>OHIS01000140.1_pt1 | contig 23314 bp, 20 predicted proteins | sample 1568361 | NCBI WGS metagenome assembly OHIS01 (sample SAMEA3879607, study PRJEB24766) | human gut metagenome | biome: human-associated habitat; feature: feces | place: USA | collected 1985/1987 | reverse complement strand
CGGAGAAAATCCGTATAATAGTAAGAAAGAAGCTTTGGATTCCGGAGGAAAGATTTATGAAACGGAAAGCAATTTTGGCATTTGTCCTGTGCCTGGCTCTGGCAGGCTGCGGCACAAAGCAGGATGCGGTTTATGTTCAGTCTGTGGAGCGGCTGGCCTCTGCCGGGGGCATTGCCCCGGGAGACCGGTTCCTGGGACTGGTGGTGTCTGAGCACACCGCCGAGATTACCCGGGATTCGGAAAAGACCATCCAGGAGCTGATGGTCAAGGAGGGTGACGATGTAAAGAAGGGTCAGGCTCTTTTCAGCTACGACACCGAGGAGCTTCAGCTGAGCCTGGACAAGAAAAATCTGGAGGCTGCCCAGCTGCAAAGCACCATTGAGAGCAGCCAGGAGAAAATCAGAACTCTGGAGCGGGAGCGGCAGAGCGTCACCGGCACCGCCCGGCTTCAGTACACCGTGGAGATTCAGTCTGCCCAGGTGGATATGAAGGAGGCGGAGCTGAAGCTGAAAACCAAGCAGGACGAGGTGAAGAAGGCGGAGGAGCTGCTGAACAACTCCACCGTGACCTCCCCCATTAACGGCCGGGTGCAGAAGATCAACGAGAGCGGCACAACCGATAACAGCGGCAAGCCCGCGGCCTATATCGTCATCCAACAGTCCGGCTCCTACCGGGTCAAGGGCGTGCTGGGAGAATTGCAGCGGGGCAGCCTCCGGGAGGGCGACCGGGTGAAGATGACCCCCCGTACCGGGGGCGATGGCTCCTGGACGGGCAAGATAACTCTGGTAGACTACGAAAATCCCTCCCAGGGCAGCGATACCGACCGGTACATGGGCACCTCCTCCGATGAGATGACCAGTGCCAGCAAGTATCCTTTCTATGTTTCCCTGGATTCCACCGACGGCCTGCTGCTGGGTCAGCATCTGTATATCGAGCGGAACACCGATGACGATACCCCCGGTGTGGGGGTCAGCGGTGCGTTCCTGTGCTATAACGAGGACGGCTCCGCCTATGTCTGGGCAGAGAAGAACGGGAAGCTGGAAAAGCGGGCAGTTACCCTGGGAACCTACAATCCGGATACGGATGTGCAGAAGATCACCGAGGGCCTGAGCTACGACGACTACATCGCCTACCCGGATCCCGACCTGTGCAAGCCCGGTGCGCCGACCACCCATGACATGCCGGTGGAGGACACGGATTCCGGTATGGACGGCGGCATGGATTCCGGCATGGACGGTGGCATGGACGGCGGTATGGATTCCGGCATGGACGGCGGTATGGACTCCGGCATGGATGGCGGTATGGATTCCGGCATGGACTCCGGTATGGATTCGGCGGATACGCCGGCAACGGAAGGCTTGGAAGGCGGTGGAGCCTGATGGCAATTCTGGAACTGACGGACATCTGCAAGGATTACCAGCAGGGCAAGGAGCCTGTGCGGGTGCTGAAAAACATCAATATGACCGTGGAAAAGGGTGACTACCTGGCCATCATGGGCCCTTCCGGCTCCGGCAAGACCACCCTGATGAACATCATTGGCTGCCTGGACGTGCCTACCTCCGGCAGCTATACCCTGGAAGGCCGGGCGCTGAAGGATTTGTCCGACGACGAACTGGCGGAGGTGCGCAACAAGCATATCGGCTTTGTGTTCCAGCGGTTCTATCTGTTGCCCAAAATGGATGCTCTGGACAATGTGGCACTGCCGCTGCTGTATGCGGACGTACCCCTGAAGGAGCGGCGGGAGCGGGCGGAGGAAGCCCTGAAGGCCGTGGGCCTGGGAGAACGGATCCATTTTCTGCCCAACCAGCTGTCCGGCGGCCAGTGCCAGCGGGTGGCCATTGCCCGGGCCATTGTGGGAAAGCCCCAGCTGCTGCTGGCGGATGAGCCCACCGGCGCTCTGGACACCAAGGCGGGCAATCAGATTATGGAGATTTTCCGCCGCCTCAGCGATGAGGGCATGACCATCATTATGATTACCCACGAGCCGTCCATTGCCGCCTGCGCGGATAAGACCTATCGGATTCTGGACGGCGAGCTGCATACCCGGGAGGAACCCCATGAAGAAGATTAACTGGAAAGAAATCCAGATTTGGAAGAAAATCCCCAAGTGGAAAGGCATTCCTAAGTGGCAAGGCATTCCCAAGAGAAAGGGTAAGAAGGTTCTGGTCTGCGCCGGAGCCGGCATTGCCGCCGTGGCCATTGTGGCGGGGATTGCGCTGGGTACCCGGGGGAACGGGAAGACGGTGGATGTGTACCCCTTCGCCATGGTGGGCATGACGGAATACTGGGGCGATAACCAGGAGAGCTCTGGCCCGGTGACCACGGACAAGATTCAGACCGTGTTTTTAAGCGATACCCAGATCATCACCGGCATCCCGGTGGAGGTGGGCGCCCATGTGAAAAAGGGCGATGTGCTGATGACCTACGACACCACCCTGTCCGAGTTGGAGCTGGAGCGCAAGCGCCTGGATGTGGAGAAGGCCAAGCTCCAGGTCACTGAGGCCGAGGAGGAGCTGCGCCGGATCAATCAGCTGAAGCCCTCCGGCGGCGGTGGCGGCGGTGGAAGCGCACCGGACTATGGCGACCAGCTGGACGAAAAAAACTATAAGGTTATTACAGACTTCTCCCATGACGGCAGTACCGAGGAGAATGCGTTGGTCTGCTGGATTGCCTCGGACATTCCGGTGAACAACTCCGTTCTTCAGGCTCTTTATTACCAGGCTCTGAACAATCAGGAGCTGATGAACACCCTGTCCCGGACAAAATCCAGTGCTTCGGAAACGCCGGACACGACGACTCCCTCGGAAGACCCTGAGCCTTCCGCCGCACCCAGCGAACCCTCTGACCCTTCCGAGCCTACGACCCCTGCCACGGAAGCCCCCACGGAGCCGCCCAAGCAGCCCTTGGAGGAACCGGAGCCATCGGAACCGGAGACTCCGGCTCCCGTCATTACCAGCCCCAATGTGAAAAACGGCGGCACCTTTACCGTGGATAAGGGCATGGCGGTTGACCTGACCTTTGTCAACAAGACCAAGCAGAAAACCGAGTGGAGCGTAGAGCCTGCCGCGGGAGAGCTGCTGGCCTACCGGGGCGAGCAGACCTGCGCTCTGTCCGGCCGGGTCAGCCAGCCAGGAAAAACGGAGTACACGCTGACGGCCACCGTGGGCGATAAGACGGATACCTTCCGCTTTACCCTGGAGGTGGTGGAGCCGTCCGCCCCTTCCAAGGTCATCAATGATTTCTATGTTGTCCTGAAAAAGACCGACGGCGACCGGGAGAAGGCTCCCACCAGTCTGTGGCAGGGCGTTCATGTCTATGTTTACAACGGAAATGACTACGGATTCTCGCTGTTTGATGCCCCGGCGGAAAGCGAATTCTTCGGGGGCTCTGACGATGACGGCGGCTTCAGCCCCGACTTCGGCAGCGGCATGACCTCTGCGGAAATTGCCAAGATGCGCCGGGAGCAGACCAAGAAGGTGCGGGATCTCTATGAGGCTGCCCAGATGGCCGAGTCCGAATATAACCTCATGGAGCGGGAATTCAACGACGGCAACGTTCGGGCGGACCTGGACGGCGAGGTGGTTTCCGTGCTCACCGAGGACGAAGCCCGGCAGAACAAGCAGCCCATTCTCAAGGTTTCCGGCGGCGGCGGCTTCTATGTGACAGGCAGCGTCAGCGAGCTGGAAAAGGACAATCTGAAAATCGGCCAGTCCGTCACCGTCAACGACTGGAATACCGGCAATATCTATGACGGTCAGGTGGTGTCCATCGGAGACTTTCCCGTGGACGGCAACGGCTGGAACGGCATGGGAAATCCCAATGCCTCCTACTATCCCTTCCGGGTTTTCATCGACGGCAGCGCGGACTTGCAGGAGAATAACTATGTCAGCATAACCTATTCCGCCGCCCAGGCGCAAAACGGCGTGTACCTGGAAAATCCCTATCTGAGAACCGACGATGGAGAGCCTTACGTCTACGTCCGGGGTGCCCACAATAAGCTGGAAAAGCGGTATGTTACCACCGGCAAGTCCCTCTGGGGCAGCTATACGGAAATCCGCAGTGGCCTGACTGCCGACGACTATGTGGCCTTCCCCTACGGCAAGAACGTGAAGCCCGGGGCAGGTACCCAGGAGGGGGATCCCTCTGCCCTGTACAATTTCTAAGGAGGCGGGTATATGCGGGAAAATATCGGACTAGCCTTCCAGGGCATCTGGGGGCACAAAATGCGTTCGGTGCTGACCATGCTGGGCATTATCATCGGCATTGCCTCCATCATTACCATCGTCTCCACCATTCAGGGTACCAATGAGCAGATCAAGGAAAACCTCATCGGCGCGGGCAACAACGTTGTCACCGTGGAGCCCTATCAGAACGGTCAGCAGTTGGATTTCAGCTGGAACTCCGTGCCCCAGGGTATCCGCCAGATTACCGAGGATACCCGGCAGGAGTTGGAGAAAATCAGCGGCGTGGAGAAGGTTTCTCTCTATTATAGCCGCAGCTACAGCCAGACCCTGTTCTACCAGAATACCCAGTTCAACGGCAAGCTCTACGGCATCGACGAGAACTTCCTCAGCGTTTACGGCTATCAGGTGAAATCCGGCCGGGGCTTTACCCAGGGGGACTTCGACAACTGCCGGAAGGTGGCGCTGGTGGATACCACCGCGGCCACCAGCCTCTTCGGCGGCCTGGATCCGGTGGGGAAAAGCCTGGAAATCCAGAACGACGTGTATATCGTGACGGGAGTGGTGGCGCAATCCAAGGAGTTTGCCCCGGTGATCAACTCCATGAAGGACTACCAGCTTTACGCCAATACCTCTGCCGGAAGCGTCTATGTGCCCAGCAGCGTGTGGCCTACGGTGTACCAGTTTGAGGAGCCCCAGAACGTGGCCATCAAGGTGGAAAACACCGACGCCATGACCATGGCCGGCAAGGAGGCCGCGGATATTCTGACGGAAAAGCAGATTGTGAACACGGAAAGCAAGCTGGATTATCGGAGCCAGGATATGCTGGAGCAGGCCCAGCAGCTGCAAAAAATGTCCCAGTCCACCAACAGCCAGCTGATCTGGATTGCCAGCATCTCCCTGCTTGTGGGCGGCATCGGCGTTATGAATATCATGCTGGTGTCCGTCACCGAGCGAACCAGCGAAATCGGCCTGAAGAAGGCCATCGGCGCCAAGAAAAAGCGGATTCTGCTGCAATTTCTGACGGAGTCCGCGGTGCTCACCAGTCTGGGGGGCATCATCGGGGTTATCAGCGGCATTGTCTTGGCCCAGCTGATTTCCAAGATGATGCAGATTCCGGTGTCCATCAGCATTCCGGCTATCGGCGTGGCGGTGGTATTCTCCACCCTCATCGGCGTGATTTTCGGAATGCTGCCGGCCTATCAGGCGGCGAACCTGAACCCCATCGAGGCGCTGCGCCGGGAGTAAGGAGCGAAACATGGAAGAAAAATTCATTGCCGCCTGGGCTGCTGTCCGGGAAAAGGCGGCGGCGCTGGGCGTGAGAATCCGCCCGGTGGCGGATAGCGAAGCCCTGAAAACGGCCAAGCGTGTTCTTGCCGGCCGTCGGCTCAGCGACGGGTTCAATGACCTGCGGAAGCAGGGTCATCTGGAGCTGAGCCTGGAGGCTCTGGCGGTCGACAAACGCTTTACCGGCCTGTTCACTGACGAAGAGGCCAATGAGGCTCTGACCCGACTGCTGGAAGCGGGGTATCGTTTCTAGGGAAGCTCAATAAACGAAAACGCCCAAGGCTGATGGTGTCAGCCTTGGGCGTTAACTTGTCAAAGAGATCCGAAAAACACGTTGCTTTTGCGAACCAGCGTCGCAATGCTGGTGTGGCCCTTTCCAAGGATTCCCTCCGGTCACAATCCGTTCTCCTTGGCTCCCCCTCAGGGGGAGCTGGCGGCGAAGCCGACTGAGAGGGTAAGTACGCCCTCTCCGCCCCTTCTAGGGGCACCTCTCCCATAGGGAGAGGCAAGTGGTTCTCATACGCCCGCTGCGGCGGGCATCTATACATTATTGTGCAATTGCCACCGGCAATTGTTTGAGTTGAATTCGCTGCGCGGAGCGCCACCCAAAGGAAAGGCAGGGGTTACGGATTGCCACACCAGTGTTGCGACACTGGTTCGCAATGATACGCATAAACTGTAGATTCCGCTATCTTTCAAAAATTCTATCTCAAAAGAAATGCCCAAGGCTGACACCGTCAGCCTTGGGCGTACTTTTTGCGCTTAAATTTCGTAGGTACGAACCACTTCCGTGGGGCCTTCCAGCAGAAGGGAGGTAACGACACCGTTCCCGCCGGAGACGGTGTATTTCAGGGTGCCCCCACGGCTATGGGCGGTAAGGGTGCTCTCGGGAAGCTTCCCTTCCAGCCACAGCACACAGGCCACGGAGCCGCCGCCGGTGCCGCAGGCCAGGGTAAAGTCCTCCACACCCCGCTCGAAGGTGAGAATCCGCACCACACCCGGTTCCAGAGGCTGGTAGTAATTTACATTGGCTCCCTTGGGGAATGCCGGGTCAAAGCGCAGAGCCCGCATTTCCTCCCGGAGAGAATCCGCATCCGCCCACAGGTCGCCTTTGTACGCAGCTACGGCGTGGGGCACGCCGGGATTTCCCAGCTCCACATAGGCAATGTCGCCCTTCCGGTGCAAATCCAGAACGCCGGGATTATTCAGCTGCACCCGGTAGGTGTTTTCGTCCAGCCGCTCCCCCGGCACCAGGCCGGCATCGGTTTCCACCACCATGGTCTTTCCGGCAATGCCGTGGTCATAAGCGTAGCGGCAGATGCACCGGGCACCGTTGCCGCACATTTCGCCACGGGAGCCGTCGGCATTGTAAAAATGGAGCCGGAAATCGGCTTTCTCGGAATCATCCACTGCCATAAAGCCATCGGCGTTGGTGAGTTTACATAACTCGACGGCCAGCTTGGCAAAGTCCGGCTGCTGTCCCCGGGCATCCATGACCATGAAATCATTGCCCGCGCCGTTCATATAGGTTACTTGCATGGTTTTCGCTCCTTTACTGGTTCAGAATGCTTTCCATGTTGTAAAGCCCCACGGGCTTGCCCAGCAGGAATCGGGCGGCATCCACCGCACCGTCTGCCAGCATGGCTCGGGTGACGGCCTCATGCCGCAGGGTCAGCTGCTGGGTGCCGGTGTGAAGAATCACCTCGTGCATTCCCACCACGCTTCCCATGCGCAGGGCGGAAATGCCGATTTCCTCCTTGGTTCGTTTGCCCTCGCCGGAGCGGCCGCAGTTGGCCCAGGCGTTGGGCCGCACCTCCTTGATGGCGCCCAACAGCATCAGCGCCGTGCCGCTGGGGGCATCCACCTTCCGATTGTGGTGAGCCTCCACAATTTCAATGTCCGCGTCGGGGAAATACCGGGCGGCGTCTTTTGCCAGGCGGCAGAGCACCGCAATGCCCAGGCTCATATTGCCGCTGTAGAATACGGGAATTTCCTTGGCGGCGGCAAAAATCAGAGCCTTCTCTTCCTCGGTGTGGCCGGTGGTGCCGATGACGGCAGCCGCCCGGATTTTCTTCGCGTATTCCAGCACGGAGGAAATGGCGGTGTGGTGGGAAAAATCAATGACCATATCCGCATCCAGGATTCCCAGTTCGTCAAAGGTTCTGGCGGCTCCGTTTCTTCCGTCAATGCTGACCCGACCTACCACTTCCTCTTTCAGAATGCCGCACAGCAGAGTGCCCATGGCGCCGTTGGCACCGCAGATGACCGCTCTCATACGGCAATCCCCAGCTTTCTCATTTCCGCGAAGAGCACCGCCCGATTCTGCTCTTCCATGGAAGTCAGAGGCAGGCGCAGCGCATCCGCGCCGAAGCCCATGGCGGCGGTGGCGGCCTTTGCGGGAATGGGGTTGACCTCGCTGAACAGGGCGTTGATCAGCGGCAGCAGATCACACTGCATTTTCGCCGCGGCGGCGTAGTCTCCCCGCAGGCAGGCATCGGTCATGGCCACGGACTGCCGGGGGGCCACGTTGCTGAGCACGCTGATGGTGCCCTTGGCTCCCATGGCCATCATGGGCACGGTGAGCCCGTCCTCGCCGGAGTAGACGTCAATTTTGTCCCCGCACAGGTGCATGATTTCAATCATCTGAGCCAGGCTTCCGGTGGCTTCCTTGATGGCGGCAATGTTGGGATGCTCGGAAAGCTTCGCCACGGTCTTGGGCAGCAGATTGCAGCCGGTACGGCTGGGCACATTGTAGAGAATGACGGGCAGGGTGCTCTCGTCAGCCACGGCGGTGAAATGGGTGACAAGACCGTTCTGGGTGGCCTTATTGTAGTAGGGAGTGACCACCAGAATGGCATCCGCCCCCACCTGACAGGCGTTGCGGGTGTTGTGCAAAACGTGCTCGGTGTTGTTGGTGCCGGTACCGGCGATGACGGGAACCCGTCCGGCCACCTTCTCTACGGTGTAGGCGATGACCTTCTTCTGATCCTCCGGCTCGATGGTGGCGTTTTCGCCGGTGGTGCCCATGACTACCAGGCCGTTGATGCCGGAGTCGATCTGGAATTCCACAAAGCGGCCCAGAGCCTCATAGTCGATGGAACCGTCGGTGTGCATGGGGGTGACGATGGCAGTGGCCATTCCGGTAAAAATCGTGTTTTTCATAGCGTTTCTCCAAGTGTCACAGGGTGAATTGATTGAAATATTCGTACAGCGGGGTCAGGGCCTCAAAGAAGCCGGAAACCTCGGCTTCCAGCTGAGGGCCGAACAGCCTGTCGCCGGGGGCGATTTCCCGGGTGCAGCCGATCTGCCCCTTCCAGGCGAAGTAGGGGATAAGCGCCGGATTGTCCGTGGGCTTTGGCCGCTTGTAGCACTCGGCCGTGACGGGCTGGCCTACGGCGGCCTCGGTGTCGGAAATCAACTTCAGAAAGTCGTCGGGCTTTGCGGAAATGTTCCGGCGGAAATCCTCCAGCATCGACGTCCGGGGCTTCCAGTAGAAGAAGCCATAGTTGGCTCCCTCGGGATTCAGCTCGAAGTACAGGCAGGGGTTCTCCGCCCACCAGTCCACGTCCCGGCGGATGCACAGCCACAGACTTTCCTTGTAGGGGGTGGGCGGGTGCATCCGGGCATCCCGGTAGATGCGGCTGACCTTCAGCAGGTTTCCGGGGCGCTCCAGAAAGGGCTGGAATACCGCCTGACCCAGCTCCTTCATAGGCTCGTACAGGGTGCGGACGTAGTCACCCTTGTGCTGGGTGAACCAGTCCCGGTTGTTGTTCATGCGGATTCCCCAGAGGAAATCCATGGTTTCAGGGGTAAAGCCGGTAAACATAGGGCCCCGTTCCTTTCAGCGCAGAATCATGCTGGTATGAGACTCTGCCGGTCTGCGGGTTTTGTAAATCACCTGATACATCTGCTTCAGGGGAATTTCCCGGTCGGGAATCTCAAAGACATACCTCTGGCAAGCGTTGAGTATTTTGGTGTCCTGGTATTGAATCTCCCGGGGCAGCCGATGGTCATAGGAGGTATGGACGTGGCCGTGCACCAGGTAGGCAGGGTGATATTCATCCAGCAGCTTCACCAGAGCCTCAAAGCCCCAGTGAGCCGGATCCTCCGCGTCTCCCAAGCCTGCCGGTGGTGCGTGGGTGACCACAATGTCCACACCGCCCAGCCGCTTCAGCTTCCAGGAGAGCTTTTGAATCCGGCGGTGCATTTCCCGCTCGGTGTACTGATGGGCACCGGGGTGATACCGGCGGCAGCCCCCCAGTCCCAGAATGCGGATGCCGTTGTAGACCACGATGTGGTCGTCGATGCAGTCGCAGCCCTCCGGCGGATGTCGGTCATAGCTTGTGTCGTGATTGCCGTGGACATACAGCACCGGGCACTTCGCCATGGTGACAAGAAAGCTCAGATAGCTGGCCTTCAAATCTCCGCAGGACAGAATCAGGTCGTAGCCGCTGAGCCTGCCCGGGGTGTAGTAATCCCAGAGGGCAGGGCATTCCTCATCGGAGATGGCCAGTATCTTCATGGCTCGGGGCCTCCTTTTCCGGCGGGATAGAATCCCGGTAAATGCCCAGCTGGCGCACCATCCGCTGGGAGACGGGAAGAATATCCTCAAAGGGCGGGATGGAGCCGGCGATGTTGCTGCAAAGCCAGTCCATATGCAGCACCTCCGTGGGAGTAAAACGCTTGGTGCCGTCGTTTTTCACGGTTCCGTCCTGGGCGATGATCTTGCGGGCGAAGGGATCGATGAAGCCCTGCTCCATGCCGGTTTTCAGCAGGTTTGCCAGCTGACGGACACCCTCCGGAAGCTTGTCAGACAGGCCAACGCCGATGACACCGCTGTCCATGCCCAGCCAGTAGTTCAGGGCGGTGGTGTCCGCCTTGTCCCGCTTCCAGCCCCCGGAGAGGATGCTGCGGATGACGAACTCATAGAACTTGCCCCAGACCCACACGGGACTTGCCAGGGGCACCAGATCGCCCCGACTGTCCATGAGATAAGTGCCGTAGCTGCAAAAATCCAGGTACATTTTCGACTTTGTGGGGGTGTCCCGGTTGGATACCACCCGGATGCCGTCGGCCAGGAAATCCGCCTGGGGCATTCCGGCCACGCAGGACCAGCGCAGCTCGATCTGGGCCCGGGGATTGGTCATCTGGGCACCCAGGGCGAAGGCGTTGATGGAAGCGGGCACGCCGAAGATGGGATAGGAGGCAATGTAGCCGATCCGGTCGTCCCCCGCCATGGCACCGGCAATGGCGCCGGTGATGAACTTGGCCTCATAAATTCGCCCATAGTAGGTGCGGATGCTGGAATAGGCCTGATCCACGGAGCAGTTCAGGAACCGAACCTTGGGATATTTCACCGCGGCCTTCAGGGTGGCGGTGCACAGGGGAGGCGCGGTGGTGAAGACCACCTGGGCCCCTTCGGCCACAGCCTGCTCGATCTTCTGCTCGGCGATCTCCGTGGTGTTGGCATCGTAATAGCTGCGCACCAGAATCCGATCACCAAAGACGGACTCAATATGGTTCCGGCCGTCCTCATGACCCAGCACCCAGGCGCTCTGGGCCGGGTTCAGCTGGTGGATAAGGGCCACATGCAGCACGTCGATACCGGAAACCAGCCGGCTGACGATGCTGGCCTTGGTCTCGTCCTCAGCCTTGGTCTGCACCTTCACCCCGTCATCCTTGGAGGAGGTAACCATGTCTTCCCAGAGATCGGCGATGCTCTTGCGCAGATCGCCGTTGGTGAGCCGACCCAGATCCTTGTAGGGGTACAGCGCCAGCCACAGAAGCAGGGCCTCACAGGGGAGCACGTCCTCCTGCCGGGTGTTCAGGGAGAGAAACGCGTCCCGGAAATAGTGGAAGTAGGCGTTGAAGGTACGCCGCTCGTCCTCGGTCCAAACCTCGTCCCCCTTCTTGCCCAGGTAGCCCAGAAGCTTGGCGTAGTCCCCCGGACGGCGGAACTGGATGGTGTACAGATGGGATACCTTGTAAAAGTCCAGAAATTCGTAGTAGGCCCGGATTCGGGGATCCTCCGAGGGGGCGGGCATGACCCGGCGCACCTGTCCGGGAATCCGGGGAGCACCGAAGCAGCGCAGGACGCTGACCCGCTTGTTCCCCTCCTGGACGTAGAAATTGCCCAGGTATTCGTAGCAGACAATGGGGTCGGTGATGCCGGTTTCTCCCAGATGGGCGGCGCACAGGTTGATCCACTTGGCGGCAAATTCCGACTTGGGATCCAGCAGCGGGTGGAAAGAGGGGGTAAAGGCGGCGATTCGCCCGGCGGATTTGGTACCGATAATCCGCTCGGAGGGAATCTCTATGAGCCCTACGTCCACCACCGTGTGGGCACCGTTTTCCGGCAGCAGCTCGTCCAGAACCGCCGGATGGGTGGGTTGACCGGCGGCGGTCAGCTCCCGGAATTCCTTCTGTCCGGCCCGCAGTGCCTGGTTGTATTCATCGGTTGCAAATTGGATATTCATGGCAGCCTCCTGTTGTTCCGGATTGACTTCCTTATGTATTCTATATCATATCTCATTTTACGCATTTTTTCAATCCATTTCCGCTTTTGAGCGGAAAATGTTCAAAAAGAAAGTGGGACTGCCGCAAAATGATTTGCGACAGTCCCACAATGTGTATTTTTTGCCCCTGGATGTTACCAGGACAGCATATTCCGGAACAGCTCCATATACCGAGCCGCGGGAACGTCCCAGCTGAAGTCCGTTTCCATTTCCTTCTTCTGCAAAGCCCGCCAGGCCTCCCGATCTGTGTTGTACAGATGCAAAGCCCGCTGGATGGAGGCGAAGAAATCGTCGGCGTTGTAGCTCTGGAAGGTGAAGCCCAGGCCGCCCTTACCGTCTGCGTCGCAGGGAGGCACGGTGTCCTTCAGGCCGCCGGTGGCGTGAACCACGGGCACGGTGCCGTAGCGCATGGCGTTCATCTGGCTCAGGCCGCAGGGCTCGCTCTTGGAGGGCATCAGATAGATGTCGCCGCCGGCATAGATCCGGTCAGCCAGTCCCAGGTTGAAGGTGATCTGAGCGGAAACCTGCTCCGGCAGCTGCTTGGCCAGATCCCGGAAGAAGTTCTCGTACTGGGGCTCGCCGGTGCCCAGAATCAGCAGCTGGGCATTTTCCTCCCACATGAGCCGCCGGGCGATGTAGCACAGCAGATCCAGACCCTTGTGACCGGCAAGTCTCGTGACCATGACCATCAGGGGCACGTCCGGGGCTTCGGGCAGACCGACCTCCTTTTGCAGGGCGGCCTTGCACTTGGCCTTGCCCTCCACGAAGGTTTCGGAATTGAAGTGGGCGGGCAGAGACTTGGAGGTCTCGGGATTGAAGGTGTTCACATCAATGCCGTTGGTGATGCCGGTGAGCTTCCAGGCGTTGCTGGCCAGAATCCCGTCCAGACCGTGGGCGTAGTAGGGATACATCAGCTCCCGGGCGTAGGTCTCGGACACGGTGGTGACGAGATCGGCGGTTTCAATAGCGCCCTTCATCACGTTGACGGAGTTGTTCATGTCCAGGGTGGGACGGTACTCCCAGGGCAGCGCCAGCATATCGTCGAAGAAGGAGCTGTTGGCCCAGCCCTGATACTCGATGTTGTGGATGGTGTACATGCACCGGGTTTTGTCCAGCCGGTCGTGATAGACCGCCTTCAGGTACACGGGAATCAGACCGCACTGCCAGTCGTTGCACTGGATGATCTCCGGGATAAACTCGATGGCCAGCATGGCATCCAGGCAGGCTCGGGAGAAGAAGGCGAAGCGTTCGCCGTCGTCCATATCGCCGTAGATGGCGCCGGTACGGGCACCGAAATAGTATTCGCTGTCCAGGAAATAGACCTGAACCTTATCCGCCCGGTTCGTCAGCTTCATGACGGCGCAGTACTGCTGCCGCCAGCCCAGGGACACCCGGAACTCGGCAATCTTTTCGGTGACGTAGGCGGTGTTGGATTTGATTTTGTGGTAATAGGGCAAAAACAGGGCGACTTCATTGCCCTCGATCCGGGACAGGGCGGCGGGCAGCGCCTCCATCACGTCTCCCAGACCGCCGGATTTGCAGTAGGGCGCGCCCTCGGAGGCGCAGATGGCAATTCTCATACAGTTTCTCCTCGCTTGACGATGACGGGATTCTTCTTGGTGCCGATGAGCTTGGCACCGGGGGTAACGGTGACGTTCTTATCCAGAATGGCATACTTCAGCTCCGCGCCCTCGCCGATGACAGCATCGTTGAAGAGGATGCAGTTTTCCACCTGGGCGTCCTTGCAGACGGTGACGTTGCGGAACAGAACGGAGTCCTTGACCTCGCCCTCCAGCATACAGCCGTCGGCCACCAGGGCGTTGTCGATCCGGCTGTCCTCGCCGTAGTAGGTGGGAACACGGAAGCGCACCTTGGTATAGATGGGATGACGGCCGTTGAAGATATCCGCGCGGATATCGCCGTTCAGCAGAGACAGAGAATGATTGAAGTATTCCTCTACGGACTCGTTGTACATGGCCACGCCCTCGAAGGGGAAGGTGTTCACGGTGACCACATTGCGCTGCCAGCCGCCCATGACCAGATCCCGGTCCATGTGGAACTTGTCCCGGGCGATCATCTCCTTGACGGAGCGGATCAGGAAGGCCTTGTCCAGGACGAAGATATCCATGGAGGAAACGTAGTCCGCGGGAGCGGCGTAGTCTACCATCATGTCGGTGACCTCACCCTTGTCGTCCACCTTCAGGGCCAGGTCAATGACCTTCTCGCCGTTGCAGATGCCGGCCTTGGTGACCACGGTCACATCCTTGCCGGAGGCAACGTGGGCACTGAGCACCGGGTTCAGGTCGATGTTGGATAGAATGGCGGAGTCGGTCATGACCACCAGCTCATCCCCGGCACCGCACTCCAGGAAGTCCATGGCGTTGGACAGGGACTCCAGCTTGCCCCGGTAGGTGTGGGTGGAGGACTGGGCATAGGGAGTCAAAAATTCCAGACCGCCCTCCTCCAGTTCCAGACCCCATTCCTCACCGTCGCCGATGTGGTTCATCAGGGACTGGTAATTGTGCCGGGAGATCACGCCCACATGGCGCACGCCGGCGTTGCTCAGATTGGACAGGGCGAAGTCCACCTGGCGGTAGCGGCCGCCGAAGGGAAGAGAGGCCATGGTGCGCTTGTCCGTCAGCTCACCCATGTCCGCGTCATTGGTAAAGATAATACCCATTACGTTCATTGTGGTATCCTCCTATTTACAGCATGTCGCCGGGCCTCAGCACGGCATTGGCTTCGACCACAGCGCCCTTGGAGGTAACGCTGATCCGCTTCTTTTCGTTGGGGGCGAAGGCGCCGCCTACCACCGCGTTCCGGCAGACCCGGGAGTTTTCCCCCAGGATGGCGTTGCGGACGATGGCACCGGCCTCGATGACCACGCCGGGCATGACCACCGCGTCCTCGATCTGGGCACCCTCGCCGATGGTGCAGCCTACGGAGATGACGGAATGCTTCACCTTGCCGTAGACCTCACAGCCCTCGGCCACGAAGGAGTCGGAAATGACGGCCTTGGTGTCGATGTAGGAAGAGGGCAGCGCGGAGTTCCGGGCGTAGATGGTGGAACGCTTATTGCCCCGGAGCTGGAAGGCAGGCTCCTTGCCCAGAAGCTCCATGTTGGCCTCCCACAGAGAGTCGATGGTTCCCACGTCCTTCCAGTAGCCGTCGAAGGGATAGGCCATCAGCTTGTGGCCGGAGGTCAGCAGCATGGGGATGATGTTCTTGCCGAAGTCGTTGGCGGAATTGGGGTCGTCCTCGTCGAACATCAGCGCGTCCCTCAGAACGCTCCAGGTGAAGCAGTAGATGCCCATGGAGGCGTTGGTGGACTTGGGATGGGCGGGTTTCTCCTCAAATTCGTAGATGGTATTGTCCGGATTGGTGTTCAGAATGCCGAACCGGGAGGCCTCCGCCAGGGGCACACTGCGCACGGCGATGGTGCAGGAAGCGCCGTGCTTCTCGTGATACTCCACCATGGCGCTGTAGTCCATTTTATAGATATGGTCGCCGGAGAGAATGACCACATAATCCGGGTTGAAGCGATCCACAAAATCGATGTTCTGATAGATGGCGTTGGCGGTGCCCTTGTACCAGCCGGACTTCTTGTCATGCCGCTCGTAGGGAGGCAGAACCTGGGCGCAGGAGTGGGTCTTGTTCAGACCCCAGGGCTGGCCGTTGCCGATGTACTCATTGAGCTCCAGAGGCTGATATTGGGTGAGAATACCTACGGTGTCGATACCGGAATTGACGCAGTTGGACAGAGGAAAGTCGATGATGCGGTACTTGCCGCCGAAGGGGACGGCAGGCTTGGCGGTTTTCTCCGTCAGAACCTTCAGACGGCTGCCCTGGCCACCGGCCAGCAGCATGGCGATTACACGTTTTTTCTGAAAATACATGGTCACAGCTCCTTATATGATTTGATGAACGCCGCGGGTGGTCGTGTTTTCAAAACGCGGCATGCACATTTCTTCGCACCCATAACATATCATACTTTTTGCGATTCGCAAATGGACAATTTATCTAAAATATTTCTGAGACTTTCGTTATTTTGCACAATTTCTGCCCATTTGCATGGGGGAGCACTGGGAATGTTTGCTATTTCCGGCCGTTTTTCCAACCATAACATATCCAACCACCGGCCCAGCTTAAAGCCCTGCCGGGGAAATTCCGCCCGGATCCGGTAGCCGTTTTTCTCGTGAAAGCGGATGGACGGTATATTTTCCCCGCAGACCAGGCTGTAGAGCACCTGATAGCCCTGGGAAAAGAGGATTTCCTCCAGCACGGCGTAGAGCTTCCGGGCAATGTCCTTGCCCTGGGCTTCTTGGCGCAGATAGATGGTCGGCTCGGCGCACCACTGATAGGCCTCCCGGGTGAAGGGGGCGCTGGCGTAGGCGTAGCCCAGAATCCGATTCCCTTCCTCCCAGACCAGCCAGGGGAACTGCTTGGTGTATTCGGTGAACCGGCGGCGGAATTCCGCCGGGGAGGGGGGCGCGTACTCAAAGCTTACGGTGGTGTTCAGCACATAGGGGGCGTAGATTTCCAGCATTTCCGGAAGATCCGCTTCCCGGGCGAAACGAAGCATCAGAATGACCTCACTTTGACGATTGGGTGTAGGGCCGGGGAGGGAAACTCCGACACCTTCATTTTACGTCACAAAAAAGCCTTCGTCAAGGTTGACATTTAGCACTTGAATGGGTAGAATAAGATTAAATATTTAATGAAGGAGGTACCACCATGGATGCTGGCGGCAGCGGCAATATACCTGGTCGAAGTAGCGCGGGCTCTCTGGTGAGCCTTCTTGCTTCGACCAGATAAATTGCCTCTTATTGGGGAAGCTATGATTCTATTGACAAGAGCTGGGGGCGAGAGATTTTTCACTGGATGAAAGCATCAAAAATGGAGGAATACTTTGTGTATTTCCCATTTTGGATGCTGCACAGCCAGAGGAAAAGATCCGCACCCAGCCGCAGGCGATAGATTCAGAGTTTCCCCCACAAATAAAATAGGAGGGAAATCATGGCTGAACGTTTTGAAATTGTAGAAAAAGCAGTCCTCACCATGCTGGAGGAGAAGAAGTACCCGACTTTGCGGGACATTCTGATTACCATGAATCCCAGCGACGTGGCAGGACTGTTTGACTGTCTGGAGGAAAAGCAGATTCCTCTGATGTTCCGGCTGCTCCCCAAGGAGCTGGCTGCGGAAACCTTTGTGGAGATGGAGCCGGAGGCTCAGGAGCTGCTGATTCGCAGCTTCTCCGATAACGAGCTGAAGGAAGTCCTGGACGAATTGTATGTGGACGATGCGGCGGATATCGTGGAGGAAATGCCCGCCAACGTGGTGCGGCGGATTCTGTGCCACGCGGATCCGGAAATGCGCCACTCCATCAACCAGATTCTGCGCTATCCCGAAAACTCCGCCGGTTCCATTATGACCACGGAGTACGTCTCCCTGCGGCCGGAAATGACCGTGGGCGAGGCCATCCTGCGGATTCGTCGGCAGGGCGTGGACAAGGAGACCATTTACACCTGTTACGTCACCGCCAGTGACCGAAAGCTCCTGGGCATTGTCACCGTGAAGGATCTGCTTCTGGCGGAGGATGACGACGATAAAATTGAAGAGTTGATGATCACCAACCTGATCTGCGTCACCACCCAGACCGACCAGGAGGAAGTGGCCCGGATGTTCAGCAAGTACAACTTCCTGGCTCTGCCTGTGGTGGACGGGGAGCACCGGATGGTGGGTATCGTCACCTTCGACGACGCCATGGACGTCATGGAAGAAGAGGCCACCGAGGATATGGAGATCATGGCGGCTATGACTCCTTCCGAGAAGACCTATCTGAAGAGCTCGCCTTTTGATCTGTACAAGCACCGGATTCCCTGGCTGATGCTGCTGATGGTGTCGGCAACCTTCACGGGAATGATTATTTCGTCCTTTGAAAGCGCCCTGGCCCTGCTGCCTGCCCTGACCGCCTTCATCCCCATGCTGATGGACACCGGCGGTAACTGCGGCTCCCAGTCCTCTGTGACGGTGATCCGTTCCCTGAGTCTGGATGAGCTGAAATTCGAGGATATTTTCCGGGTCATGTGGAAGGAACTCCAGACAGCCGTTCTCTGCGGCGTTACCCTGGCGGCACTGTGCTTCGTGAAGGTGCTGGTGGTGGATCGGATGCTCATGGGCAACGCCAGCATCAGTCTGCTGGTGGCGGGGGTCGTGAGCCTGACCCTGGGGGTGACGGTGATTATGGCCAAGTTCGTGGGCTGCACCCTGCCGCTGCTTGCCAAGCGTCTGGGCTTTGACCCGGCGGTGATGGCTTCGCCTTTCATCACCACCATTGTGGATGCCCTGAGCCTTCTGGTGTACTTCATGTTCGCCAAGTCCATTCTGGGACTGTAAGACGGCTCCAATTCGACAAAAAGGGATTGATTTTTTGGCCGGGGTCTGTTATAATGACCCCACAACGCAGGGTTAGTTCATCGGTAGAACGGTCGCTTCCCAAGCCACAGAGGCGGGTTCGATTCCCGTACCCTGCTCCATACAAGAAAAGCACCCCACCAGGGGTGCTTTTCTTGTATCTTGAGGACGGACGGGAATCGAACAAATCAAAATGCAAATGTCCGGTGGACATTTGCCAAGTGCCAGCTGGATGGCACTTGCTCCTTACGATTTGCTCCGGCAAATCGGCAATCGACTCCCGTACCCTGCTCAGTAACAAGAAGGGGTTGACTCGTTAAGAGCCCCTATGGGTCAACATAGCCAAAATATACAATGTCATTGCGAACCAGTGACCGATGTCACTGGTGTGGCAATCCCCCGGATAGGCGTAAAATCCAAGATTTCCTAACGTAGATGTTTGAAAATCGGGGGGATTGCCACGCCAGTGTGAGCACTGGCTCGCAATGACTTTGTTCTATTTGGGCACTTTGCTATTTTGAGACAGCTCCTTCTTGCGGAAAAAGCAGGCGGCAAATCGGCAATTGACTCCCGTACCCTGCTCTGCCGAATCCTCGGAAGGATTGCCATGACATGCGTGGTTTGCAAGCCTTTTTACTGAGAGAACAGCTCCTCAAGGGTGCCGAAGCGGTAGCCCATGGCCTTCCACTTGTCAATCAGCTCCCCCAGGATTTCGGCGTTGGTTTTGGAGGTGGAGTGAAGCAGCACCACCGCGCCGTTGTGGGTTCGGGGCAGGAGCTTGGCAAAGGCCGCCTCCCGGGTGGGCTGGGAATCGTTGTTCCAGTCCACATAGGCAAGGCTCCAGAATACGGTTTGATATCCCAATTCCTGGGCCATTTTCAGATTTTCCTCGCTGTAAATGCCCTGGGGCGGCCGGTAATATTTGGGAAGCTCCTGGCCGACGGTTTCCTTGTAAAGCGCTTCCAGGTCAGTCAGCTCCTTGGCAAAGGCCGCTTTGTCCGAAAGCCTGCTCATGTCGTAGTGGTGCATGGTGTGGTTGCCTACGGTGTGCCCCTCGGCGACCATCCGGCGCACCAAATCCGGGCTTTGCCGGATATAATTTCCCACCAGGAAGAAGGCGGCGGGAACCTGCTTCTCCTTCAGGGTGTCCAGAATTTTGGCGGTGCAGCCGTTTTCATACCCGGCGTCAAAGGTCAGGTACAGCACCTTTTCGCCTACGTTGCCGATGTAGGCCGCCTGATACTGGCGCAGCTGATCCTTCCCTGCGTTGCCGATGGGCGGCGCGCCCTCCTGACGGAAGCTCAGTCCCCAGGAGCCGGTGCTCAGGGCGCTGGAAGCAAACACGCTGACGCTCACTGCCAGGGCAATGACAACAGCGATGAGCAGAATCAGCAGATCCCGTTTTTTCATACCATCCCTCCTGAAGACAGGGTATGTGCCGCCGGAGGGAATATGCCTCTTCCCCTTTGTTCCCGGGTGTGGTACAATGAAAAATCCAGGAGGTGGACATAATGAGAGAATGCGTGATTTTCTGCGCGGCGGATTTTGCGGGACTGGCCCGACCCATAGCAGAGGGAACGCTGGTCATCGCGGCGGACGGAGGTCTGCGGCATACCCAGGCTCTGGGGCTCCACCCGGATGTGGTGCTGGGGGACTTTGATTCCCTGGGCTATACCCCCCAGGGAGCCAACGTGTTCCCGGTGGAGAAGGACGATACCGATTCCATGCTGGCCGTCCGGCTGGGACTGAAAGAGGGCTGCACGGAGTTCCTGCTCTATGGCAGCCTGGACGGCCCCCGGCTTGACCACACGGTGGCGAATTTCCAAACCCTGCAATATCTGGCAGACCGCGGGGCAACCGGGTATCTGGTAGGCAATACTACCCTGGTTACGGTGGTGAAAAACGGAAAAATCACGTTCCCCGCCGGAAGCGAGGGAACCGTCTCCGTCTTCTGCATGGGCTCTGACGCTCAGGGCGTTACCGAGCGGGGACTCTACTACAAGCTGGAAAACGGGACGCTGACCAGCGGCTTTCCTCTGGGGGTGAGCAACCACTTTACCGGGGAGAAAGCGGAAATCAAAGTGAAAGACGGCAGTCTTCTGGTGCTCTGGGAGCGAAAGTGCGGCTTTCCCACCCGAAATTGAGGCATGTTATGGTAACCTATGAACTGAAAAAAGCCCCGGGCGTGCCCCTGTACGAGGCTCTGTACCGACATCTGCGGGAGGACATTCTAACCGGGAAGCTGGCACCCGGGGAAAAGCTGCCCTCCAAGCGAGCCCTGGCGCAGAACCTGGAGGTCAGCAAAATCACCGTGGAGACTGCCTATAATCAGCTTCTCTCCGAGGGCTACCTGTATGCCCGGGAGAAGGTGGGCTACTTTGTGGAGCAGGTGGAGCGGCGTCCCCGGGAGGTATCTTCGGAACCGGCGGCTCCGGCGCAGAGCAGTCCCAATTGGCTGCTGGATCTGACGGAAAACGGCACCGAGGGCTTCCCCTTTTCCGTGTGGATGAAGCTTCAGCGGGAGGTGATGCTGGACTACGGCCAGACCCTTCTGCGCCCCCTGCCCAACCGGGGGATTCCGGAGCTGCGCCGAGCCATCGCCCGGCACTTAGGGCAGTTCCGGGGGATGCGGGTTGACCCGGAGAATATCATCCTGGGGGCGGGAACGGATTTTCTCTACAATCTGCTGATTCAGCTGTTGGGTCGGGAGAAAATCTACGCCGTGGAGGAGCCAGGCTACGGCAAAATCCGGAAAATTTACGCCGCCGGCGGTGTCCGGTGCGTCAGCGCCTATCTGGACAGCCTGGGGGTGATTCCGGAGAGCCTGGAGCAGGCTCAGGTGCTCCACTGTTCCCCTTCCCATCACTACCCTACGGGGCTGGTAACTCCGGTGAACCGACGGCTGGAGCTGCTTGACTGGGCCGGGACGGACAAGTGGATCATCGAGGACGACTACGACTCGGAATTCCGGTTCGATGCCCATCCGGTGCCTGCCATGCAGGCTTTGGACGGCCGGGGGCGGGTGATCTACATGAATACCTTCACCAAAACCCTGGCTCCCTCCATCCGTATCAGCTATATGGTGCTGCCCGGGGAGCTGATGCGTGTCTTTCAGAAGCGGCTGGGGTTTTACAGCTGCACGGTGCCCTCCTTCGAGCAGTATACCCTGGCTCGGTTTCTCGACCGGGGGTATTTTGAAAAGCACATCAACCGGATGCGAAAATCCTACAAAAGCCGCCGGAACACGGTAATTTCCCTGCTGAGGCACTGCGCCTTTTCAGAGAAGCTCACCATTTTGGAGCAGGACGCGGGGCTGCATTTTCTTCTGCGGGTGGATACGCCCCTGTCCGATGGGGAGCTGACTGCCCGGCTGGCTCAGGCGGGGATCCGGGTGCGGGCACTGAGCGAATTCTACCAGGAGGGCACAGCCCAGCGGGGGTATCTGGTGGTCAACTACTCCGGCATTCAGGAGGAAGACCTGAGAAAGGCTTTGAAGGCCATAGAGGATCGGATGGAGCCCTGAACAGATTCTCCCCCTTGCCTTTTTTCGGCGAAACAGGTATAATAGAAGAAAAAACCGGGGAAAGGGGGAAAAAGCATGGCTGCAAGTCGGCAATCGGCCTATCGGGGCTGTTTACTGGGTCTGGCGGTGGGCGATGCCATGGGCTATACCGTGGACAACCGAAGCTGGCAGGAAATCCGGGAAGACTACGGCCCCAACGGACTTCTTGGCTATGACCTGGTCAACGGCTATGCGGACGTGACCTCCTATACCCAGCTGGCGGCCTTCACCTGCAACGGCCTGCTCTTCGGCATGACCCGGGGGCAGCTCAGCGGGAAAATGGCTCCCTACATCAAGTATATCGAAATGAGCAGCCGGGAATGGGCGGCCTCCCAGCGTTCCTGGGGGCGGCCGAAAAGCTGCTACTGCTGGCTGCTCCGGCGGCCCGATCTGTGCCGCCGGCACTGCATGGACACCCGGATGCTGGACACCCTGAGCCGGGAAGCCCCCAACTCCCTGGAAAGCCCGGTGAATAACTTCTCCGACCCGGCGGGGCTGACCGCCGCCATCGGCGTGGGACTGTTTTACCACAAGGATCGGATGGACTGGCGGGAGATGGCCCGGCTGGGAGCGGAGGCGGTAGCCCTGACCCACGGAAGCCCTACGGCTTTTCTGACGGGCACGGTGCTGACCCACATCATCAGCCTCTTGATTCGGCATCCCGGCGCGCCCCTGAAAAAGGTGTTTCTGGCCGCGGTGGATGCCATGAAGGATCAGTTCGGCCACCAGTATTCCCAGGCCTTTGACATTGCCACCCTGGTGCGCCACGCTGTGACCTATGCCTCCGCGCCGGATATCCGGCCGGTGGAGGTCATGGAGCAGCTGAAATGCGAAAACGCGGCCCAGGTGCTGGCAGGAGCCGTGTATACCTGCCTGATTGCGGAGAATGATTTCGACCGAGCCATGATCGTGGCGGTGAATCACTCCGGACGCAGTGCGGCGGTGGGGGCTCTGGTGGGAGCCATTCTGGGTCTGCGGCTGGGCGAGGAGGCTCTGCCGGAATTTTATATCGAGTGCCTGGAACCGGCGGATACCCTTCGGGAGCTGGCGGACGATATGGACACCGGCTGCCCCATGGTGCAGGGAAACAAGCTGTTCGATTTGGACTGGGATTATAAGTACCGCAGCGGCGGACAATGATGGAAAAGCAGTGCCGAACCCGGCTGGGTTCGGCACTGCTTGCTTTATGACTTGTACAAAGCAGCGCTTGTAGGGGCCGATGCCCTCATCGGCCCGTCGGCACTAGCCGCTGACATTGTGGGTCGATGTGGGCATCGACCCCTACGGATTCTATTAAGGCTTCCGGAATGACCGGGGGATTGCCACACCAGTTTTTCTTGTAGGGGCGGCCATTG
>OHIS01000135.1_pt1 | contig 23672 bp, 23 predicted proteins | sample 1568361 | NCBI WGS metagenome assembly OHIS01 (sample SAMEA3879607, study PRJEB24766) | human gut metagenome | biome: human-associated habitat; feature: feces | place: USA | collected 1985/1987 | reverse complement strand
AAAAAGTAATCAAGAACTCGAATTGCTCCTTATCGAGCCGATCAAAAGGGCTAAGGTCGAACGTGTTTCTTAGCTCCATGCCACAATCAGGGCATTGTAGCGTGCTAACTCGCAGTGTCCCATGACAGGCGGGACATTTTGAAATAAGCCGGTTCATGTAAATCACCTCTTCGCTTACATGATACAACTAGAAAAATATTTTGTCAATATAGTACTTAATTATTTTTATTACTATATTGCTTTTTGGAATGTGTCTCACCGCTTCTGCCACACGATGTCATACCCCAGCGCGTCCGCCAGTTCCACCGCCTCGCCATAGCGGAGCGAACCGCGCTTGAGCTTGCCGAAGAGATTGGGGACGCTGCTGCTCCAGCCCCACCTTTCGCAGCTGGCGGGCGATGTCCTCCTTGAGAATCACTTCCATATTCGCCCCTCCTTTGTTTTTTCTCACCTGCCCCGCCGTTGCAAGGCGCAAAAAATCCTCACAGCCAAATGGCCGTGAGGATTTTTTATCAAAATTAACCTTCCTGCACCACAATTTCGGAGACTTTCAGGCCGGGATTTCTGCGGCAGGTGAAGTCGATGGCCCAATAGGAGCTGAACACCATCAGATTCCGCCCCCGGTAGTCCTCCAGCAGCTCCGCGTCGCTGCCCAGGTTCAGGTCGCTCAGGTCGCCTGGATACTCGTCGATGACCCGGATTTCCTCGTAGGGCAGGGTCTCCATCCGCAGCTCCACACCGTACTCATTCTTCATCCGGTACTGGAAGACCTCCAGCTGCAATACGCCCACAACGCCCACGATGACCTCCTCCATACCGGAGTTGGGCAGCTTGAAGATCTGAATGGCACCCTCCTGGGCGATCTGCTCGGTGCCCTTGACGAACTGCTTGCGCTTCATGGAGTCCTTGGCGGACACCCGGCTGAAATGCTCCGGGGCGAAGGTGGGAATGCCGGAGAAGGTGAACTTCTTGCCCGGCACGGTGATGGTATCGCCGATGGCAAAAATGCCCGGATCGAAAACGCCGATCACGTCCCCGGCGTAGGCCTCGTCTACGATTTCCCGCTCGGCGGCCATCAGCTGCTGGGGCTGGCTCAGCCGCATTTTCTTGTTGCCCTGAACATGGAAATACTCCGCGTCCCGGGTGAATTTGCCGGAGCAAATCCGCATAAACGCCAGCCGATCCCGGTGGGCTTTGTTCATATTGGCCTGAATTTTGAAAACAAAGGCGGAAAAATCCGGGTCAAAGGTATCAATGACACCGCAGTCCGCCGTCCGGGGCAGAGGCGGCGGAGTCAGCTTCAGGAAGGCCTCCAGGAAGGGCTCAATGCCGAAGTTCGTCAGGGCGGAGCCGAAGAACACCGGAGACAGCTGACCGTTTTCCACGGCCTGGGCATCCATTTCCCGTCCGGCGGACAGAAGCTCCACATCGTCGATCAGCTGCCGGGCTTTCTGCTCGCTGCCCAGAAGCTCCGTAACCTTCGGATCGTACAGATCGACTTCCAGCTTATCGGCTCTTGACTTGCCGTTGACACCGGAGAAGAACAGCAGCTCTGCCTTCTCCCGGTCGTAGACGCCCTGGAAGTCCTTGCCGCAGCCGATGGGCCAGTTCATGGCGTAGGTCTCAATGCCCAGCTCCCGCTCCACCTCGTCTAGGAGGTCAAAGGGATCCTTGGTCTCCCGATCCATCTTGTTGATGAAGGTGAAAATGGGAATATGCCGCATGGCGCAGACCTTGAAGAGCTTTCTCGTCTGGGGCTCCACGCCTTTGGCACCGTCGATGACCATGACGGCGGAGTCCGCGGCCATCAGGGTCCGGTAGGTGTCCTCGGAAAAGTCCTGGTGACCCGGGGTATCCAGAATGTTGATACAGAAGCCCTCGTACTGGAACTGCATCACGGAGGAAGTCACGGAAATGCCCCGCTGCTTCTCGATTTCCATCCAGTCGGAGGTGGCGGCCCGGGAATTCTTCTTGCCCTTGACCACGCCGGCCTGGGCGATGGCTCCGCCGTAGAGCAGGAATTTTTCGGTTAGGGTGGTTTTACCGGCGTCCGGGTGGGAAATAATGGCGAAGGTCCGGCGGCGGCTGATTTCTTCTCGCAGGGTAGGCATCTGTCAAGTCCTCCATTGTAAACTGAAAATCCGGAGGGCAGCTTCCTCCCGATTCGATAATTCTTTCAAAACCAATTCAGTTTACCATATTATTCCGCAGTTTACAAGAGGGATTATCAGATTTTTTCACTGTTTTTCGTCGGGCTCCGCGGGAACCACACGAACCTCTCCATAGGAAAGGCTCTGCTCCTCCCCGTTTGCAAAGCATACCCGCAGACGGCATCGGTCGTCAATGTCCAACGCCTGCGCCGGTTTGCTTTCTCCGCCTGCCGTTACGGTGACGGTTTTCCCGATTACCAGGCTCCGACGGCGGTAGTCCTCCAGAAAATCCCCGCCGGTGCGGTACAGCGTCCAGAACCGGTTGAGAAATTCCGCTGCCAGCTTATTTTTCCCGTCGGACACCGGGCTTTCCCAAAGCGCTCCCGCAATGTCCGCGATTTCCGGCGGGAAGCCGCCTTTGGGAGCGTAGACGTTGATGCCCGCTCCCACGACCACATATTCCGGCGCGCCGGTTTCCAGGCTGAAGGAGGCCTCGCAGAGAATCCCGCAGACCTTCCTTCCCGAAAGGAAAATGTCGTTGACCCACTTGATTTGCGGATTCTCCACCCCCAGCGCTTCCATAGCCTGGCACATAGCCGCGGCCGCCGCGGCGGTGAGCAGCACCGTCTGCTGAGGGTCTCCTGCCGGACGCAGAAGCAGACTCAGATAAATGCCGGTATCCTCCGGGGAATAGAAGGTTCTTCCATACCGACCCCGACCCTGGGTCTGGCTTCCCGCCAGCACCACCGTACCCTCCGGCGCACCCCGCTCCGCCAGACGGCGGACGGCGGCGTTGGTGGAATCCAGGGTCTTTTCCACCAGCGGGCGCAGCTCCGGATTCAGATATTTGGCAATGCCCTGGGCAGACAGCACATCCCCCTGCTCGGACAGCCGATAGCCCCGGTTTGTCACCGCGTCAATGGGGTAGCCTGCCTGCCGCAGAGCCTTCACCGCCTTGCACACCGCCGCCCGGGACACAGCCAGCTCTCTTGCCGCCTCTTCCCCGGAAAGGAAGCTGCCCCGCCGGGTTTCCAGCAGGGTCAGCAGTCTCTCTTTCGTTGTCACGGTGTCTCCCCCTTCCAGACGCACAGACTGCTCCACTGGCAGTCCCCACAGATTTCCTCCCGCTTTCCGGGACGCAGGACGGCCTTCTCCACCAGAGCGGAGAAGGTCAGGTAGGGCATCCGCTGACCGGGTTTCAGGCCGCACCGCTCAAGCACCTGCCGGTCATACCGGCAGGCCTTTTCGGCGCAGCTTTCCGTCAGACGGTTGGGGCAGGCGGCGCAGATGTCGTCGCTGCCCGCAACCAGGCAGATTTCCGGATTTTCTTCCAGGATTTTCTTCATCCGGGTCATATTTTCCACAAAGGCCCCGCTGTAGCCTTCCCCCCGGAAGAAGGGAAGGCACATGCCGTGGTGGGCCCGGATCTTGTAAACGCTCACAGCCGGATGGCTTTTTTCAGCCGCTTGCACAGCACCAGAGCCAGAGCAATTTTCACCAGATCCGGCACAATGTAGGGGAACACGCACCAGCCCAGAGCCGTCCAGATTCCCACAGGGCCGGTGGTTCTGGCGTAGACCGTTACGAACCAGGCGGTGCCGAAAGCGTAGCAGGCAATGAGACCCAGCACCATGGAGCCGACCAGTACCGCCGTCCGGTTTCCGGGAACCTTCTCCATGACCCACATGAGAGCCGCCGCCACCAGGAAGCCCACAATGTAGCCGCCGGTGCTGCCCATGAGAATCCCCACGCCTCCGGTGAAACCGGAGAACACCGGAATGCCCACGCAGCCCAGCAGAATGTAAACCAGCACGGCCAGGGTTCCCCGCTTGCCGCCCAGCACGCCTACCGCCAGAAATACGGCGAAGGTTTGCATGGTAAAGGGCACCACATAGGGCACCGAAATCCAGGAGCATACCGCCATAACCACCGCGAACATGGCAATGTAGGCCATGTCCCGTACCGTCAGCTTCTTTTCCATTGAGAAATACCTCCAAGTTTTTTGTCAAGGGGAATATAGCATGGCCAGAATCAATTGTCAACCATTATTTTTCTGCAAGTTTACAATTCGAGGCTGGTGTTGCTTTTTCCAAAATCCGGTGTTATACTGAGTAAAAATTACCCAGTGAGGCTAAGAAATGAATTCTTCTACCCAAGAAGCGGACTGTTTCCGCAATCTGCTCCGGAATCGGGCACTGGTTCTCAGTGCTCTGTTCGTAACCGTACTGTGCTTCGGCTTTGCCATCACCCATCAATCCATCGGTGTGGATGATGTGGCCAGGAATTTTTATCTTTACAACGATAACTCCTGGAACATGATCCGGCAAGGCAGGCTGCTGCATGTGTTGCTGAATTCACTGACCGGTGCCATAGACTTTATTCCTTTTTTCACGGAATTTGTGGGTGCTTCCCTTTACTTCCTGTCCGCTCTGCTGTTCTGCACGCTGCTTCAGACGGTGTGCGAGGGAAAGCTCTCCACCCTTGCGCTGATCGCCTTCACCACCGTGTATCTCAGCAATTCCATCAATGTGGAAAAGTTCCTGTATGAGCTGGATTTGCTGGCCGTTATGGTATCCTTCTGCTGCTGTCCCCTGGGGCTTCTGTGCGCCCGGCGATTCGTCCGGGGAAACCGGCGGGCCGCAATCCCGGCTGTCCTGCTGACGATGGGAACCATCGCCAGCTATGAATCCTTTCTGTTCCTATATATCTGCGTCGTTTTTGCCATTCTGATCCTGGAAATTCTGAAGGATTCGGAGAATTGGCACTTTTCCAACGTTTGGAAGACGGGGCTTGGCTTTGCACTGGTGCTGGTTGCCGCCACGCTGATCTACTACGGACTGGTGGCTGCGGTACAGCATTTGACCGGATATGTACGTACCAGCTCGCCGTACACCACCTGGGACACCTCAGAAAAGGGCTTTGCCAGCGTACTGTCCGGCGTCCTTCTCGCAATTATCCGGTATTTCCGCGATTCCTTACAGGTGCGCTACCAGCCTATCCTGATTTTCTGCGCCGCCAGTGTTCTGGGTGGGCTGATGATCCTCTGGCTTTCCCGGAAGCGGAAGAATTTCTGGCTGATCCCCTGCTTTCTCGGCATGTTCCTCAGCAATTTCATCATTCAGATTGTGTTTGGCAGCTATCCCCCCAGAACCGCCCAGACTGTCTGCTTCTATGTAGCCTTCCTGGTGCTTCTGCTGGCAGCCTGGTGGGAACGCAAGCCCTTTGGAAAGGCCGTCGCCCCCATCGTCCTCTGCCTGCTGGTGCTCATTCAGTCCGCGGATATGAACCGGTGGTTTTTTAACGACTATGTCCGCAGCGAAAAGGAAGGCTATGTGGTCCACACCCTCGCCACAAAACTGCAATCCGGCTATGACCTTTCCAAGCCTGTTATCTTCACCAACTGTCCTGACCACTGGCAGAAGGACGGCGGCTATCTCATGACCCATCTGTACCCGGGTGCGGACGTGAACGGCAACTCCGTCATTTACTGGTGTGGCAATACCGTCACCGACTACTGCCCCACCTTTATTTCCGATCTGTTCCGGCTCTACGGCTATGATTTTCTGGTGAGCCCGACCGTCGAGCTGGCACAAGCCGCTCAAGAAGCCGCTGAGGGTATGCCAATCTGGCCTCAAAACGGCTGTATTCGGGAATTTGATGACTTTATCGCTGTAAATTTCGGATAAGGAAACCCCGCAGGGCTTGCCCTGCGGGGTCATTGTTTTTACTCAGGCCACCAATCAGGCCTTGCCGTCGGAACCCAGAACGTGGACGATCTTGTGAGCGACCATGTCCTTGACCGCCTGACGGGCGGGCTTCAGGTACTGACGAGGATCGAAGTGATCGGGATGCTCGTAGAAGTACTTGCGGATGTTGCCGGTCATAGCCAGACGGATATCGGAGTCGATATTGATCTTGCAGACAGCCAGCTGAGCGGCCTTGCGCAGCTGATCCTCAGGAATGCCGATGGCGTCGGGCATATTGCCGCCGTAGGTGTTGACCATCTTCACGAACTCCTGGGGCACGGAGGAAGAGCCGTGCAGCACGATGGGGAAGCCGGGCAGACGCTTGATGCACTCCTCCAGCACGTCGAAGCGCAGGGGGGGCGGAACCAGGATGCCGTCGGCATTGCGGGTGCACTGAGAGGGCTTGAACTTGTAAGCGCCGTGGCTGGTGCCGATGGCGATGGCCAGGGAGTCACAGCCGGTGCGGGAGACGAACTCCTCCACCTCTTCGGGATGGGTGTAGCTCTCCTTGCCGTGCTCAACGGCAACCTCGTCCTCAACGCCGGCCAGAGTGCCCAGCTCGGCCTCGACCACAACGCCGTGATCGTGGGCGTACTCAACGACCTTCTTGGTCAGAGCGATATTCTCTTCAAAGGACTTGGAGGAGGCGTCGATCATGACGGAGGTGAAGCCGCCGTCGACACAGCTCTTGCACAGCTCGAAGCTGTCGCCGTGATCCAGGTGCAGAGCGATGGGAATCTCGGGGTTCTCGATAACAGCCGCCTCAACCAGCTTCACCAGGTAAGTATGGTTGGCGTAGGCCCGGGCACCCTTGGAAACCTGCAGAATGACGGGGCTCTTCAGCTCGCCGGCAGCTTCGGTGATACCCTGGACAATTTCCATGTTGTTGACGTTGAAAGCACCGATGGCGTAGCCGCCGTCGTAGGCCTTCTTGAACATTTCTTTCGTAGTTACGAGAGGCATCGGAATCAATCCTTTCTTTTACCGCAGGCCTTGCGCCTGCTTTTTCGGTAATTATTATATCATGTTTTTTCCTTTTTTCAATAGGAATCTTCTGTCGGAGCCCAAAATCCCGGCCAACGAACAAACAGACCAGTTTTCCCCCGAGAACGCCGGGGAAAATTAGCAGAAATGGCAATTTACCTTTCCTTCGGAATCGAGTATAATCAAACCGTAGACATCTACGCAATTCAACAAAAGGAGTGCTTTTTAGATGAAACTGTCCCCTCTGCAGGTCGCCAGATACCAGTATACCCCTAAGCTTCCCGGTATGCTCCGCAACGGTGTGGCCGACATCTGCGTGAAAAATGGCGAGGCAACCGCCAGCGTTGCCGATCAGGAGAAGATTGCCGCCCTGTTCCCCAACACCTACGGCAAGAACGAGATTACCTTCGTCAAGGGCAAGAACACCTCCGAGGCCAAGAAGCAGGTCGTGGGCGTGATTCTGTCCGGCGGTCAGGCTCCCGGCGGTCACAACGTGGTCTGCGGCCTGTACGACGCGCTGAAGGCAACGAACAAGGACAACGTCCTCTACGGCTTCAAGGGCGGCCCCAGCGGTCTTCTGGAAGATGACTACCTGGTCTTTGACGACGAGTACATCAACCAGTTCCGCAACACCGGCGGATTCGACATCATCGGCTCCGGCAGAACCAAGCTGGAAACCGAGGAGCAGTTCGCCGTGGCCGCGAACGTGTGCAAGAAGCACGGCATCAACGCCATCGTCATCATCGGCGGCGACGACTCCAACACCAACGCCGCGGTGCTGGCCGAGTATTTTGTCGCTCACAACACCGGCGTGCAGGTCATCGGCTGCCCCAAGACCATCGACGGCGACCTGAAGAACGAGGACATTGAGTGCTCCTTCGGCTTCGACACCGCCACCAAGACCTACAGCGAGATCATCGGCAACATCGAGCGGGACGCCAACTCCGCCAAGAAGTACTGGCACTTCATCAAGGTCATGGGTCGTTCCGCCTCCCATGTGGCTCTGGAGTGCGCTCTGGAGACTCAGCCCAACGTCTGCCTGATCGGCGAGGAAGTGGCTGCCAAGAAGATGTCCCTGGCTCAGATCGCCGACTACATCGCCGATTCCGTAGCCAACCGGGCGGCAAACGGCGACAACTTCGGCGTTGCCATCATCCCCGAGGGCATCGTGGAGTTCGTGCCCGAGTTCTCCGTGCTGATTGCCGAAATCAACGAGCTGCTGGCCGGCGAGAAGACCGCCGCCTTCAACGCTCTGCCCACCTGGAAGGAGAAGTACGCCTTCATCGAGGCCGGCCTGACCAAGGAGTCCATGGCCGTCTTCGCCATCCTGCCCGAGAGCATCCAGCAGCAGCTGTTCCTGGAGCGTGACCCCCACGGCAACGTGCAGGTGTCCCTCATCGAGTCCGAGAAGCTGTTCTCCGCTCTGGTCAAGGCCAACCTGGCTGCCCGGAAGGCTGCCGGCACCTACAGCGGCAAGTTCTCCACCCAGCATCACTTCCTGGGCTACGAAGGCCGCTGCGCTTTCCCCTCCAACTTCGATGCCGACTACTGCTACTCCCTGGGCTACAACGCCTTCATGCTGATTCTCTACGGCTACACCGGCTATCTGTCCAAGGTCTCCAACCTGTCCAAGCCCGCCGAGGAGTGGGTGGCTGGCGGTATGCCCATCACCAAGATGATGAACATGGAGCGCAGAAACGGTCAGGACAAGCCCGTCATCCGTAAGGCTCTGGTAGAGCTAGACGGCAAGCCCTTCACCTACTTTGCCGAGCGCAGAGCCCAGTGGGCAGTGGAAACCTGCTTCACCTACCCCGGTGCCATCCAGTACTTTGGACCTGCCGAGGTCTGCGACCTGACCACCAGAACCCTGGCTCTGGAAAAGGCCTAAGCTTCTACATTTACCAAAAACGACGTGACCGGAAGGCCACGTCGTTTTTTACTATGGATTCCGTGAAGCATCGGTCAGTCTGTCAGGCGGTTTTCCTCTCCCCAGATGCACAGCTGGTCAAGAACCTTCATCAGCGACTTTCCCCGCTCAGTCAAGGAATATTCCACTCGCGGCGGAATCTGAGGGAACTCTTTTCTCACAATCAGCCGGTCAGCCTCCAGCTCTTTGAGATTGCTGCTGAGCGTTTTGTCCGTAATCGTGCCCAGGTACCGTTTCATCTCGTTGAACCGCACTGGCGCAAACTCCATCAGGCAATATAGAATCACCATTTTATGCTTGCCGTTGATTAGAGACATGGTGTAGCTAAAGCCGGTATCGGCAAAGCTTGCGTTTCGAATGACACTTTCCATGCAGCCCACGTTTTACACTTCCTTTTTAGATAGTACCTATCTTAATTGACAGTACTTGTATTTTCTCCGATGTATGCTATTATGATAGCAGGATGACCGAGTAAAGTCAATCCCAAACCGAAACGGAGGTTGTTATTTATGAAAAAAGAACTGAGTGTCAATCCCTATCTGTTCCCTATGCCGGTGCTGATGATCGCCACCTACGGCGACGGCGATGTGGTGGATGTGATGAATATGGCCTGGGGCGGCATCTGCGCAGAAAATATGGTTTCTCTCAACATCAGCGCAGACCATAAAACCTCAGAAAATATCAAAAAGCGAGGTGCTTTCACCCTGAGCGTTGCGGACATTCCCCACATAGAGGCCGCCGACTTCTTTGGCATCGCCAGCGGCAACAAAATGCCGGACAAGTTCGCCCGGAGCGGACTGACTGCCGTCAGGAGCGAAAAGGTGGACGCTCCCATTGTCCAGGAGTTCCCCCTGACCCTGGAATGCAGGGTCGTGGAGGACAAGGAGGAAGTCTACGGCCACCACGTCCTCGGTGAGATCGTGGGGGTTCTTGTGGACGAAACTGTGCTGGACGAGAAGGGCAAGGTGGATCCCACCAAACTGAACGCCTTTGTCTTTGACCAGTTCCGCAGCGGCTACTACGCCATCGGCCAGAAGGTGGGTCAGGCCTGGCACACCGGCGCGCCGCTGATGAAGAAGTAAGATTACGCAAAAAACGACGTGACCGGAAGGCCACGTCGTTTTTTTCATCTTACTTTGCTTCGTTCTTCGGATCGCCCACCGCTTGCGCGAAGGCGCCCTTCCAATTTTCGCCGGTCATCGCCTGGGCAAAGGGAGCAAAATTGGGGTTATCGCTGCGCTCCACCGTGTATTTTATCCGGAGCTGCTGGACAAGCGACCAGACCAGCACAAGAGCCAGAATCCCCAACGCCCCATACAGGCAGCCTCTCACCCGGATTCCGGCCACTGCCAGGACAATTGCGGCGAGAATCAGCAGAAACTTCCGGGCAACATTCTGCAAAAAGCCAAGGAAGAATAGCTGCTTATTGTATTTCCTCATTTCTTCCACTTCTCCGTCAGAGCCCGGATCTGAGAAGCCAGCTTGGCGTTGTCCTTGTTGGTGCAGCCCTTGCGGGTATGTACCAGGGCAAGCAGTGCCTCCGCCGCGGCCAGCAGATCCTCGTAGACCTGCTTTGCCCGCTGGCTGCCCTTGAAGATGGCCGCCCGGTTGATTCGCACTCCCTGGGTCAGGGTCACGCTCTTGCCGGTGAGCAGGTCAAATTCCGTGCCGCTGTAGGGAGCCTCCGCCCGGTAGCCCAGCTTTTTCAGGGTGTCCCGGAAGGCCTCGCAGCTCGTTTCGTCGCCGTGGTTCACAAATACCAGCTTGGGTTTTTCCGTAAAGCCTGCCAGCCAGCGGAGCAGACCGTCCCGGTCGGCATGGCCGGAGGTGCCGTGAAGCGTGGCGATTTCCGCGTTCACCGCGATTTCCTCGCCGAAGAGCCGGACGCTTTTGGCTCCGTTCTGGAGCTTCCGACCCAGAGACCCCTCGGCCTGGTAGCCGACAAAGAGAACGATGCAGTCCCCGCGCCACAGATTGTGCTTCAGATGATGTCGGATTCGACCGGCCTCGCACATACCGCTGGCGGACAGAATCACCTTTGGCCGGTTATCAAAGTTGATGGCCTTGGATTCATCAGCGCTGACGGACAGGGTCACGCCGTCAAACCAGATGGGGTTGATGCCCTGACGAACCAGAGCCAGGGTCTTCTCGTCGAAATTTGTCTGGCTGCACTGGAGGAAAATTCCCGTGGCCTCCACTGCCAGGGGGGAATCCACATACACCGGGAACCGGTCGTGGCCATGGATCAGACCCCGCTGCTTGATTTCCCGGATGGCATACAGCATTTCCTGGGTTCTGCCCACCGCGAAGGAGGGAATCACCAGGTTGCCCCCCTGATCCAGGGCCTTCTGAATATAGCCGGCCAATTCCACAACCGGATCTGCCGTGTCCTTCTCATGGAGCCGGTCGCCGTAGGTGGACTCGATCACCAGGTATTCCGTTTCCGCAATGGGCTTGGGGTCGTTGATGATAGGCTGATTGGTGTTGCCCACGTCGCCGCTGAAAACGATTTTCCGGGTTTCCTTGCCCTCGGTCAGCCACAGCTCAATGGAGGCCGAGCCCAGCAGATGTCCCGCGTCGTTCATCCGGAGGACAATGCCCTCGGCCACCTGGAGAATTTCCTCATACTGGCAGGGCCGCAGGAGCCGGATGGCGGCTTGAGCGTCGTTCACGTCATAGATAGGCTCCACCGGGGGCTGACCTGCCCGCTCCGCCTTCCGGCTCTGCCACTGCGCCTCGGACTGCTGAATGTTTGCGCTGTCCAGCAGCATAATCCGGCACAGGTCACAGGTGGCCTCGGTGGCGTAGATGGCTCCGGAGAAGCCGTCCTTGCACAGCTTGGGCAGCATACCCGAGTGGTCGATATGGGCATGGGTCAGGAACACCGCCTCAATCTGCCCCGGGTTCACCGGCAGGGGCACATTCTCGAAAATATCCGCTCCCTGCTCCATACCGCAGTCCACCAGATAGAACCGGCCTCCCACCTCCAGCAGAGTGCAGCTGCCGGTGACCTCATGGGCGGCGCCGATGAATTGAATTTTCATACATTCACCTCCGAAAATATGCCGTGAGTCTTAGCTTTACTATACCACAGGTTCCCGACGGAGGCAAGTCTATCCGGCCTGGGCGTCTACGGTTTGTGTCCCTAAAAAATGAATCACCAGCCGGTTGGGCAGGCACACGATGTCCGTACCTCCTGCGCAAAAGCCCCGCTTTTCGCAGTAGTGATCCGGACAGTTTGCCTGGGTCACGGCGATTTTTCCGTCCCGGACGGTGACCACGTTCACCCCGCCGTTTTCCCCGGTGACGGTAAATTCCTGGTCAACCCTTAAATCCACGGTTTTCACCGTTTTCCCAAAGCTTTCAATCCGAGCCTGTCCCGCCGCCTTCCCCGGCCGGAGGAGCCACAGGCTCAGCCCCAGGCACACCAAAAGGGCGGTTCCCAGAACGCTTAACCAGGTTTTTGACTTCATGTTCTCCGCCTCCCGGCTTTCGGGCAGATTGCCCTACCCATTTCCCAGACAGTATAGCAAATTTGTGGAGAAAAGGCAAGAAAAACCCCTAAATTCTTCTTGACATTTTTCTTTCTGAATGGTAAAATACTCGAGCCGCATTGAAGGGGCTCTAAGTCGGTGCGTCCAAATGCCCGCGCCTCAAAAGCGAGACTACACAATATAAAGTAGGTGAAACAAATGAAAGCAGTTATCGTTACCGGTGGCAAGCAGTACACCGTGGCTGAGGGCGACGTCCTGTTCATCGAGAAGCTGAACGCCGAGGCAGAGTCCACTGTCAAGTTCGATCAGGTTCTGGCCGTCCTGGATGGAGACAACACCAAGATCGGTGCTCCCGTGGTCGAGGGTGCCGCTGTGGAAGCCAAGGTCGTGAAGAACGGCAAGGGCAAGAAGCTGGACATCATCCGCTACAAGGCCAAGAAGGGCGAGAAGCGCCACATCGGCCATCGTCAGCCCTACACCAAGGTCGAAATCACCAAGATCGCTCTGTAATTTATGACAAGATGCGAATTTCACACCGAGGGCGACCGGATTACCGGATTCAGCATCTCGGGTCACAGCGGCTATGAGGAGGCCGGCAAGGACATTGTCTGCGCCGCCGTATCCGCCGCGGTTGCCATGGCAGAGGCCACCATCAATGATGTGTGCGGTGCCAAGGCAAAGGTTCGGGTCAAGGACGAGCAGACTCGTATCACCCTGACCCTCCCCGTTTCCTGCGACGAAGAGGAAACCGTCCAGGCAGTGCTTGCCGGAATGATGCTTTACCTCTGCTCGCTGCGGGACGATTATCCTGATTATATCGAAGTTTTGGAGGTGTAACACCATGCTGAAGATTGGTATTCAGTTCTTTGCTCACCACAAGGGCGGCGGCTCCACCAAGAACGGCCGTGACTCTGAGTCCAAGCGCCTGGGCGTGAAGCGTGCTGACGGTCAGTTTGTCCTGGCTGGCAACATTCTGGTTCGTCAGAGAGGCACCCACATCCATCCCGGCACCAACGTTGGTATCGGCAAGGATGACACCCTGTTCGCTCTGGTTGACGGTACCGTCAAGTTCGAGCGTCTGGGCAAGGATCGCCGTCAGTGCTCCGTTTACGCTGAGCAGTAAGCGCATAATGACAAAGAGCTGCCGCACATACCGCGGCGGCTCTTTTTTCAGGTAATTCACAGCTACAGGGTGGCAGAGAAAAGAGAATAATGTAGGGGCGGTCATTGGCCGCCTGGCATATATGTGGAAAGTCGAAGGATAGGCTGTCATTGCGAGCCAGTGCGCACACTGGTGTGGCAATCCGCATATCAAAGCCTTCCCCTGGGAGGGGAAGGTGGCTCGAAGAGCCGGATGAGGTTGCCCCAGTTTTTCCGAAACGCATACTGGTACAGGGTGCCTTGGGTCTCAGATGAGTCAAGGAGTTGCGGGCAACCAGTGACCGCCCACAGAGGTTATTCAGGAAAACCAAATTCTTTTTTCTGTGTCACCCGCCGAGAACATGGAGGGAAATGCTATGTTTGTAGATAAGGTTCGCATTACGGTCATCGGCGGACGGGGCGGCGACGGCGCCGTGGCCTTCCACCGGGAAAAATACGTTGCCTCCGGCGGCCCCGACGGCGGCGACGGCGGTCATGGCGGCAGCGTGGTGCTCCACGTCAACGACAATCTGTCCACTCTGCTGGACTTCCGCTATAAGCGCAAGTATCAGGCATCCGCCGGTGTCAACGGCATGGGTCGGAAAATGGCCGGCAAACGGGGCGAAAATCTCGTCATCGACGTGCCCCGGGGCACCGTTGTCCGGGACGCCGAGTCCGGTCAGATCATCGTGGATATGTCCACCGGCGAGGACTTTGTCATTGCCCGGGGCGGCCGTGGGGGCTGGGGCAACGCCCACTACGCCACCCCCACCCGGCAGGTTCCCCGATTTGCCAAGGCCGGGCTCAAGGGGCAGGAGCGGGACGTGATTCTGGAACTGAAGCTGCTGGCGGACGTAGGTCTGGTAGGCTTCCCCAACGTGGGCAAATCCACATTGCTCTCCGTCACCTCCAACGCAAGGCCGAAAATCGCCAACTACCACTTCACCACCCTGTTCCCCAACCTGGGCGTGATTTACGTCGAGGAGGGCGTGTCCTTCGTCATGGCGGATATCCCCGGCATCATCGAGGGCGCCGCTGAGGGTGCCGGCCTGGGTCACGATTTCCTCCGGCACATCGACCGGTGTCGGCTGCTGGTTCATGTGGTGGACGTATCCGGCAGCGAAGGGCGGGATCCGGTGGAGGATTTCCACGCCATCAATCAGGAGCTCCACGACTACTCCGTAGACCTGGGCGACCGGCCCATGATCGTGGCTGCCAACAAGTGCGACCTGCTGCCCCCGGACAGCGACAACCTGGAACGGCTGCGCTCCGCCGCCAAGGAGGCGGGCTGCGAACTGTACGAAATCAGCGCGGGCACTACTCAGGGCACCCGTCAGCTGATGCAGGTGGTTGCCCAAAAGCTCAAGGAGCTGCCCCCCGTCACCATCTATGAGCCGGAGTATGTGGAGGAAACTTCCGCTCCCGCCGATCCCACCGCCTTCGAGATTGAGCACTACGGCAGCACCTGGATGGTCACCGGCGAGTGGCTCAGCCGGATGGTAGAGAATATCAACTTCGACGACTATGAGGCCCGGAACCATTTTGACGGGCTGCTGCGCAAAGCGGGGCTATTTGCCCGGCTGGAGGAAATGGGCATCCAGGACGGGGACACCGTGGATATTTACGACCTGGAATTTGAATACCAGCGTTAACACCAAAAAAGGGCCTCCACTTTCGTGAAAAATACAAAGGCGTTTTTTCGGGAAAACATTTGCCATTTTCAACTGTCTTATGTATAATAGCAGGGTCAGCAATGACCCTGTTATTTTTTTGAGAGGAAAATGCCCATGATCCGGAATTTGAATCAGGTTACCTTCCAGGGCTTTGGAACCGTTCCACCGGAACGCTCCCACAGTACCGGCGGTTTTGATAAAAGCGCAGCGACTCCCCTCCCCCTTTCCCAGGAGAACGCGGTGATTTTCCGCGCCCTTTCCGACACCTGGGCAGCCGGCGGCACCGGCTCCAGCGTCCTGTCCGTGAGCCTGGACGGGGAGAGCTATCAGGACTACTATCTGGATAAGCCCGTGTGCATCAAGCCGGGGGTGTTTTTCATCATCACCCCCTTTGTCGGCCAGGCGGATGCCCTGCTCTGGGCTTCTACGCCTCCGGAGAAAATGGGCACCCGGAATTTTACCGAGCCTCAGATCGATCGCCAGCTTCAGGTGGATGACGTGTACACCTTCTTCTATCAGGAGAAGGAGCAGGGCTTCCTATTTCCCGGGGAGTCCCACCCCATGGCGGAGCTGACCTATGTGGATCAGGGCTCTCTGCATTCTGTAGCCGAAGGCCAGGATCTGCTTCTGAAGCAGGGCGACCTGGTGATTTACGGCCCCGGTCAGTGGCATATGCAGTACGCCGACATTGGCGTTGCCCCCCGGTTCGTAACCATTTCCTTCGCCTCCCGGGGAAATCGACTGAACGCCCTGCTGAACCGGAAGTTCACCGCCCCCCAGAAGGCGGTGACACTGCTCCAGAACATGCTTCGGGAGCAGGAAACTACGGACGCTCTGTCCGGGGACATCATCCTGTGCCAGTTGAATCTGCTGCTGCTTCTGCTCCTGCGGGAAACCACCGCCCCCACCGGCGGCAAGCTGCAAACCGCCAACGCGGTGCACTCGGAAAACGAGATTATCCGCCAGGCTCAGCAGTTCATCTCCTCCCACATCCGGGAGAAGCTGTCCGTGCCTCTGGTTGCCCGGCAGTTGGACGTAAGCCCCAGCTATCTGACGGCTCTGTTCCACAAGAATCTGCAAATTTCCCCCGGCGAATATATCCGCCGGATCAAGCTTCAGGAAAGCAAGCAGATGATTCGGGAAAACAACCTGAATTTCACGGAAATTGCGGCGGAGCTCCAGTATTCCACCGTGCACCACTTCTCCCGGCAGTTTAAGGAAAAATTCGGCATTACCCCGACGGAATACGCAAAATCCGTTCGATAAAATACGAAAAGCCATGTCATTGCCCGTTGGTTTCCCTCCGGGCAGTGGCATGTGCTTTGTTATGTGAAAGGTAGGATTTCCATGAATTCATCCAAACATCCGGGCTTTGCCAGCCGCTGGGGCTTCATTCTGGCCTCGGTGGGCTCCGCCGTAGGCATGGCAAATGTCTGGGGCTTCCCCAACAAAATGGGCTCCAACGGCGGCGGCGCGTTTCTGCTGATCTATCTGCTGTTTGTTGCCCTGTTCGGCTGCGTAGCTCTTCCCGCGGAATTCGCCATGGGTCGGCGCACGGGCACCGGCACTCTGGGCACCTATGAGGCCGCCTGGGAAAGCCGGGGGCTTGGCAAGGTAGGTAAGGTTCTGGGTTGGCTGCCTCTGGCAGGTTCCCTGTGCATTGCCATCGGCTATGCGGTGATTATCAGCTATGTGCTCAAGGCACTGGTGGATTCTCTCACCGGCCTTCTGCTGACGGCGGACACCGCCGCCTGGTTTTCGGACTTTTCCGGACGGGATTTTTCCGTGGTTCCCTACCATATTCTGGTGGTCTGCGGTACGCTTCTGACCCTGCTGCTGGGCGCAAAGAGCATCGAAAAGACCAACAAGGTCATGATGCCCCTGTTTTTCCTGATTTTTCTGATTCTGGCCGTTCGGGTGGCTCTGCTCCCCGGCTCAGCGGCGGGCTATGTGTTCCTGCTGACCCCCCGGTGGGAATATCTGTCCGACCCGACGGTCTGGATTCAGGCCATGGGCCAGGCCTTTTTCTCCCTTTCCGTCACCGGCAGCGGCATGATCGTCTACGGTGCCTACCTGTCCCGGCAGGAGGATGTGGTGGGAGCCGCCCGGCACACCGCCCTGTTTGATACCGTGGCGGCGCTGGTTGCGGCTCTGGTGATTCTGCCCGCCTGCTTTGCCTATGGACTGGATGCCGGAGCAGGCCCCGGGCTGCTGTTTGTGACCCTGCCGGAGGTTTTGCAGGGCATTCCCCTGGGACGGCTTTTTGCAATCATTTTGTATGTTGCCATGATTTTTGCCGGGGTCAGCTCCCTGCAAAATATGTTCGAGGCCGTGGCCGAATCCCTTCTGCACCGATTCCCCAGGCTGAACCGCCTGGTGGTGCTGGGCATTCTGGCAGTGGGCTGTCTGGGCTTCGGCCTGTTTATGGAACCGATTTCCAAATGGGGCCCCTGGATGGATCTGGTATCCATTTACATTATCCCCATCGGCGCTACTCTGGGCGCCATCAGTTGGTTCTATGTGCTGCCCCGGAAGGAGCTGCTGGATGCTATCAATCTGGGCACCGACAAGCCCCACGGCAGTCTTTGGTACAACTTAGGCCGGTTTCTCTATGTGCCGCTTGCCATTTTGCTGTGCGCCATTGCCCTGATCTTCCGGGTGGCCTTCTGAAGAACAAATACGCCTCGGTGCGGATTGCACCGAGGCTGTTTTTATACGAGTTTTAATAAAACGCTTAAAAGCGTTTTATTAGGCCGCAGGATTGCGGCCAGCGGCCACTGCCGCTAAAAAACGAAGTCAATACATTTCTTACCGCCGCCCAGGCGGTCTGCCGTGAAACGGCAGAATAAAATGATGAAATCATTTTATTAAGAAATAGTATTATCCTTCCTTTGGGCAGAAGCCCAGCTCTGCCGCCGCCGGATGGGCTCGAGCCTGGCGGCGCACCCAAAGGCTGTTCTCCCGGTGATAGGGGGTGGGCCCTTCCATTTCCCCATCATCGATGGTCAAATCTGCCCGGATGGCGCTGTCATAAACCGACCGACCCAGGCCGGGAATGGGGATTTTCGCCAAGGATGTGAGAAAACGGGCGTGAAACTGCACCTCCGCCGCAAAGGCCGGAAGGGACAGATCCGCGGTAAACGCCGCCAGAATCGCCAGCACCTCGCAGTCGGAAAGCAGCTCCCCATGACGCAGATAGATATACTTCCGGTCGGCAACCGTCCGTCCCGCCCGGCGATTCAGAGACGCCAGGAAATCCAGGATTCTCCCGTCCGGCTTCTGCCGGAAGATTTCCGGCAGGGCTATCCGGCCGTTTTCCGCCAAAGAGGCGATTTTCCGCACATATTCCCAGGCGATGAGGTAGGACCCTTGCGCCTCGGTTTTCTCAAAATAGGCCTTCAGCGCCGGGTGGTGTCCCTGCCCCCGGAGGGAAACCACCCGATTGATCTCCCGGTTCATGTCCCGGCGATTTTCCAGGGTCGGCTCGGCCAGACACCGTGCGAAAATCTCCACCCGGAAATCGATAAAGCTCACCGTGACCCCCGGGGTATCCCCATCGCCAACGCGCCCCTGGGCCGCATCGAATTCCTGCTCCCGGAGCTTCACCAGGGAGTAGACCCAGTTTTCCCCGGCAGGGATTGCGTACAGATGCCAGTCGTCAAAAAACAGGGCGCATTCCCGTGTCTCTCCCCGGTCGTTGGGGAAGGTGCGGATGTCCTTTTCCAGCAGCAGATCGGCCAGGGGCTTCTCCCCCATCCAGAAGCCGTCATCCGTGTGGATGCCTGTCAGTCCCAATTCCCGGAATCGGGGCGGTGTGGTCTGAAAATCCATATATTTCTCCTAGGTTTTTTCTGATAGGATAGTCCATTTCGGAACGGAAGTCAAGGAAAACTCCGGATATGGGTGTTATTGCGGGGCTGCGCACCCCTTGGCTCCCACTTTGGGAGAGCTGTCACGAAGTGACTGAGAGGGCAAAAATAAGCCCTCTCCGCCCAGTGTGCGCACTGGGCACCTCTCCCAGAGGGAGAGGCGAGCCCCTCATCCGTCACGGCTGCGCCGTGCCGCCTTTCCATTATGGTGCAATTGCCACTGACAATTGGTTTGCTGCGCGGAGCACCACCCGGAGGGGAAGGCTTGGAGAATACGAACCGCCGCCGGGGAGACCCCGGCGGCGGTTCGGCTTACATTGGATTATTCGTGATGGCTGGTATGGAGCAACTCGTGAGTCTTGTCCTTGAAGGGGCCGTTGTAGAACACGTCCATCAGCGGGTTTTCGTTGGACTTCTTGATGGCCATGTTGCCGTCCGCCGCATAGAGTCCCGCCCGACGGGTGGTAACTCTGGTCGCCTTGGTGCCGTAAATCGGCTGGCCGCCGCCCATGACGCAGCCGCCGGGGCAGGCCATGACCTCAATGAAGTGGTAGCTCTTTTCGCCGGACTTGACGGCATCCAGCACCTTCCGGGCGTTTTCCAGACCGGAAGCCACACACATTCTGACCTCCATTCCCTTGTAGGGAACGATAAACTCCCGGATGCCTTCCTCGCCCCGGACACCGCAGTCGGCAATGGCGTCCAGAGAGGGGCCTTCCTCGTCGTCGCACAGCCGGCGCAGCACCGCCTCGGTGACACCGCCGGTGGTGCCGAAAATCACGCCGCCGCCGGAGCCGATGCCGAAGGGCATATCGCAGGCCTCGCTGGGCAGGGTCTCAAAATTGATGCCGTGGGCGTCGATCATCCGGATCAGCTCCGTGGTGGTGAGCACCGCATCGGTATCCTGCTCGCCGTTGGTGCGGTAATCCTCCCGCTTGGCCTCCATCTTCTTGGCCGTGCAGGGCATAATGGAGACTACCATCGTCTTCTTGCCCTGGGCGTGCTTCTCGTCCCGGTAGTACTCCTTCAGCACCGCGGAGAACATGCCCTGAGGCGAACGGCAGGTGGAAATGTTGTCCTTGAACTCCGGGAATTCGTTCTCCACGAACTTCACCCAGGCCGGGCAGCAGGAGGTGAGCAGCGGCAGCTTTTCGCCCTTCCCCACCCGCTCCAGGAACTCCGCGGACTCCTCCATAATGGTCAGGTCCGCGGTGTAGCTGGTGTCGAAAACCTGGTCGAAGCCCATCCGGTGAAGAGCCGCCACAATCTTGCCCATGGCGTTTTCTCCCTTGGGAAGGCCGAAGGCCTCGCCCAGCGCCACCCGGACAGCCGGGGCAATCTGGGCAACCACCCGGGTGTTCTTGTCGCCCAAGGCCTGCCAGACCTCGGTCATATTGTGGTGGATGGTCAGCGCGCCGGTGGGGCACACCACCCGGCACTGGCCGCAGCCTACGCAGTTGGTAGCGGCCATCCGCCGGTCGAAGGCAGGGGTCACCACCGCATCGGTGCCCCGGTGGGCAAAGCCCAGCACACCGATGCCCTGAAGCTCGGTGCAGGCTCGGACGCAGTTGCCGCACAGGATGCACTTATTGGGATCCCGGACGATGGCGGGGGAGGAAAAGTCCACAGGCATGACTTCCCGGTGGTTCTCGAAGCGAACCTGGTTGATGCCCAGCTGATAGGCCAGCTTTTGAAGCTTGCACTTGCCGTGCTTGTCGCAGGTGGTGCAGTCCCGGCAGTGCGCCGCCAGCAGCAGCTCCACAATCAGCTTCCGGTGCTTGCGCAGACGCTCGGTGTGGGTGAAAATGACCATGCCGTCCCGAGGCTCCTCGGAGCAGGAGGCAAAGCACCGACCCCGGTCGTCCTCCACCGTGCACAGACGGCAGGCGCCGAAAATGGAAAGCTCCGGCTGATAGCACAGGGTGGGGACCTCAATGCCCGCGTTGCGGATGATGGTCAGGACATTTTTTTCATTGGTAAACTCGTATTTTTTACCGTTAATCGTAATCGTTCCCATGATTTCCCCTCCTTATGCTTCCACATAAATGGCATCGAAGGCGCAGTTGTCCTTACAGGCGCCGCACTTGATGCACTTATTGGGATCGATGGTGTAGGGCTTCTTGACAACGCCGGAGATGGCGTTGACGGGGCAGTTCCGGGCGCACTTGGAGCAGCCCTTACAGAAGGCGGGATTGATGACATAGCGCCGCAGAGCCGTACACTGCTTGGCCCGGCACCGCTTGTCCACAATGTGCTCGATGTACTCGTCCCGGAAGGTAGCCAGGGTGGACAGCACCGGCAGAGGGGCAGACTTGCCCAGGCCGCACAGCGCCATGGTCTGGATCATTTTTGCCAGTTCCTCCAGGGTGTCCAGGTCTTCCATCTGTCCCTGGCCGCCCGTGATCCGCTCCAGAATTTCCAGCATCCGCTTGGTACCCTCCCGGCAGGGGGTGCACTTGCCGCAGGATTCCCGCTGGGTAAAGCTCATGAAGAACCGGGCTACCTCCACCATGCAGGTGTCCTGACCCATGACCACCATGCCGCCGGAGCCGATGATGGCGTTGTATTTCTTCACGGAGTCGAAGTCCAGAGGCACATCCAGGTGTGCTTCCGTCAGACAGCCGCCGGAGGGGCCGCCGATCTGCACGGCTTTGAATTCCGCGCCGTTTTTCAGACCGCCGCCGATGTCGAAGATGATTTCCCGCAGGGTAGAGCCCATGGGCACCTCGATGAGGCCCGTGTTCTCAATGGCACCGGTGAGAGAGAAGGTCTTGCAGCCGGGGCTTCCGGGGGTGCCGATGGACTTAAACCAATCCGCGCCCTGCAAGATAATCTTGGGCACGTTGGCGTAGGTTTCCACGTTGTTGAGCACCGTGGGCTTTTCCCACAGACCCTTTTCTACGGTTCTGGGGGGCTTGGTTCTGGGCATACCCCGGTTGCCCTCAATGGAGGCGGTCAGGGCAGAGCCCTCGCCGCAGACGAAAGCGCCGGCGCCCCGGTTGATGTGCATATGGAAGCTAAAGTCGGTGCCCAGGATGTTGTCGCCCAGAAGCCCCCGCTCTTCCAGCTGGGCAATGGCGTTGCGCAGCCGGGCAACGGACATGGGATACTCGGCCCGGACATAGATGTAGCCGTTCTCCGCCCGAACGGCGTAGCCCGCGATCATCATGCCCTCGATGAGCTTGAAGGGATCGCCCTCCATGACGGAGCCGTCCATAAAGGCGCCGGGGTCGCCCTCGTCGCCGTTGCAGACCACATACCGCTCGGCTTCCTTCTGACGGGCTACCTGCTTCCACTTCCGACCGGTGGGGAAGCCGCCGCCGCCCCGACCCCGAAGGCCGGACTTATCTACCTCGTCCACCACGCCCTCCCGGGTCATCTCGAACATGGCCTTCTTCAGGGCGGAGAAGCCGCCGGCGGCCAGATACTCGTCCAGGGACTCGGCATCGAACTTGCCGCAGTTTTCCAGAACAATCCGGGTCTGCTTGGCAATAAAGGGAATTTCCTCGGGCTGGACGTAGGTCACCTCGTCCTTCTTGTAGAGCAGCCGCTCAATGACCTCGTCGCCGATGACGCTCTTTTCCAGAATCTCCTTGCAGTCGTCAGGCTGAACCTTGACATACTGAATGACCCTGCCGTTCTTCTGAATCCGCACCAGGGGACCCAGCTCGCAGAAGCCCTGGCAGCCGGTTTTCTTGACACCTACCGCCTCGCCCTCATGCTGGCCGCCGCAGGGGGAGAATACCAGCTCCACGCCCTCGGTCTGATCCACCAGCTCGCAGAAAAGCTCGTGAATTCTATGGGAGCCGGTGGCAATACAGCCGGTGCCGGAGCAAACCAGGATCCGGCAGTCATAGTGCTTGATGTCCTCGCAGGCCGCGCTCTGGGCCTGAGTCAGTTCCTCAACCGTCTTAATCATTAGCCTTTCCCCCTCAATTCCTCGATGAGTGCCAATGCCTTTTCCGGTGTCATGGAGGGGTGCACCTGGTCGTTGACCATCATGGTCGGCGCCAGACCGCAGGCACCCAAGCAGGACACCGTCTCAACCGTAAACATCATATCATCGGTGGTATGTTTCTTCTTGCTCAGCCCCAGCTCCTTCCACAGAGCCTCCAGCACGGGGGTAGAATGACGGACATGGCAGGCGGTGCCGTCGCAGACCTTGATGACATACTTGCCCTTTGCCTCAAAAGAGAAGTTTTCATAGAAGGTGGCCACGGAGTAGGCCTTGGCTTCGGTGATTCCGATTTCCTTGGCCACATAGCTCAGTAACTCCGGGGGCAGATAGCGATACTCCGCCTGGATGTCCTGCATAATGGGAATCAGGGATCTGGCATCCCGCACATAACGGGAAATAATCTCGTCCGTTTTGCGGTAATAGGATGCGTCCAGCATAGTGTGTTTTACCTCCTTATCCTTATCCTGACGATAAGTTCCTTTTCGGATAACCATGGTCTCAAAGGACAGACAGAAAAAGATTGTTGATACACTTGAGTATTTTCGAAAGAGAGTTCTCGAATACAAGAAAATAGGAATTGCTTATGTAAGCACAGCAAAGCCACTCACTGATGAACAGAAGAAGGCTGTTGCTGGGAAGCTGTTAGAAACTACAGGATATGTTGATTTCCAGATGCATTATTCGGTTGATGAAAGTCTTATTGGCGGAATGGTAATAAGAATCGGTGACCG
>OHIS01000131.1_pt1 | contig 24408 bp, 17 predicted proteins | sample 1568361 | NCBI WGS metagenome assembly OHIS01 (sample SAMEA3879607, study PRJEB24766) | human gut metagenome | biome: human-associated habitat; feature: feces | place: USA | collected 1985/1987 | reverse complement strand
ATTCACCCCAAAGGCGTGAAGAACGGCAAGGCGATTGCGTGACGAACCGAAAGCATCCACTCATAAGAGCATCCCGCAGAAAGGGACAGAAAAGAAGGAATTGAGGTTTGGGGCGGAACGGAAAGACACAGCAAATCGTCAATCTGCAGAATGCGGAGGTAACCAAGATGTTAGATAATAAGAGTGAACAGAAATGACCCTTGGCTGCAAAACAACATGCTGATCACAAGGCATGGCAGTCAAGGGTCATTTCTTTTTGCGGCGAGTTGCCGCGGACGGTGCGTGGTTGGAAGTCCCGGCGGGCAATGCGCACGCAAGCGATTTGTGTTTGACACATTGTTTTAATGCGCATGATTGTGTGATCGTCGGCACTGCCGACGGCTTTTTTATGCCCAATTTTCTTCGCCGGACGGAGTTTACTTGCATTTTTCCTTCGTCCATGGTAAAATACCAAAAAGATTTCCGGAAAGGGGGCAATGCCATGAAGCGGTTTTGGATGCTGGCGACCTTAATAATTCTGCTGGCAGGGGTTTTCTGCCTTCCGGCGGCGGCGGAAACCGCGGCCACTCAGGTGGATATCCAGAGCACCGTCACCTCCGACGGCGACTGCCTGATGACGGTCACGGTGAACCTTCGGCTGGAGGCGGCCATGGACAGCCTGACCTATCCGGTGCCCCTGGATGCCAAGAGCATTACCCTGAACGGCTCCAATGCCTCCGTCCGGCAGACCAACTCCGCCCAGCAGGTGGATCTGAGCCGAATCAGCAAGGGCTATGTGGGCGAGGCCTCCGTGCGCATCGGTTATACCCTGCCCAAGGCGGTGAAGATTACCACCATCAATCAAACCCTGGTGGATCAGAAGAAGGAGGCGCCCAAGCGGGAACTGGTACTGACGGTACCGCTGCTTTCCGGCTTTGCCTACCCGGTGGAAGCTATGAATTTCACCATCACCATGCCCAGCAACTGTGTCGGACTGAATCCGGCCTTTACCAGCATCTACCGCCAGGAGAGCATTGAGTCTGATCTGAAGATTCTGCCCCTTACCGGCAGTCAGGTCATCGGTTCCGCCACCGCGGTCATGAACGACCGGGAGGGCGTGACCATGACCATGCAGGTGCCGGAAAAAATGTTCCCCACGGTGAGCACCTACGTCCGGGACGGAAACCCGGAGCTTCCCTATATTCTGGGCTTCTTCGGCGCGGCGCTGCTGTACTGGCTGCTGACGCTGCGAACCCTGCCGCTGGTTTCCAGCCGAGCCTCCACGGCTCCGGAGGGCATTACCGCCGGAGAGTTGGGCTGCCGTCTGACCCTTACCGGCGGCGATCTGACCATGATGGTCTTCTCCTGGGCCCAGCTGGGCTATCTGCTCATCGTCCGGGAGGGCAGACGGATATTGCTCCAGAAGCGGATGGACATGGGCAACGAGCGCAGTGCCTTTGAGAATAAGGTGTTCAATCTGCTCTTCAGCAAGCGGGATGTGGTGGATGCCACGGGCAACCAGTACGGCGCCCTGTGCCGGAAGGTGGCGGGCATGGTGCCCTTTGAGCGGAGCATGTACCGAGGAAACTCCGGCAATATGAAAATTTTCCGGGGTCTGGCCTGCATTGCCCAGGGCATCTGCGGCGTGTGCGTGGCCATGAATATGAGCGGTGTGCTGGCGCTGGCGGTGGTCATGGCGGTGATTCTGGCCTTTGTGGGCCTGATTTCCGGCTGGCTCATGCAGGACGTGGCTTATTGCACCCATCTGCGGGGGAAAACCCCGGTGTTTATTGGGTTGGCGGTGCTGGCGCTGTGGGCACTGCTGGGCTTCCTCAGCGGCCAGCCCCTGATTCCGGTGTGCTCCATTCTGGGTCAGTGGGCGTTGGGCTTCTTCGCCGCCTACGGCGGTCGGCGCAGTGACTTAGGACGGCACGATTCCGGCCAGATTCTGGGACTGCGCAGCTATCTGAAGCATCTTCCCCGAGACGGGATTAACCGGCTACTGAATAACGATCCGGACTATTTTTTCAACATGGCGCCCTACGCTCTGGCGCTTGGGGTCATCCGACCCTATGCCGATGCCTTCGGCCGCCGGAAAATGGAGGACTGCCCCTACCTGTTTCTGCGGACAAACGGACGGAAAACCGCCGACGAATGGGCGGAAATTCTCCGGGAGACGGCTCTTCTCATGGACGAGCGGGCCAAGCAGATGCGCTTCCAGCGCTGGTTTGCCGCTGCCGCCCCGGTTCCCAAGAAGCGGAAGAGAAGACAGGCATAAAAAGGCTCCCCTTGGGTACCAAGGGGAGCCTTTTTGCACGCAAATGTAGGGCCTATCTGAAAACCGTCAACACGCCCAAACAGCGGGTCTTTTCCACCTGCTGGGCACCATTTTTTCTTGCAATACGCAGAGTATTCCTGCAAAAAAATGGCTTCATCAGGCGGAAAATCCCTCGCCGTTGGTCATATTTCCGGTTTTCAGATAGGCCCTAATTGGGGTGATTATTTTGCCACCCGTTCCCGGTTCAGCTTGTCTGCCTTGCAGAAGAGAACAAAGCCGATGGCGAACAGAATGGTCAGAGACGACACGGCGATGTTCTCGTTGCGCAGGGTCAGGCCGAACATGTGCAGCTGGATTCCGGCGGTGAGCTGGCTCACCAGGGCTACCAGAGTCAGGCCCATGAAGGAGGCACCCTTGCCGAACACATCCATCAGGCCGAAAAATTCGCCGCTGCGCTCCGGGGGGATGATCTTGCCGAGATAGGAGCGGCTGAGAGCCTGAATGCCGCCCTGGAACATACCCACCAGCACCGCCAGCAGCCAGAACTGCCACTGGCTCACCAGGAACACGGCGAAGACCACAATGCCGGTGTAGCAGACGATGGATACTTTGATGAGCAGGCCGGTGTCGTACTTGGCGGACAGCCGCCCGAAGAGAATGGAGAAGGGGAAGGCCACGAACTGAGTCAGCAGCAGGGCCAGCAGCAGGCCGGTGGTGTCCAGTCCCAGAGCCGCGCCGTAGGCAGTGGCCATATCGATGATGGTGTACACGCCGTCGATGAAGAAGAAAAAGGACAGCAGATATATAAAAATGTGCTTTTCCCGCTTCACGTCTTTCAGAGTTCTGCCCAGTTGGCGGAAGCTGTCCAGAAGGCGGCTGTTTTCCGCAGTGACAAAGGCGGTCTGGTGATACCGGCGGAGCAGAGGAAGAGAGCAGCCGATCCACCACAGGGCGGTGATGAGGAAGGCAATGACCATGGCGCTTCCCTGGGTCAGGCCGAAGACCTGGGGCATCAGCACCAGAATCAGGCAGACGATGAAGGGAATCACGGAGCCGATATAGCCGAAGGCATAGCCCAGGGAGGAGACCTTGTCCATCCGGGCATCGTCGGTGATCTCCGGCAGCATGGAATCATAGAACACCAGGCTGGCGGAGTAACCCACCCGGGCGAGAATGAAGATGCCCAGGAAGCTGAACCAGCCCGGAGCCAGCCCTAAGGCGGCGCAGCCTGCCGCACCCAGAAGCAGGGCCAGCAGGAAGAAGGCTTTCTTCATTTTCCGGTCAGCCAGAGCGCCGCAGACCGGGCCCAGCAGAGCCACCAGCACCGTGGCCAGGGAACCGGCGTAGCCCCAGTAGCTCAGATACAGGTCTTCATGAACCCCCGCGGCGGAGGCCAGGGAATTAAAATAAATGGGAACCAGGGTGGCCACCAACAGAATGAAGGCGGAATTTCCCACATCGTACAGAATCCAGTTTTTCTCCAAAGCCGTGAGTTTCAGGTTTTTGTTCATTCGTTTCTCTCCAAATCAGTCGTTGTGGGGGTCAAAGCTGGGAAGAAAATCCTCGCCAAGCTCGGTGCCGTCTTTCAGATGAGCCAGAAGCTGAGCGGCCATCTCCGGATACCGGTTCAGGGCTTCGTTGTACAGGGTCACCAGCTCATCCACATACAGAACGCAATCCTCGTCATCCTCTGCCGGAATGAAGATGTCGCACAGCTCCGGCTTGATTCTGTGCAGCAGCTTCCAGCGCCACTGCCGGTTGGGGCTGGCCAGGAAATGGGTGCACCAGGCCAGATGCTTCACGCTTTGACTGACGTTTGCTCCGGTGGCGGGAGGATAAAACTCCGCCACGGTCATGCACTCCCCCCGGGTCAGCCGGAACCGCTTGCTCATGTCAAAGGTTTCCGGAGACCTGACCCCATCCAGCAGAAGCAGCCGCCGCTCCAGCTGGGACTCGATGGCGATGTGCCGTACCTCTCCGATGCTTACCAGCTGGTTCACATAGGGATGGCAGGCGGAGTCCAGGCAGTAGTGCCCCAGAACCCCCAGCAGGTAGGCCTTCGCGGCCTCGGAATCGGCCTTCTTGCAGGCCTCCGAGAAGAACAGCTGACCGCTGTGGGTATGGTAGCTGTGCCCCAGCTGACCCACGGCGGTGTCTATGGCGGGATTGTAGTAGAAGAAAATATCCGGCCCATGCAGACCGATGTCGTAGAGTCGGCGGAACCGACCGATGCACTGGCGAGCCTCGGCGGGAAGCTTGGGCAGCGCCAGCTTGCCGAAACGGTAATGGGCATAATTGGCGGGCATGGTTATCACCTCATGGGAAATCAATTTTCCTCATTCTACACCAATTTTCCGCAAAAGGGAAGTAAAATCCGGAAAAAATTCTTGTATGTGTTATGTAAACGGGAGAAACGATTGCTTTTCGGCCGGGAGCGTGCTATAATAATACATCCATTTCAGTTAAAATCATCCGGAGGTATCCCATGCAGACACGGAAACTATATTACGAAGACAGCCATTTGAAAACCTTCCGGGCGCAGGTTTTGTCCTGCCAGGCGGAGAAGGATTATTTTGTCGTTACCCTGGACGCCACCGCCTTTTACCCCGAGGGAGGCGGACAGGCCGGAGACACCGGCGTCCTTGGCGGCGTCCGGGTGCTGGATACCCATGAGCGGGGGGAGACGGTGGCGCACTACTGCGCCGCCCCCCTGGAGCCGGGACAGACGGTGGAGGGAACCATCGACTGGGAGGCCAGGTTCCGGCGGATGCAGCAGCACAGCGGCGAGCACATCGTTTCCGGCATTATCAACCGGCGGTATGGTTACCATAACACCGGCTTCCACATGGGCGCGGATGTGACCACCATCGATTTTGACGGGGTGGTTCCGGAGGAGGCTCTGGAGGAAATCGAGGCGCAGGCCAATGAGGCGATCTGGGAGAACCTTCCCATCCGCTGCTGGTATCCCAGCCGGGAGGAGCTGCCGAAGGTACCCTATCGGACGAAGAAGCAGCTTTCCTGGCCGGTGCGGATCGTGGAGATTCCGGGCTTTGACTGCTGCGCCTGCTGCGGTACCCATGTGGCGGCCACCGGGGAAATCGGCCTGGTGAAGCTGTTCAGCGCGGTGAATTTCCGGGGCGGTACCCGGATGGAGATGGCCTGCGGAGCCCAGGCACTCCGGCTCCTCGGCGAGGTTTACGCCCAGAATCGGCTGGTGTCCCAGGCTTTTTCCGCGAAAATCCTGGAGACCGGTCTGGCTGCCCAGCGGATGAACGACCAGCTGGCGGCTCTGAAATTCAGAATCGTCGGCTTGCAGCGGCAGATTTTTGCCCTGACTGCCGAAAGCTACGCCGGACAGGGCAACGTGCTCCACTTTGAGGAAGGCCTGGACGGCACGGGTCTGCGGGAGCTGGCGGACGCCATTGCCCGGGTCTGCGGAGGCCGGGCGGCGGTGTTCAGCGGCAGTGACGAGACGGGCTACGGCTACTGCCTGGCCTCTCACGACGAGGACTTGCGGCCTCTGGGCAAACAGATGACGGCGGCCTTGTCCGGAAAAGGCGGCGGCAAGCCGGATTTTCAGCAGGGCAGCGTGAAGGCGGGCAAATCCGAAATCCTTGCTTTTTTCGCTTCTGTGCAATGATTTTGGCGAAAGAATGGGAAGATTGTTCACAATTTCGACTTTTCTTCTCCTGCTGACTATGATATAATATCTTGAAATTGGCTTATATCGGCTTACTACCGGAGCGGCATCGGGCATTTGCCTGCGGCTTGCAGACGCGATTGCACGATGCTGCCATCACAAAAGGAGATTGCAATGGGACTTATTGAGAAACTGTTCGGCACCCGCTCCCAGCGGGAGCTGAAGAAAATCCAGCCCACGGTGGATAAAATTCTGGCTCTGGAGGACAGCTACAAAAATTTAAGCGAGGAAGAGCTCCGGGGAAAGACCGCCGAGTTCAAGCAGCGGCTGGACAAGGGAGAGACTCTGGACGATCTGCTCCCTGAGGCCTTCGCGGCCATCCGGGAGGCTGCCGACCGGGTGTTGGGTATGCGGCCCTATCCGGTGCAGCTCATCGGCGGCATCGTTTTGCATCAGGGCCGGATTGCCGAGATGAAGACCGGCGAGGGCAAAACCCTGGTTGCCATCCTGCCCTGCTACCTGAATGCCCTGAACGGTCGGGGTGTCCATGTGGTCACCGTCAACGACTATCTGGCAAAATACCAGTCCGAGTGGATGGGCAAGGTTTACCGCTATATGGGTCTGACCATCGGCCTGGTGATTCCGGGCATGTCTCCGGCAGAACGCAGAGAGGCCTACGCCGCAGACATTACTTACTGTACCAACAACGAGCTGGGCTTTGACTACCTCCGGGACAATATGGCCATCTACAAGCAGGAGCTTGTTCAGCGGGGTCATGCCTTTGCCATTGTGGACGAGGTGGACTCCATCTTAATCGACGAGGCTCGTACTCCCCTGATCATTTCCGGCAAGGGAGAGGATTCCTCTCAGCTGTATGAAATGGCCGACCGGTTTGTCTCCACCTTGCGCAAGCAGGTTTTCGCCAAAACCGAGGACAAGGAGGTTCACGACGACTACGACTGCGACTACTTCGTGGATGAGAAGGCTCGCACCGTGTCCCTGACCGCCGCGGGCATTGCCAAGGCCGAGCGGTTCTTCGGCGTGGAGAATCTGGCCGACGCGGAGAATACCACCCTGGCTCACCACATCAACCAGGCCATGAAGGCTCGTGGTCTGATGAAAAAGGACATCGACTATGTGGTCAAGGACGGGGAAATCATCATTGTGGATGAATTCACCGGGCGGCTGATGTACGGCAGACGCTACAACGAGGGCCTGCACCAGGCCATTGAGGCCAAGGAGGGCGTGAACGTTGCCAGCGAGAGCAAGACTCTGGCTACCATTACCTTCCAGAATTTCTTCCGGCTGTATGACAAGCTCTCCGGCATGACCGGCACCGCCCTGACCGAGGAAGAGGAATTTGCCGCCATCTATTCCCTGGACGTGGTGGAGATTCCCACCAACAAGCCGGTGATTCGGGTGGATCACAGCGATGTGGTCTACAAGAACGAGGCGGGCAAGTACCGGGCAATCGTAGCGCAGGTGAAGGCCTGCCACGAAAAGGGCCAGCCCGTGCTGGTGGGTACCATTTCCATCGAAAAGAGCGAGCTGCTGAGCAAGATGCTCAAGCGGGAGGGCATCCCGCATAACGTCCTGAACGCCAAGCACCATGAGCAGGAGGCTCAGATCGTGGCTCAGGCCGGTAAATTCGGGGCGGTGACCATCGCCACCAATATGGCCGGCCGTGGTACGGATATCATGCTGGGCGGCAACGCGGACTTCCTGGCCAAGGCGGAGCTGGCGAAAACCGGCCTTCCTGAGGAGCTGCTCATGGAGGCGGATTCCTACGCCGAAACCGACAACCCGGAGATTCTGGCTGTCCGGGAGCAGTACAAGCAGCTGCTGAAAAAGTACAAGGCGACCATCGCCGACGAGGCGGAGAAGGTTCGTGCCGCCGGCGGCCTTTACATCATCGGCACCGAGCGTCACGAGTCCCGGCGAATTGACAATCAGCTGCGAGGCCGTTCCGGCCGTCAGGGCGACCCCGGCGAGAGCCGGTTCTTCCTGAGCCTTCAGGACGACCTGATGCGGCTGTTCGCAACCGACAAGGTGGTAGGGATGATGGATTCCCTGGGTCTGGACGAGGACACCCCCATTGACGCGAAAATTCTGTCCAACGCCGTGGAAAACGCCCAGAAGAACGTGGAATCCCGGAACTTCCGGGCCAGAAAGAACGTTCTGGAATACGACGACGTGATGAACACTCAGCGTGAGGTTATCTACGCCCAGCGGCAGAAGGTGCTGGACGGGGAAGACCTCCGGGAGAATATGATGTCCATGCTGTCCGACGTGGTCACCGGCGCGGTGAACGACGCGCTGAGCGCAAACGGCGGCGTGGCGGATGAGGAGGGTCTGCGCCGTCTGGCGGCCACAATGGAGGGCATCTACTTTGCCAAGGGCACCCTGGAAGGCCGCGGCAATCAGCTGCTGGGCAAGCACGCTGCCGAAGTGGCGGAAATCGTGCTGGACATCGCCAAAAACACCTACGATGCCAAGGAAAAGGCCTACACCCCCGCCATCATGCGGGAGCTGGAGCGTGTGGTCATGCTCCGGGTGGTGGACGAATACTGGATGGACAACATCGATGCCATGGACGACCTGAAGCAGGGCATCGGTCTGCGGGCCTACGGCCAGCATGACCCGGTGATTGCCTACAAGGAAGAGGGCTACCAGATGTTCCAGGCCATGATCCAGGCCATCAAGGAGGAGACCATCCGCCGGATGTTCCTGGTGCAGCTGCGGCCTGCCCAGGAGGTCAAGCGGGAGAAGGTGGCCAAGGAGACCGGCACCGCCGGTTCCGGGGAGGCTACCGTGAAAAAGCAGCCCGTGCGCAACGCCGCCAAGAAGGTCGGCCCCAACGATCCCTGCCCCTGCGGCAGCGGCAAAAAGTACAAGAAGTGCTGTATGCAGAAGGATAAATTGGCGAACTGAGCCCAATCCAAATTCGCGAAACCTATGGAGAAGCGGAATGCCGATAGAAACGAAACGCATGAACCAAGTTGAATTTTTGACCGCCGGGGGGATTTCCGTCCCCCACGGCTTCACCACCCGCTATGGCGGGGTGAGCACCGGCACCCAGGCCAGCCTGAACTTGGCCTACGGACGGGGGGATACCATGGAAAACGTGGTGGAAAACCTCCGGCGGCTGGGAAGTGCCCTGGGCTTTGACCCGGAGAAGCTGGTGATGACCCGGCAGACCCATTCGGATATCGTCCGGGTGGTCACCGACCGGGATTGCCGGGGCTTCTGCCACAAAGATTACCCCGAGTGCGACGCTCTCGTGACGAATACCCCGGAGGTGACGCTGCTGGTCTTCACCGCCGACTGCACCCCGATGCTGTTTTTTGACCCGGTGACCGGGGCGGTGGGGGCGGCTCACGCCGGTTGGCGGGGTACTGCCCAGAAAATCGGTGCGAAGACCGTGAAGGCCATGGTGGAGAATTTCGGCTGCAAGCCGGAAAATATCCGGGCGGCCATCGGCCCCAACATTGGCCTGTGCCATTTTGAAACCGACGAGGATGTGCCCCAGGCTATGCTGGCCTCCTACGGCGAGGAGGTTCGGCAGTTCATCGAGAAGCGGGAGGACAAATACCACCTGGATTTGAAGGCGATCAACGCCATGAGCCTGAACCGGGTGGGGGTAACCCAAATGGAAATCAGCGATGCGTGCACCTACTGCCAGTGTGATCGGTTCTGGTCCCACCGGGCAAGCCATGGGGAGCGGGGCTCCCAGGGTGCGGTGATTACCTGCAAGGAGGTGGGAAGATGAAGCGAGGCCTGTGCCTTCTGCTGACCCTTGCCCTGATGACCGGGCTTCTTTCCGGCTGCGGCAGAGCCATCCATAACGAGGCCTATGTGGCCACCGGCGATGCCATTTTGATGGATGGCGAGGAATCGGTGGTGACGGAGGAAGCGGAGGACAGCCAGAACCTGGTGCTGGCCTATTATCCGGAACGCTCCCTGAATCCTCTTTTTGGCAGCGACTACACCAACCGGGTGCTGATGTCTCTCATGTATCAGCCTCTGTTTGCCGTGGACAGCAAGAAAAACACCACCCCCATTCTCTGCTCGAAATACAAGGTTTCCACCAACAGCCGGAACTGGACGATCTACTTAGAGGATAACGCCACCTTCTCCGACGGAAGCAAGGTGACGGCCAGCGACGTGGTGGCCTCCTACAAGCAGGCCATGGAAAACGACTACTATAAATACCGCTTCTATAAGCACCTGCTGGAAGTGAAGGAGACCGAGGACGGCGGTATTCTGTTCCAGATGGATACCGCCTATCAGAATCTGGCGCTTCTGTTGGATGTGCCCATTGTGAAGGCCTCGGAGGTTGCCAATCTGACCGAAGCGCCTGCGGGCAGCGGCCCCTATGTGTTCGTGGAGAGCAGCGGCGGCGCGGTGCTTCAGCGCAACCCCAACTGGTGGTGCGGCGATCTGAAGATCCCTGCCCGGGACAATACCATCAACCTGACCGCCGTGAGTACCACCGCCGAGGTGCGTGATGCCTTCCAGTTCAACGGAGACAATTCCGTCAGTGTGGTGTGCACCAACCCTATGAGCGACTCCTTCGCCGAATATCGGTGCGACTATGAGCTGTGGGAAATCGAGAGCGGCTACATGATTTATCTGGGCTGCAACATTCTCTATTCCGAGCACTTTGACGACGGCACCCTGCGTACCTTCCTGACCTACGGCATCGACCGGGAGAGCTTAGCGGAATCGGCTTACAAAGGCCTGGTGTCTCCTGTGACCCTGCCCTGTGCCCCCACGGAATCCTATTACAGCAAATCTCTGGCGGCCAAGTACGCCTATGACCCCTTGAAGTTCATCGAAAAGCTGTCGGCCTACCGGATTCCCCAGAAGGATGGCGCGGACAAGGAGCTGCGGATTCTGGTGAACTCCGACGATTCCGCCCGCACCCGGATTGCCCGGGATCTGGCCTCCAATCTGACGGCTCTGGGTCTGCCCGCCACCACCCTGGAAAGCGGCGGCACCTTGTACAAGAACACCATCGTGGCTGGCAACTTCGATGTGTACCTGGGCATGACCCGGCTGAGCCCAGACATGGATCTGACGGAGTTTTTCCGACCCTACGGCGAAATGAGCCGGGGGGGCATGTCCCACGAAATTCTCTACAATATGTGCCTGAAGGCATTGGAGGACAGCGGCAACTACTACAACTTCTACCAGAAGCTGGCCGAGGACGGCCGGATCATCCCCATGATGTTCGGCTACTACAACGTCTACGCCCACCGGGGCGTGCTGCCGGACCTGAACCCTGCCCGGGACAACGTGTTCTATTATTCCATGGGCAAAACCATGGCCGATGCCCTCATTGAGGACACTGGGGAGTAAACAAAAAAATAGGGAAAGCTCGGATTTTACCGGCAGATAAAGTTCGGGTTTCTCCTAAAAAAGGAAAGGATATAGTAAGTATGAAAAGAATTCTTGCGCTTACATTGGCTGCGGCCATGCTGCTGGGCGGCTGCGGCAAGCTAATCCCAGGCCGGGGCAACGCCGAGGCCGCGAAGAATGACCAGGCCGCCGAGGAGCTTGCCGTCACTGCGGCGGAAACCACCGCGGAGCCTACCGCCGAGCCCACTACGGTGCCCACCGAGCCGCCCGCCTATCGGAACCCGGTGAACGGCCAGCTGCTGGACGCACCTTTTACCGGCCGTATTTACGCCACCACCGTCAGCAATCTTCGGGAGAACCTGCCCCATGTGGGTGTGACCCAGGCCGATGTGGTCATGGAGATGTACGTCAACATGAACAACGTGGTTCGCTGCCTGGCTCTGTTCAGCGACATCGAAAGCGTGAAGGCCATGGGCTCTACCCGTTCCACCCGGCCTATTTTCAACCAGATCGCTCAGCACTATGACCTGATTCTGGGTCACGCCGGCGGCTCCAGCACGGCTCTGGCCGATGCCAAGGATCGTGGTATCGAGAACTTCAACATCGAGTCCTGGGACGTGATGCAGGAGGTGACCACCTCCTATCGGGATAAGGAGTACAAGCGCAGCCTGGAGAACAGCCTCTTCGGCATCGGCGCGGGCTACAAGGAGTACGCCGAGAAGCAGGGCTGGCCCCAGACCCTGGATCGGGACTACGGCTTCCGGTTCACCGAGGACGGCACCCCCGCTTCCGGTGAGGACGCCTCCGACATCACCATCCACCTGAACTACAAGCAGGCCAAGAAGGATACCCAGATGATCTATAATACCGAAACCGGCAAGTACGTCTGGAACCAGTACGGCCAGGAGATGCACGACCAGATCACCGACGAGGCGGAAAGCTTCACCAACGTGATCGTCATGTTCGCCGACGTGACCAACGAGGGCATTTATCACTACGCAAACTTTAACGCCGGCGGCACGGGCTACTACGCCAACGGCGGCAAGATCATCCCCATTGTCTGGGGCTGTGACGGAGACAAGGCACCCTTCCACTTCCTGACCAACGACGCCCAGGATCTGGAAATCGGTGTGGGCAATACTTACATTGCCATTGTCGGTGCGGATTCCTCTGTGGATTACTGATACTATTTCCTGATTAAAATCTTTTTTAAAGATTTTAATTGGAGTTCAGTATGAACCAAAACGCGGTGCCAAAAGCACCGCGTTTTCCGCTTTCCGGGGAAAAGCTACCCTTTTTGCGCAATTTGTATTGTTCCGAATGTACGGACAATTGTTCCCGGAAACAAAGGAAAGGGAAAATATGAGCAGTTTGCACCGAAAATCAGCAAACTGAAGTTGGTTTTGTGCAATATTGACAGTTTACAATATTGGTAGGGTATGATATCATAAATCCGTACGGGAATATCGAAAACGTACGGAAAAAGTAACTTTGCTGCAAGATGCAGTAAGAAAAATGGAGGAATTACCATGTCTGTTAAAGTTGCTATCAATGGTTTCGGTCGTATCGGCCGTCTGGCTTTCCGTCAGATGTTCGGTGCTGAGGGCTTCGAGATCGTCGCCATCAACGACCTGACCTCTCCCAAGATGCTGGCTCACCTGCTGAAGTACGATTCCACTCAGGGTAACTACGCTGCCCAGGGTCACGTCGTCGAGGCCGGCGAGGACAACATCGTTGTCGATGGCAAGAAGATCACCATCTACGCAAAGGCCAACGCTGCCGAGCTGCCCTGGGGCGAGCTGGGTGTTGACGTTGTTCTGGAGTGCACCGGTTTCTACACCTCCAAGGCCAAGGCTCAGGCTCACATCGATGCCGGTGCCAAGAAGGTCGTCATCTCCGCTCCTGCCGGCAACGACCTGCCCACCATCGTTTACAACGTTAACCACAACATCCTGACCAAGGAAGACAACATCATCTCCGCCGCTTCCTGCACCACCAACTGCCTGGCTCCCATGGCAAAGGCTCTGAACGACCTGGCCACCATCGAGACCGGCATTATGTGCACCATCCACGCTTACACCGGCGACCAGATGATCCTGGACGGCCCCCAGAGAAAGGGCGACCTGCGTCGTTCCCGCGCTGGTGCCGTGAACATCGTTCCCAACTCCACCGGTGCTGCCAAGGCCATCGGCCTGGTCATCCCCGAGCTGAACGGCAAGCTGATCGGCGCTGCTCAGCGTGTTCCCACCCCCACCGGCTCCACCACCATCCTGAACGCCGTGTGCGCTAAGTCCGTCACCAAGGACGAGATCAACGCCGCCATGAAGGCTGCCGCTACCGAGTCCTTCGGCTACAACGAGGACGAGATCGTTTCCTCCGATATCATCGGTATGCGTTTCGGCTCCCTGTTCGATGCCACCCAGACCATGGTCTGCGCTCTGCCCGACGGCAAGACCCAGGTTCAGGTCGTGTCCTGGTACGACAACGAGAACTCCTACGTTTCTCAGATGTGCCGCACCATCAAGCACTTCGCTACCCTGCTGTAATCGGCAGTCAAGTGAACAGCTTCCCGCCCCAGGCTCTCGCCTGGGGCGGTTTTCGTTGACTTGAGCCGCCGTTGGGAATCTGCGCACTGAAATAGAAGCTGTCATTGCGCACCAGTGACCGAAGTCACTGGTGTGGCCCCTTCCAGGTTTTTTTCAATGGACTCACCTATAGCAATCCGAAAGATTCTGACGCAGTTCGTTAGGGCGGCCGGGGGATTCTTAGGGGGGCGGCTTTGCCGGCAGCGCCCCCTAAGCCGGCTTCTTATCAATGTTCTTGCCGGGACAAGGACATTGCCCCCGGAGGGACCAGCACTGAAAGCTTCTTGGAGGCTTGGAACATAAGCGCAAATCTGCAACTTACGGGCCAATGAGGGCATTGGTCTACAAGTTCTGAATCGGTTCTCGGAAGAAACGGGGGATTGCCACGCCAGTGTGAGCACTGGCTCGCAATGACCAGCGTATTTTTACGCCTTTCCAGAATAAATCTGCCAACATTGGCAAACACTACCTCCGAACTCAATTTATGGAGGTATGAATCATGGTTCATTCCAGAATTTTGGCCTTGGCCTGCGCCCTTTTGTGCGTTGCCGGGCTTTGCGCCCCGGCCTTTGCCGCGGAGGTGGAAAGCGGCAGCAGCTATTGCTTCGGCGCGGGGGATTTTTCCGGCGATCGGGAGGTTTCCGGCATCTGGCTGACAGAACTTCCCGAGGGGTACGCCGCCGTGAAGCTAGGGGACAGAACCCTGCACGCCGGAGATGTACTGACCGCCCAGCAGATTTCTCAGATGACCCTGTGGCCGAGAGACACGGAAGAAGACCGGCTGCTGGAGGTGGGTTATCTGCCCATCTATCCCGACGGTACGGCGGAACCGGCGGTGCTCACCCTGTCCCTCTGGGGTAAGGAGGATAAGCCCCCCATCGCCGAGGACTCCACCCTGGAAACCTATAAGAATCTTCCCAATACCGGAAAGCTGAAGGCCTCCGATCCGGAGAATAAGGCGCTGACCTACACTGTTACCCGCCAGCCTCGCCGGGGTGTGGTGACGATCGCCGAGGATGGCAGCTTCACCTACACCCCGAAGAAAAATAAGGTAGGCATTGACTCTTTCGTCTATACCGCCACAGATCCGGCGGGGAAGACCTCCCGGGAGGCTACGGTGACTGTTACCATTCTCAAGCCCACGGATGCCACCCAGTACACGGATACCCTGGGGCAGGATTGCCGGTTTGCCGCCGAGTGGATGCGGCAGACGGGGATTTTCGTGGGGGAGACCCTGGACAAGACTGCCTGCTTCGGCCCGGAAAAGCTGGTGACCAAGGGAGAGTTCGTGACCATGCTGGTAAAGACTCTGGATTTGCCTCTGGAGCAGGAGGCGTCCTACACGGGCTACGAGGATGAGATTCCCCTCTGGCTTCAGCCTTACCTTGCGGCAGCAGTCCGGTCGGGTCTGACGGAGGGGCTGGAGCAAGAGGTTTTCGAGGCAGACAGTCCTATTTCCGTTCTGGAAATGGATACGCTTCTGAACAATGCCCTGACCCGGGAAACAGGAAGCTTCGACTCCCCGGAGCAGCCCGTCACCCGTGCCCAGGCGGCCTGCGCCCTCTACGATGCGGCAAACCAGTTGAAAACGGAGCAGTGGAAAGAGATTCGGTAAAAAAGGCGGCGAAAAGCCGCCTTTTTTGCACCTTTTCGGAAAACCATACTATACTGATGGCAGGAGGTGCGTTATGGAAGCATGTATTTGGATGGCGTTGGCGGCGACTTTTGGCACCTGGCTGGTGACGGCTCTGGGAGCGGCCACGGTGGTGTTCTTTTCTTCACCCAAGGAGAAAACCCTGAATCTGATGTTGGGCTTTTCTGCCGGGGTCATGATCGCGGCCAGCTTCTGGTCATTGCTGGAGCCTGCCATCGCCCAGGCGGAGAGACTTCCGGGACTGCCTGCCTGGCTGGTGGCAACGGCAGGGTTTCTGATCGGTGCTCTGTTCCTCTGGGGTTCTGACAAACTGGTGAGCCGGGCACTGGGACAGGTGGAGGTCGGCGGGAAAAAGCGGGTGATTCTGCTGGTGCTGTCCATCACCCTGCACAATATTCCAGAAGGCCTGGCGGTGGGAGTTGCCTTCGGCGCTTTGCAGAACGGGTATAGCCCGGAAGCCCTGATGGGGGCGGTGAGCGTGGCTGTGGGGATAGGACTACAGAATTTTCCGGAGGGTGCGGCGGTGTCTCTGCCTTTGCGTCGGGAAGGGTGCAGCCGGAGCCGAAGCTTTCTCGTCGGCCAGGCCTCAGCCTTGGTGGAACCGATGGCAGGGGTTTTGGGAGCCTGGCTGGTTACTTATGTGCAGCGGCTGCTGCCCTATGCCCTGTCCTTTGCGGCAGGAGCCATGATTCTGGTAGCCGTTCATGAGCTGATTCCGGAATGTCAGAAAAACCGTCAGGAACAGCCCTATTTTGCCACCATGGGCATTATTCTGGGCTTTGCGGCCATGATGCTCTTAGATGTCATGTTGGGCTGATTGACTTTCCTGGCGTTTCGGGCTATACTAAGGCATAGAGGTGATACACATGAAACGCAAAAAGTTCTGGAAGGATGTTTCCCGATTTGTGACCCCGGCGGCTCTGATTGTCTTAGGCCTGGTGCTGCTGTTCTGCCCGGATACGGCCTCTGCCCTGATTTCCAGGGTGGCGGGCTGGGTGCTGACCTTCAGCGGCATTGTGGTGGCCGTTGCCATGGTGGTGGACGGACGGCTGTCTGTGGGACAGCTGCTATCCGCTCTGGTGCTGGTGCTCCTGGGACGGTATCTGATAGCCCACCCTCTGGCCTGGGCTGCTTGGGGAGGCCGGATCATCGGCGTGCTGGTGCTCCTGCGAGGCGCCCGTGATTTTACCCTGTCAACGCTGACCCAGGGGAAAATTCTGGCGGTGGTGACGGCTCTGGTAGGCGTGATGCTGATCTTCCTGCCCCTGACCGCCTCCCGGATGGTGTTCTCCGTCTGCGGCATTGTGGTGCTGGTCGTCGGCGGCGGGATGCTCTGGGAGCGAATCTGGGAGCGGAAATTTATGGAGGGCGATGATCCCAACATCATCGACGCTCTGTGATTTTTAGCTGGTGTGCCCTGGATGACCGAACCGGCCATGAGGCCGGGCGGGCTCTGCTGGCAGAGCTTTACCGCCGGGAAACCGGGGAGGCTCTGCCGCCCATTGTGATAAGTCCACGGGGCAAGCCCTTCTTTGCGGATAGCCCCTGGCATTTTTCCATCAGCCACACCCGAAAGCACGCCTTTTGTGTGCTGGACAGAGAAAATATCGCCATTGACGCGGAGGAACTGGATCGCCCGGTAAATCCGCGCCTGGCAGAAAGAATCCTGTCCCCCAGGGAAAAGGAACAATTTGAAGCTGCTGCCGACAAAACACGGGCGCTGCTGACCTTCTGGGTACTGAAGGAGGCGGCAGCCAAGCTCAGCGGGGAGGGCCTGCGGGGCTTTCCCAACCACACAAATTTTTCCCTGGATGACCCCCGGGTGCGGGAAATCGAGGGCTGCTTGGTAGCTATTTTACAAGAAGGAGAAACTTATGCTCTTTGATACCCATGCCCACATGGATGACCGGGCTTTTGACGAGGATCGGCAGACGCTGCTGGCAAGCCTGCCCGGTCAGGGAATCGGATTGCTGATGAACCCGGGCTGTTCTCTGGAATCTTCCCGGCGGGCGGATGCCCTGTCCCGGGCCTATGACTACATCTACGCCGCCGTAGGTTCCCATCCGGATGCCGCCGACGAGGTAGACCCGGCGGCGCTGAAGGAATATCGGCAGCTGTGCCGGGAGAACCCGAAAATCCGTGCCATCGGCGAAATCGGCCTGGACTACCACTATGAGGACATTCCCAGAGACCGGCAGCAGGCAGCCTTCCGGGCCCAGATGGGTCTTGCCCGGGAGCTGGGGCTGCCGGTGATTGTCCATGAGCGGGAAGCCCATGAGGACGGAATCCGGATTGTGGAGGAATTCCCGGAGGTCACCGGGGTGTTTCACTGCTATTCCGGCTCAGCGGAAATGGCCAAGTGGCTCATTGGCCGGGGCTGGTACATCGGCTTTACCGGGGTGCTGACCTTCAAGAATGCCCGGCGGGCGGTGGAGACCGCGGCGGCCATCCCCCTGGAGCGGATCGTCCTGGAAACGGACTGTCCCTACATGTCCCCGGAGCCTTTCCGGGGTAAGCGGAACGACCCGGGCAGGCTCTACCGGATGGCGGAGAGGCTGGCGGAAATCCGGGGACTGCCTCTGGAGGAAATCCACCGGATCACCTTCGAAAACGGAAAACGATTGTATCGGATATGAGAAAAGGGGCTGTCTCACTAAGGACTCAGGTGGGTCAAAATAGTCAAAAAGAAGCTGTCATTGCGAACCAGTGACCGACGTCACTGGTGTGGCAATCTCCCGGATAGGAGTAAAACCCCCGATTTTCGGACGTAATTGTTCGAAAATCGGGGGGATTGCCACACCAGTCTGCGATATATTACGGTATGATTGCCACTGGCAATCATCACTATTTTAATTCGCTGCGCGGAGCACCACTGGTTCGCAATGACAGTTCTTCTATTTGGGCACTTTGTCTTTTTGAGACAGCCCCTTTTTTGCGTGCGTTACGGCTTGCGGAAGAAGGCGGCAGCTACGGCACCGGGGCCCGCATGGGTGCCGATCACGCTGCCGATGACGGTGCAGCGAAGAGAATCCACCCCTTTTTCCCACAGAGGCGTACTGTCGGCAATGTACTTTTTCAGAAGGACGTCGGTCAGGCCGGTATAGCCCAGCAGAATGGGCTGGGAGAAATCAATACCGCCGGCCTTGCCGATTTCCTGAACCAGCAGGTTGTTGGCCTGGCGGGAGCCTCTGGCCTTGCCCAGAATGTGAATCACGCCGTCCTCAATGTTGACCACGGGCTTGATATTCAGAAGCCCGCCGGCGAAGGCGACCGCGGCGGAGATCCGCCCGCCCCGCTTCAGGTATTCCAGGGTATCCAGCATGGCAATCAGGCAGATATCCTTCTTCTTTTCTTCCAACGCGGCAGCGATTTCCCGGGCACTCATTCCGGAATCCGCGCAGTTCAGGGCGTACTCGGCGAGAATTCCCGCGCCGATGGTCACACTGCCGCTGTCCACCACATAGAACTCCCGGTATTCCGCGGCGGCAAGCCGGGCGCTCTGGCAGGTGCCGGAGAGCTGGTGGGCCAGGGTGATGATCACGGCGGTGTCGCCGGCGGCGGCTATTTCGGAAAGGACGGCATCAAAGGCGGCGGGAGTGGCCTGACTGGTGGTGGGCATCACGTCGCTTTCGATCAGGCGATTGTAGAATTCCTGATGGCTGATGGTCACGCCGTCCACAAATTCCTCGGTGCCGAAGGTGACGGTCAAAGGTACCACGGCAAAGCGCCCGGCAATCTCCGGGGCGACATCTGCGGTGGAGTCGATAACGATTCTGACTGACATGGATTTCCTCCTTATTTTAATGTCTGCTGAATAAGCCGCTTTGCGGCTTATTCACGCACCGTCAGGTGCGCAATTCCATAAAAATGGCTCTTTGAAACCGTTTTTATGGAATTCAGACAGAAATCAATGCGTATCCGAATTGCATGGCGTTCCATGCAATTCGGCAGGTGCAAGGGCTTTGCACTTTTTAGCGCAAAACCCTTGCACCAGAACAACGCAAAAAATGCCTGAACGCCTTGACGTTCAAGGCGTTTTGCGTTGTTCAGTACGCATTATTTTAAGAACAGACCCAGCAGGAATCGGTTCAGCCTGCTGGTGTAGGGCTGGTAGCGCATGGGCAGATCCAGCCAACATTTTTTATCCACAATGCTCTTCCGGTGGGAGAAGGCATCGAAGCCTGCCTTGCCGTGATAGGCGCCCATTCCGCTTTCGCCCACACCGCCGAAGCCCATCTGGGAGGTAGCCAGATGGATGATGGTGTCGTTGATACAGCCGCCGCCGAATGGCAGCCGAGTGCGGAACAGATTGATCTGCTCCCGGTTTCGGCTGAACAGGTAAGCAGCCAAAGGCTTCCCGCCGGATTCTACCTGAGAAATGATTTCGCCAAAGTTCCGGAAGGTGAGCACGGGCAGCAGAGGCCCAAAAATCTCCTCCTGCATGATTGCGTCCTCCGGGGTCACGCCCGTGAGGATGGTGGGGGCAATCCGGCAATGGGCTTCGTCGGTTTCTCCGCCGAAAACCACTTTTTCCGGGGAAATCAGCCTCAGTAAGCGGGAATAGTGCTTTTCGTTGACAATTCTGCCGTAATTGGGGTTGTCCAGGGGGTGTTCGCCGAACTGAACGGTGATTTGCTTTTTCAGCGCCTCCACCAGCTCCTCCCGGACGGACTCGTGGCAGAGAATGTAGTCCGGGGCGACGCAGGTCTGACCGCAGTTCAGGAACTTTCCGAAGACGATCCGCCGGGCGGCCAAGGCCAAATCGGCACTGGCGTCCACAATGCAGGGGCTTTTGCCGCCCAGCTCCAACACCGCGGGAGTCAGGTGCTCCGCCGCCTGACGCAGCACCACCTTCCCCACGGTCTGGGAGCCGGTAAAGAAAATGAAGTCGAATTTTAGAGCCAACAGGACGGCATTTTCCTGCCGCCCGCCGGTGACCACCGTTACAAATTCCGGCGCAAAGCAGCTCTCAACCAGAGAGCGGACGGACTGGGCTGTGGCGGGGGCGTAGGCACTGGGCTTGACAATGGCGGTGTTTCCCGCGGCGATGGCATCCACCAGCGGCTCTACGGACAGCAGGAACGGATAGTTCCAGGGACTCATAATGAGCACATTTCCATAGGGCATCGGCTGGACAAAACTGTGGGAGGCGAACTGAGCCAGAGGCGTCGGCACGGTTCTGGCACCGGCAAACTTCCGCAGGTGACGGCGCATGTAGGTAATTTCCGACAGCACCAGGCCAATTTCGCACATATAGCTTTCCGTCTCACTTTTGCCCAGGTCGTGCCTCAGAGCGTCACAGATTTCCGACTGCCGGGCTTCAATGGCTCGGTAGAGCCGATCCAGAGCTTCCAGCCGGAAGGCCACGGGCAATGTGGTTCCGGTGCGGAAGAAATCCCGCTGAGAGGATAAAAGGGCTTCAGCTTGCTTGCTGTCCATGGCACTCCTTTCCGGCGACCTGCTCGTAGAAGAAGGTCAGCTCCTCCCGGGTCATAAGCCGGGGCACGGGATAAAGGGGATTGGCTTCCTTCTCCGCATGGGCGGCCATCACCGAAATATCCTCGGGACGGATGCCCTCCAGGGTTTCCGGAATGCCCATCCGGGCGTTCAGCTGACGGATGGCACGGATGAATTTGGCGGCTGCCCCGGCATCTTCCTCTTGGGGGGAGGCAACCCCGGCGGCAACGGCAAGGTCGTGAAGCTTCCGGTGGATGCAGGAGCCGTAGTTTTCCAGCACATAGGGCAGGAGCACCGCGTTGGCCAGGCCGTGGGGAATGTTGTACTGGCCGCCCAGAGAGTGGGCCACGGCGTGGACATAGCCCACATAGGATCGGGAGAAGGCAATGCCCGCCCGATAGGCGGCAGTGAGCATATTGCTTCTGGCCTCATAATCCTTGCCGTTTCGGTAAGCCCGCTCCACGTTGGCAAAGACCAGCCGGGTGGCTTCCAGAGCCTCCTGCCGGGTCTGGCGGGTGGTGGAGCGGCCGATGTAGGCCTCCACCGCATGGGTCAGGGCATCCATGCCGGTGGTGGCGGTGAGATGGGGCGGCAGGGAGAGCGTGAGCCGGGCGTCCAGCACCGCATACTTGGGGATGAGGACGAAATCGTTCATCACATACTTGTGCTGAGCCTGGGTGTCGGTAATGACGGCAGCCAGGGTGGTTTCGCTGCCGGTTCCGGCGGTGGTGGGAATGGCAATCAGAGTGGGAAGGGGACGCAGAATCCGCAGGGTACCCTTGAGCTTTCCCAGAGGGGTGCCGGGACGAGCCAGCCGAGCCCCCACGGCCTTGGCACAGTCCATGGAGGAGCCGCCGCCTATGGCAATCAAAGCCTGGCACCGGTAACGCCGGTACAGGCTCAATGCCTGCTCCACGTTGACCACCGTAGGATTGGGTCGGGTCTGGTCATAGACTGCGTAGGAAATGTCGTCTTCGTCCAGCACCGCCTCCAACTGGGCGGCGATGCCGCTGCGGACGATGCCGGCATCGGTGACAATCAGCACCCGACGGATATTTTCTTTTTGAAATACGGTGCTCAGTTCCCCACAGCTGTGGAACACCTGCGGTTCCCGGTAGGGGAGCACCGGCAGGGCGGCTCGAAGAACGGCCTGCACCGTGCGGCAGTAAATGGCTTTGATGGGATTCATAGACCCTCCTGACAGATTTTACGAAGATTTTCGGTAATGGAATCCAGGGCACTGTAAAAAATCCTCCGGGTCTCCTCGGTCAGCCCGCTTCCGGCTCGCTCCACGGCCCGCTGGGCTCGCTGGGAGATATCCTGCGCCAGAGCCTGACCCTCCGGGGTCAGCCGGAGATTTCCCCGGTAGCGATTGGCACCGTCCCGGACGGCCAATCCCTTGGCCTCCAGAATGGACATCATCCGGGAGACATCTGCCTTGTCCCGACCGCAAAGCTCGGCGAGCCTGGGGGCGGTGAGTCCATCGGGAAATCGGGACAGGGTAACAAGATAGGTGGCGTGGGAGGCTTTCAGACCATATTTTCCCATTTCTTCCCCGGCAATTTGGTGCCAATACCGGGAAATTTCTGTAATTGCCAAAGAAAAGCGTTCAAAACGATGAAGCATAGATGCCGCCTCCTGACTTGTTGAAGATTCAACGTTTGAGAGTATATCACAAAGATGTTGTATTGTCAACATCTTTGGCAAAAGGAAAGCCCGCCTCTTTCGAAAGAGGCGGGCTGGGTTATTGGACGGACGGAGAATCCACCGGCCGCAGTCGGTGCATACAGTGGACATAATATCCGATTTCCGCCAGGGAGGTGAGGATCCAGGAGCAGGGGTAGAGCAGATACAGTGCGGTGATGGTGTGAAAATAGGCGAAAATGGTGTAAACCCAAATCACCCGGAATACACAGGAACCCAGAATCACGATAACCGTGGGGATCAGACTCCGTCCCAGGCCTCGGCAGGCGGCGATGGAGCAGTCCATGAAGGCGCTGATGGCGTAGGAGAAGCACATGATGTGCATCCGCTCCATGCCTGCGGCGGCAACCGCCGGGTCGTTGGTAAAGACGTACAGGAAGGGCTCGGCGCAGAGCCAGAAGCCCATGCCCAGAATGGCGGCAATCAGGAAGGCGTAGCCAAGGCTGATGTAGTAGCTTTTGTGCATCCGATCCGGCTTGCCCGCACCCCAGTTCTGCCCCATGAAGGTGGAGCAGGCGGTGTAGAAGGCAGCCATCACGTTATAGATCACGTTGTCCACGTTCACCGCCGCGGCATTTCCCGAAACCACCACGGAATCGAAGGAGTTGACGCCAACCTGAATGAAGAGGTTGGCAATGGCAAACACCGCGTTCTGAACGCCGGAGGGAATGCCCAGCCCCAGAATCCGTCCGATTTCCTCCCGGTGCAGACGCAGAGCGCGCAGCTCCAGGCGGCAGCTGCCGTCCAGCCTTGCCATGTGACCCAGCACCAGAATTGCCGATACATACTGGGAAATCACGCTGGCCAGCGCCACGCCCTCTGCTGCCATGCCGCAGACAATGACGAAGAACAGATTCAGAAGAATGTTCAGAATTCCGGCAATGGTCAGATACAGCAAAGGCCGTCGGGTGTCGCCGGTGGCACTGAGCACTGCGTTGCCGAAGTTGAAAATGCCCAGAGCGGGCATACCCAGCGCATAAATCCGGAAATAGAGCACCGCTCCGGCCAGCAGGTCTTCCTTGGTTTTCAGCAGCTCCAGCAGGGGCGTAGCCAGCAGCAGACACAGCCCGGTGATGAGCAGTCCCATCAGGGTGCATAGAATCAGGGAGGTGTGTACGCAGTTGCGGGTGCTTTCCTCCTGCCTGGCTCCCAGATACTGAGCCACCCGGACGTTGACACCGTTGCCCAGTCCGATGAGAAAGGCGGTAAACAGGGAAACCAGGGTGGTGGTGGAGCCTACGGAACCCAGAGCTGCCGCGCTGGAAAACTTGCCCACTACGGCTACGTCCGCGATATTGAACAGCACCTGTAATAGCTGGGAGAAAATCAGGGGAATGCTGAACAGCAGAATATTTTTATACAACGACCCTTCGGTCATTTGAATGCCGCCGGAGTGACGGGAAAGGGACTTTGCCATAGAAAAATCTCCTGAATGATGTGTAATTCTGGCAGTTTCCGAGAAAAGCGCGCTTGCTACATTGTAATGCTTTTCTGAAGGACTGTCAAGGATTCCCGGAGACAATTTTCCTGGGGTTCCGGAACGGAAAACAGGCAGCTAAGAAAGATACCCGAAAGAGTATCTGGCTATATTGCCCTAAAACGAGGGAAAGGTGCTTTTGGTCTACCTTCAATGAATGCTCTGGCGCTGGTTCCTCCGGAGGCAATGTTCTTGTCCCGGCAAGAACATTGATAAGTAAGCGGGCTTAAGTAACCGATAATGAAATCGGCAAGTGTTATCGGCGAGAGATTT
>OHIS01000107.1_pt1 | contig 26686 bp, 19 predicted proteins | sample 1568361 | NCBI WGS metagenome assembly OHIS01 (sample SAMEA3879607, study PRJEB24766) | human gut metagenome | biome: human-associated habitat; feature: feces | place: USA | collected 1985/1987 | reverse complement strand
GCCGAAGCTACGCCGTTTCCCCAAAACATTCCTATGCTGTTTTATGAGTGCCGCCCCCATCCGGAGTTTTTTTATGTTCAAAATCGGCTTCCTTTTTGCTGGTATTATTATAGCACATCTAAAACATAATTACCAGACTTGAACGCAAACCGAGAAGCGCATATCATCATAGTGAAAAATAGAGGTGATACGCATGGATAACTACGCATTGGTAAACGACATTGCATCGGTATGGAAATACGCGGACGAAATGTTCCCCGCGTTCGGCAGCATTTCTATTGACTGGGACGGGGCGTTCGGCGCGTTTTTGCCGCGTGCGCTGGCAGCTAAGGATGAAAAGGAGGCGCAGCTGCAGCTGTGCGAATTTTTGAACCTGCTTGAGGATGGGCATACGGACTATACCCCGCCGAGGGCCTTCCGCGACGGAATAGGCTATTTGCCGTTCGAGCCGGATTATGCGGGCGGAAAATGGCACATCGGCGGCGCGAACGAAGCGCTGAGCGCGCATATTGGCGCGGAGATAATAAGCATAAACGGCAAAAGTATGGACGATATTGCGGCATCGCTGTACCCATACGCATACCACGTCGGCAACTTTATCTATCCTTCGCGTATGAGCACGCTGCTGCCCTTGTTCCTTAGCAAAACCGGCAACGCGCTGAAAACCGCAAACGGCGAAGCGGAGTTCGACTTGGCTGAAGCGCAAAGCGCAATGCAGTCTGCACCCACTCCAGCGGCAAGCCGCGCATTTGCCCCGGCGGGCGAAGGCAAGCTTGAAATGCGGCTGTACAGCGGCAATATACTATACGTCAAATGGGACGACTGCCTTTACGATAAGGCTTCGGACGAAATATGCGCTGCGATAGCCAAGCATTCTCCCGCAGGCGTGGTGCTGGACATGCGCGCGAACATAGGCGGCATGACCATGTACGGCAGAAAAGTTGCGGAGCTGTTCATAGACGGCGAATTTCACGGCAGTCAAAAGCGCACACGCCTGACTAAAGGCATAGACCTTGCCTCCGCAAGCCAGCTTGTTGGCATATGTTCGCCCGAAACAATAGAAAAATATATCGAACAGGGACTTTGCGACCGCGAGGAGGCGGAACAAAGCCGCACGATATGGCAAAAGCAGAAATGCGAGCATTATTTGGACACATACGGCGCGCCGAATCATAAGGCACTGTATCACGGGCCTTTGGCTGTATTGACCTCCCGCCGCACAATATCCGCCGCGGAGGACATAGTCGCCATGTTCAAAAGCAATAACCGCGCCGTACTTATAGGCGAGCCCACCTGCGGCACCACCGGCACGCCGCTGCTGCTTAGGCTTAGCATGGGCGGTATGGCAAGGATATGCTCCGTGCGCTATGCGCTGCTTGACGGGACGGAGTTCATAGGCCGCGGCATAGCGCCGCACGTTGCCGTATCCGTGCCATACGGGCCGCATGACGCCGCGTTGGGCACTGCGCTTGAACATATTTCACGTTAAATCAAAAGCCTCCGCATGATATAAATGCGGAGGCTGTGCCGTAATATGGGAGGCTTACAGCACCTTTGCAAGGAAATCCTTTGTTCTGGGGTTCTGAGGATGCTGGAATATTTCTTCCGGCGTGCCGCGCTCCATTATGTTGCCGCCGTCCATGAACAGCACGCGGTCGGATATTTCGCGCGCAAAACCCATTTCGTGCGATACTATAACGGTGGTCATGCCGCCCTTTACAAGATCGCGTATAACGCTGAGCACCTCGCCCACCATTTCCGGGTCAAGGGCGCTTGTGGGTTCATCGAACAGCATCACGTCCGGCTCCATGGCGAGCGAGCGCACTATTGCAAGGCGCTGCTTCTGCCCGCCGGAAAGCTTATTGGGATGCTCGTTGCGCTTTTCGTAAAGGCCAACCTTGTGCAGCAGCTCCTCCGCCTGCGCGGTGGCTTCCTCCTTGGTTTTCAGCTTTTGCAGCACGGGCGCCATGGTGATATTATCTATGCAGCTCATGTGCGGGAAAACGTTGAAGCTTTGGAACACCATGCCCATTCTGCGGCGGTATTGGTTTATGTCCACGCCCTTTTGGTTGAGCACATGCCCTTCAAACTCCACCGTGCCGCTGTCCGGCATCTCCAGCAGATTAAGGCAGCGCAGGAACGTGCTTTTGCCGCTGCCGCTGGGGCCTATTATGGACACGGCTTCGCCCTTTTTTATATGCTCCGTAACTCCGTTGAGCACAAGCAGCTTGCCGAAGCTTTTATGCAGATCCGTTACCTTAATCATGGCTCAGTCTCCTTTCGAGCGCGCTTACGCCGCGGCCGAGTATAAACGTTAAAATGAAATAGATTATGCCGACTATCAGCAGGCATTGCAGCGGCAGAAATTCCTTGCCGTTGACGGTTAAGTAGCTTGTCATCAAATCGCCCACGAAGAACGTGGATGCAAGCGAGGTTTCCTTGATTATGGTTATAAATTCGTTGCCGAGCGCGGGCAGAATGTTTTTCACCGCCTGCGGCAGAACCACCTTTATCATTGCCTGCGACTGGGTGAGGCCAAGGCTCCTTGCGGCCTCCGTCTGCCCCTTATCAACGGCCTGTATGCCGCTGCGGATAACCTCCGACACATAGGCGGAGCTGTTTATCGTAAGCGCTATTGCAACGCTTGCATATGTGCTTACGTTCAGCGAGGGCAGCAGCAGCGGCACAACGAAGTAACCGACATATACCTGCAAAAGGCTTGGCGTGCCGCGGATTATTTCCACATACGCCGTTATTATGCCGCGCAGTATGCGGCTCTTGCCCATTTTGCCGAAGGCGAGCAGCGTGCCTATTATTGCGCCGAAGAATACGGCGATTGCCGAAAGCGCAAGCGTGGTGCTAAGCCCCTTAATGAGGAACACGTCCCAATAGCGCGTTACTATCTTAATAAATTTCTCAAAAAAATCGACCAGATCCAATACCGTATCTCCTTTTGTTTATTAGCCCCTTCGGGCGTAAAAGCGCGGCGGGGGCGTTCCCCGCCGTGCTGCGTATTCGTTTCGTTCAGGCTTACTGAGCCTTGCCGTCGTCGGTGTAGGAAATTTCCTGTGCGGTATCTATACCGGCAAGCTTCTTGGCATCCTCGTACCAGCCGGAGTACATATCGTTCGCCATGCAGTCCGCCAGTATGTCGTTTACCTTCTTGAGCAGTTCCTCATCCTTCTTGTTGAGCAGTATAACGTTGTTCTCATACTTGGGGTCAACATCGAAGAAGAAGCCGGATTTGCCTATGTCCTGATTGTTGGCCATTATGGCTTCCGCATTGCCGTCCGCAACGGCCACGCCGTCCACCTTGCCGGTCTGCAGGGCAACTACCGCAACGTTTATATCCTTGAAAAGCTCAACGGCGGTGTCCTCGGGCAGGGCCTCGTTGCAGAGCAGTTCCTGAAGGCTTGCAGCCTGCGCGCCTATCTTCATTCCGGCGAAATCCTCGGCCTTGGTGTACTGTCCGGCCTTGTCCGCGGCAACTATTATGGTCTGCTTGGTTTCGTTATCGCCGGCAATATAGTAATCGGAGATCAGGTAGTTTTCCGCGCGCTCCGCGGTCCAGCTGAAACCGGAAATGCCAAGGTCAACGTTGCCCATCTGCACGGCAACCTGGCACGCATCAAAGCTCATCGGCTCTATTTCAAGCTTCATGCCAAGCTGCTCGGCAATGTGCTTTGCAAGCGTTACGTCGAAACCGACGAACTGCTCCTGGCCTTCCTTAGCGGTGTCCACAAATTCCATCGGCGCAAAGTCCGGGGAAAGGGCAACCTTCAGCACGGGCGTTTCGTCGCTGCCGTTGGCGGCGCTGTTATCAGCGGCGTTGTTGGCGCAGGCGATGCAGCTGAGCATCATTATCAGCGCGAGCGCAATAACCATAATCTTCTTCATAATATATATCCTCCTAAAAATTTGAAGTCGTTTGTTATGGCGATAATATACTGCATAAAAATACTTTTGTCAACCGTATTTTTGCATATTTTTGCACGTTTTCATTATTATCTGTGCATATTCGGTGTATATTATGAATTTATATACATTATGCTGCATATATGCAGAACGGCGCAAAAAAGCCGCCCGCCCGGATATGGGGCAAGCGGCATTCGCTTAGGTATTCGGTTTTGGCTCAGTTCGCGCTCGGGTCGTTTATAACGCCCATGAACAGCGGCGTACTGCCTTTGATGATATATATGAACGGGCGGTCGAGTATCAGCTCCGCATTGTCCTGCGGCATACCCGCGCCGCAATAATCTATCTGCGTAAACGCGCTCGCCTCCACGCCTTTTTCGTCTATGGCAATGTAGGTTTCCTGCTTAACGGCGGATATGAACGCCGCGCGGTCGCTTATGCCCGAAAAATCGGCATCCGAATCAAACGCCTTCTCCATGCCCAGCGACTTGAGCGCCTCCTTAAGATTGAACTTGGACGTAAATTCAAACTTGGGTATGCTGAACGTTACCATGCCGTATCCGTTGGTTTCGCCGGCGAGTATTTCCTCAAGCGTTTCGGGGGAGGAGAGTATATCGTCCGTGCTTACGCCCTCATCCGGCAATATGAACCACATTGAGCCGAAGTTCTTCATGCTTACCATGGATGCGGTGTAGTTTTCCCCGCGCATAAAGCCCTGATTCTTTATGGCGTTCATAAAGCTGCACGTCACCTTTTCGCCGTTTGCCTTGGTGAATGTGCCGTCCGCGGTGCTGTTCTTATCAAACCTGTCCGTCCATTCGTCCTTCAGGTACAGCGTATTTATAATGCTCAGCATCGTTTCCGGGTCAAGCTCCATTTCGAGCGCAAGCGTGCCGTTGGTCTTTTCCTTTATCCATTTGGTCATGGCGTCGGCGGTTTTTTGGCCGGTAAAGTCCGCGCCGAACACCTCCGCATAGAATTGCTTTGCGCAAACATCAAGAAAATCCTGATTGTAATTCACCTTTGCGCCGTCGTAATTATCGCTCAGCCAAAGCGAATCCGCCAGCATAAGCTCCGCCTTGCCGTCGCGTTCGCGCGATGCTATCATGCGGTACAAATTGCCGCATTGCTCTGCAAGCGTATTTGCATCGCTCATGCCAAGCAGGTTCAGCATTTCTTCTGCGGTTTTGCCGTTTGCGCCCTGCGCCGCCATAGCCAGCGCATAATAAAGGCTGAACGGCGAATAGTTGGCGTTTTTGTCCGTCCCGTTCAGCACCTTGCCCGCGCTTTTTGCGGCAAACGCGGCCATGGCGCCGTATGTGCTTTCGTCAACGCCCATCGCTTCGCGCTGCTCGCTCCATTTTTCAAAGCTCAACACCTTCACGTTTTCAACCTTATTAAGCTGAGTCGGCGCGGCATTGCCCCTTGCGCTCCCATCGCCCGCAGGGCAGCTTATTACGTTGCCGTCCGCGCAGCCTAAGCACAGCAGCATACCCGCTGCAAGTATAAACGCGGCAAATCTTTTCATGATGCTTCCTCCTTTTTCCTTCTGTTATATAAACGTTTCATGCCGCATAAAGGTTGCGGCATAACGCAAAAAGGGGCGGCGAACCGTCCCTTTTGCATATAAGCCTTTGTTTATTTGTTCAGCTCGTTGTACTGCTTGATGGCCTTTGCCAGCAGATCCATTGCACGCTCTATATCCTCGCACTTGAGAACGTAAGCCAAGCGCACTTCGTTCACGCCGTGGCCGGGGGTGGCATAGAAGCCGTTGCCGGGGGCATACATAACGGTTTCGTTATTGTCGCTGAACTCGGTAAGCAGCCATGTCTGGAACTTATCGGTATCGTCAACGGGCAGCTTGGCCATTACGTAGAACGCACCCTTGGGCTCCTTGCAGACCACGCCGGGGATCTCCAGCAGCTTGCGATAGATGGTATCGCGGCGGCGGCGGTATTCATCGCGCACGTCGTTGAAGTATTCGCTGCCAACGGTGTACAGCGCGGCGGAGGCAACCTGGTCAAGCGTGGCAACGCTCAGGCGGGCCTGGCAGAACTTCATGGCGTTCTGCTGCAGCTCCTTATTGCGGGTTATCATGCAGCCTATACGGGCGCCGCAGGCGCTGAAGCGCTTGGATACGGAGTCGATTATTATGGCGTTTTCGTTGATATCCTCGAACTGGCCGATGGTCTCCAGCGGCTCGCCGCCATAGACAAACTCGCGGTACACTTCGTCGCCGATGAGGAACAAATTATGCTCCTTGGCAATGTCCGCCATGAGCCTGAGCTCTTCGGGAGTGAGCACGGTGCCGGTGGGGTTACCGGGGTTGGTGAACAGTATGGCGCGGGTGTGCTCGTTTATAAGCGGCTCTATGCGCTCGCGAATAGCGAACTTATAGCCTTCCTCCGCATGGGTGGTCAGCGGACGGATGGTGGCGCCGGTGGCGCGGACGAAGGTATTGTAATTGGGATAGAACGGTTCTGGTATGATTATTTCGTCGCCGTCATCCAGTATGCAGTTGAGCGCGATGGTCAGCGCTTCGCTGCCGCCGGTGGTCACGAAAATATCGTTGGTGGCATAATGTATGCCCAGATTATCGTAATAACCCTGAACGGCCTTTATCATGTCGGGTATTCCGGGGGAGGGAGCGTATTCGAGCACCGGAAGCTTGAAATCACGCACGGCGTCAAAATACGCCGGGGGCGTGGCTATATCGGGCTGGCCGATATTGAGATGATAAATCTTTACACCCCTCTTGGCGCATTCTACCTGATAAGGATAGAACTTGCGGATAGGGGAAAGGTTGCATTTTTCGATTTTGCTCGAAAACTTCATTTGATGTGTTCCTCCTGAATTATTGTGCTTGTACTGCTTGTATTATCCCAAAGGTGTTCCCTTTGAAAAATATTATTCGCGCTTAGGTGGTCGGCGGCTGCGCCCCGCCGGTGCCCACTGTTTTTTGCCCGGTAACGGCGTTGTATGTTTCGCTGTAAAGCTTTTCGGTCGCGTCCGGCACAAGTTCGCCGTTCACATATTTGTCGCGATACGCCGTGGCCTTATAGCCTTTGCGGGCCTTTATGGTCACCTCGCTGTATGTTACGGGCTTTGTTGTATCGTAATTTATTATGGTTTCGCCCGGCTCTATCACTTCGTCTATAACGCCGCGGGTCTTGTACGTTACGCCCTCCTCAAGCGGATCGCCGTAAACATACACGGTAACGGTGTAATTCACCTGATCGCAATAGGCGAATACATATACTGGATAGCCCGTATTATTGACAAAATTAAGGCTTTTGCCGGATTCAACAGTGCCTGTAACGGTTGAGTCAAGGCCGGTGTCAACGTAGCTTGACGGCCAGGAATGATGCTTGCGCTCGGTTATGGATATGCCCTTTATATTTTGCGAAAGTATATCCTCAAGCGTGGAGCCGCGCTGCATGCTGGCCCCTGCGCAAAGGAGCGCATTATACATGGTTGTGGACACCTGGCATATGCCGCCGCCCGGCTGATCCTCATATTGGTTGCCGTTTACTATGCCCGGCGCAAGCGGCCAGCCTCCCGCCTCTGTACGGGGGCCTATGTATGCATTGAAATTGAATTCGGTTCCGTTTTCAACCTTCATGCCGTTGAGCAGCGTGCACGCCTTCTGTATGTTGCCAACGCGCTTTTCGTCCCGCGCGGCGCGGCTGCCGCCAAACGAGGTTTGGAACGAGGACACCGGCTTTGTATGCGCCTTCACGTCGTCTATTGTCATTTGCGGCTTTGTGTATTCAAGCTCCGGCTCAAGCGTGGCCTTCAGCTGACCCGCGCTCAGCAGCGAGGCTATGTTTTGATACAGCGCATCCTCATCGAGCATATAGCCGTCCACGCCTTCATGGAAGATGAACTCCGGCTCCGCTGAGGATGATACGGCAACCGCATACGGCTCAGCGGGTTCGGAATCGAGCACGGCGCCGATTTCCGCAAGGCGAACCTTAAGCGCGGCTTCGTTGGGCACGAACGCAACGGGTATGTCCCTCCCGCTTTGGGCTATCTCATCCTTCTCCTTGGCGTTTTCTATAACCGTGCCGCCACGTCCCAATGTCAGCGCCTCGGTAATTGCCGCGTCGAGCGTGCTGAACGGCCTAATGTCCGCCGCGGTCAGCAGCCACATGTTCGTTGAATGCGAAACTGTAATGTGTATGCTGCGAAGATCCTCTTCAACGCTGGGCAGCACCGCTTCGCGGGCCTGCTTATAGTTCATGCCCGCCACGTCCACGCCGTTCACGGTTATGCCCTGCAATATAGTGCCGTCGTCTATAACCTGCTCCATTTCGTCCTTGCCGGGCTTGCCCAGGAAAATATACAGCACGGCCGCAACCAAGCTGAGCGCGGCCAATGCTATCAATATTATTTTAGATATGGCTTTGGGGCGGGAAAAGCTGTTCTTTCGCCTGTTTCTCGCCTTTTTGGTGCCGGATTTTTGCGCTTTAGCTTCCATAATGCCAATTCCTCACACAGAATATATTATACAACAACCCTGTCCTGCCTTCAATATCAGTTTAACACGCTTTTATAGATAACTGTGTTGCCTTAATAATAATTTTGTGTAAACTTTGTTTGGCATAAGGCTCGGCTTACATTTTTTCGGGTTCTACGATCTCGCCCTCGTCAACAAGCGTAATGCTCTTTATGCGCTGCGGGTCAAGCGGCCTGTCGCTGAAATTGGTGGGCGTGGCGGCTATCGCGTCAACAGTCTCCATCCCTTCCACAACGTGGCCGAACGCGGCATACTGCCCGTCCAGGTGCGGCGCATCCTGATGCATAATGAAGAACTGGCTGCCTGCGCTGTTCGGATTCATGGCGCGGGCCATGGATATTACGCCGCGCTTATGCTTTATGGGGTTCTTCACGCCGTTTGCGGCAAATTCGCCCTTTATGCTGTATCCCGGGCCGCCCATGCCGGTGCCGTCCGGGCAGCCGCCCTGAATCATGAAGCCGGGTATAACGCGGTGGAATATAAGGCCGTTATAGAAGCCCTTGTTTGCAAGGCTTAAAAAGTTATTCACGGTGTTCGGAGCTGCCGTGCGGTCAAGCTCTATTTTAATTTTTGCTCCGTTTTCCATCTCGATGATTACCATTTTTGTCTTTCTCCTTTAAGTTATATTTTTAGTTGAACAGAAACGTCATTGCAAGCGCGCCGTATATATTGAACGCAATGCCGAACACCGCCGCGCCTTTTTCCCATGTCTTGAGCCGCTTTACACCGCCGCTCAGGCACATATACATAAGCGCCATCGGCAGCATATCGCATGTGTAGCGCGCGCCGAACTGCCACCCGCCGAGCGTTTTGTGCAAGCAAAGGCAGATGAGCATAACCGCCATAGCCGCGGAGAGCGCAATGCGCACCATATTTACGCTGCGCCGCAGCACGTTCCTTGCCGCCGCGGCAAAGAACAATATGAAAGCGGATTGGCGATATAGAACATGAACCCGTCAAAGAACGGATAGTCAAGCGTAAGCCCTTCCTTTATCCGCACGGGGTAAAACAGCAGCTTGAGAAGATTATCCTTAAGATAATATATATCGAACTGCCCATGCTCGCTGCCCACAAATTCCGGCAGATAATTATGCCCGAACTCAAGCGGATTGTCAAAGCGGATATAGTTATACCACATCATTGCCGCCGCAATCAGCGCAACCGGTATCCATGCCTTCCATTGGCAGAACAACGCTGCAAGCTTGCCCATGCCGCGCTGCCTGTTTTTAGCATAGAACCACACCATAAGCGGCGCGAACGCCACCGCCGCGAACGGGCGGCAGCCCACCGAAAGCGCAACCAGCGCATACGCAAGCGCCTGCTTGCCCTTATATGCCGCTATTGCCGCTAAAAGGAGCAGCAGCATCATAATGCTCTGCGCTAAAAACCACACGCCGCCCATAGTGCTCATCCACATAAGGTTGCTGCCGAACGTTATGAAAAGCCCCAGTATCGCGCTGTCCTTCGCGTCATAGCCCGCATAGCCGCAAAGCTTAAACGCCGCCGCGGCTATAAGCAGCGTTATTATCATTATTATAAGGTTATTCGGCGTATCCGTGCCGAATATAAGCACGAACGGCAGCATTACAACGCTTGGAAACGGCGGAAAGGAAACATAGTATTTGCCGTTGTATATGGCAAGCTCAAGATAGCTTATGTCCTGCCCCAAATCCGTGCGCCCTTCAAGCCACGCCTGCGCCTGAAGGGTATAGCTATCCCACGGGCAATGCGCAAGCAGCGTGCCGCCAAGCAGATCATGTATCAAAATATAGCAAAGCAGCATGAACAAAAGCATTGCCGCCATTGCTCCGCGCCGCTGCTTAGCCGTGCTTACGCCTGCGGTTTCCATACGAATGTGTTGGGCTTTTCCTGCCCGCGCAGCACCCTCAGCGCGCCCGCGCAAAGGGCTTCCAATTCAAATTCGCCCGCCATTACCTCAACGGGGGCAATCCAGCTTACATGCTTCGTTATTTCTCCGCTGAGCCGCTTTGAATGGGCCGCGCCGCCGGTAAGTATAATCCTGTCCACCTTGCCGCAAGCCGCCGCCGCAAGCGCAGCAATGCCCTTTGAAAGCGAATACGCCATGGCGTTGAACACAAGCTCCGCGTGCTTATCGCCGCTCTCTATCATTTTTTCAACCGTACGCACATCGCTTGTGCCAAGGTGTGCCTTAAGCCCCGCGTTGCCGCGAACCATCTTTGCAAGCTGCGCTTCGGTATATTTGCCGCTGCAGCACAGCGCCACCAGCGGCGCCACCTGTATCGCGCCGCAGCGCTCCGGGCCGAAGCCGGCATCGTCGTCGCTGTACATATCTATGCTGCGGCCCTTGTCAAACAGCCAAACGCTTACCCCGCCGCCAAGGTGCTGCACGATGAACGTGCATTCTTCAAACGGCTTATGCAGTATCTCCTCGGCGCATTTTCTTGCCATGGCGCGGGTGTTCAATGCATGGCCGCGGCTTTCGCGCGGGAGTTCGGGTATGCCGCTTATGTGCGCAATATCCGTCATTTCGTCCACGCTCACGCAGTCGTATACCATTGCCGGTATGCCAAGCGGCCTTGCTATGGCCTCCGCCACGGCGCAGCCAACGTTTGAAATATGCTCGCCAACTATATGGTCGCTGTTTACATAGGAGAGCATATCCGCATTCACTTCATATGCCCCAACCTTGCACGGCGGGAACATTCCTCCGCGGGAAACTATGCAGTTGAGCGATTCAACCGGTATATTCCTTTCTTTAAGCGTATTCAGCACGCATTCCTTGCGGAAATCAAGCTGATCTATTGCGCGAAGGAACTTCGCGGTGTCCTTCTGGTCGTGCTCTATGCTCGTGCGGAAAAGCTCCTTTTCCCCATCAAACACGGCAAGCTTTGTTGACGTTGAGCCGGGGTTTATTACCAGTATGCGTTCCATACGTTCTTTCCTCCTGATTTAGGTTTATTCAATTTTACCACATGCGTTTGATATACTCCACACCCAAACGGATAATATATACTTTATCGGCGCACAATAAGCGCATGAATGAACAAACAGCAACAACAGCATTTACCAAAAAGCCCCGCTTTATAGTGAGCATACTTGGCGGCAAGCGGCGGGACATGAACGCCACGCTTGATTCGCTCCGCGCCCAAACATACGGCGAATGGACGGAAGATGCGGCGGAGCAAAGCTTCCCGCACGACTATGCGCTGCGCATACACGCGGGCGATACGCTGCATCCCGATGCGCTTTTCCGCATGGCGCACGCAGTGGAGCGCGCGGAGTACGAGCCGGACATGATATACGCTGACGAACTGATTCAGGAGGGCAAAAAGCCCTATGAAGAACACAAAAAATGCGAATTTAGCCGCGTTACCGCGCTGTCCTATGATATGTTCGGCGCGCTGCTTGCCATACGGCGGGAAATATACGCCGCCTGCTGCCCGCCGCAAGGCGAATACGATGCGGGCGCGGAGTACGCATTCCGCCTGAGATGCATGGCAAAGGCCCGCCGAATAGTGCATATTCCGCTGCCGCTGATAATAAACCACTCCCCCGCCGCAACGCCCGCAGCTGCGGGCATTTCCGCCATACGCGGCTACCTTGAGGCCGAACGGCGTGAGGAAAGCGTATCCACGGGGCTGTGGCAGGGCAGCTTTATAGTGCGCGCACGCAGGGAACCGCGGCTAACTTCCATTATAATACCCAGCCTTAACGAGCTTGAACCGCTCAGGAGGCTGCTTGAAAGCATAGACCGCTGCTGCATGGCATACCGCCACGAAATAATAATTGCGGACGGCGGCAGCGGGGACGGGCGGCTGCTGAACTATTACGACCTGCTTGAAAAGAACAAGGCCGCGCGCATAGCAAAAAGCGGCACGGCGGGCTTCAGCGCGCTTTGCCGCGCCGGTGCGGACATGGCAATGGGCGATGCGCTGCTTTTCATAAGCCGCGACGCGGAGCTTATTGAGCCGAACACGCTTTACGCCCTATCCTCCCAAGGAGAACGCGAGGGCGCTTCCGCGGCAGGCTGCATGCTGATAAGCCCGCAGGGGGCGCTGATAGCCGCAGGCGGGGCAATAAGCAAGGACGGGAAAATAATCTACCCCGCGGATAACGAACGCCTTACGCATACGGTGCGCACGGTGAGCGTGCTGAGCGGGGCATGCATGTACATGCGCGCGGACATGTATTTTTCAAGCGGAGGGTTTGACGAAAGCTTTGATGCGCCGCAATACGAACCGCTGCTGCCCGTTGGTGCGGACGCGGAGCTGTGCCTTAGGCTTGCGCGGCGCGGCCTTGGCGCGATATATGCCCCCGATGCGCGCGTGGTGCTGCACCGTCCGCTTGCCGCGATATCGTCCGCACCGGAGAACGTGCGCCTAAGGTGCCGCGACGCGCTGAGACACCTTAGCATAAACGGCGACCCGTACACGCCCAACGCATAAAGGCGCCACCGCTTGCGGGGGAGCCGGCAAACCAAAGGTTTGACTGAGGGGTTAACGCAAGCAAATAGCTGCGAGTTACTTTATACTCTTTTTGCCAAGGGGCCAGGGGAGATTTCGATTTCTCCCCTTAGGCCCCCTGGCGACCCCCGTAACCCCTTTGAAACGATCGCTCCGCGAAGGGGTACGGCACTGTACGCCGTGTTTGTACTGTACCCCAAAGGCGCCACCATTTATGGGGGAGCTGCTGAGCGTAAGCGAAGCTGAGGGGGAATATCTCGCGGCACTTGACATCTTCGAGCCGTTCCCCTTTCGTCACGGCTTACGCCGCGACACTTTCCCCGCACGCGGGGACAGCTTTTGGTTGGTGGTAACGCTAAAAAAGCCCCCTCGTCGAGGGAGCTTTTAATCTCTTTATTTAGTTCTGCTTGTCTTCAGGCAGCAGGCCCTTTCTGGTCAGGTCTATCTTGCCGTCGGGCTTGATATCGATAACGCGGACGAGTATTTCGTCGCCTAAGCTCACCACGTCCTCAACCTTCTCAACGCGCCTGTTGGCCAGCTTGCTGATATGCACAAGGCCCTTCTTGCCGGGCTTAAGCTCCACCTGAGCGCCTATGGGCAGTATGTTCACTACCTTGCCCAGGAACACTTCGCCAACCTCTATGTCCTTGACGATATTGTCTATCATCTTCTTTGCGGCGGCGCTGGCTTCCTGATCGGGAGACAGTATGAACACGCGGCCGTCGTCGTTTATGTCTATCTTCACGCCGGTATCGGCAATGATCTTATTGATGGTCTTGCCGCCGGAGCCGATGACTTCGCGGATCTTATCGGGATTGATGCTGAACTGCAGCACCCTGGGCGCATAGGGAGAAAGCTCCGCGCGGGGCTGGGCAAGGGTTTCGAGCATCTTATCCAGTATGAACAGCCTGCCGCGGCGTGCCTGTGCAAGCGCGCGGGTCAGAATCTCTTCATCAATGCCCTTTATCTTTATATCCATCTGAATAGCGGTTATGCCGTCCTTGGTGCCCGCAACCTTGAAGTCCATGTCGCCAAGGAAGTCCTCAAGGCCCTGTATATCGGTCATAACGGCTATGTTGCCGTTGGCGGGATCCTTAATAAGGCCCATGGCAACGCCCGCAACGGGCTTCTTGATGGGCACGCCCGCATCCATGAGGGACAGGGTGCTTGCGCAGATGGAAGCCTGTGAGGTTGAGCCGTTGGAGCTTATGACCTCGCTGACGAGCCTGAGCGCGTAGGGGAATTCTTCTTCGGAAGGAATCATGGGCAGCAGGGCGCGCTCCGCAAGGGCGCCATGGCCTATTTCACGCCTGCCGGGGCTGCGCACGGGGCGGGTTTCGCCAACGCTGTACGGCGGCATATTATACTGATGCATATAACGCTTGCCGGTTTCGTCGCTTATGCCGTCCAGCATCTGGGCATCCTCAAGGGAGCCGAGCGTGGTTATGGTCATAACCTGAGTCTGGCCGCGGGTAAACACGGCGCTGCCGTGCGCGCGGGGCAGCAGACCAACCTCGCACCATATCGGGCGTATCTGCTCCATGCTGCGTCCGTCGGGGCGTATGCCGCGGTTGATTATCTTATCGCGCACTATTTCCTTGGTTATGTTATAAAGTATCGCGTCAACATCCTTGGCGCAGTCGGGGTCTATTTCAAGGAAATGCTCGGTAACTTCCTGCTTCACCTGGGCGCTGCGCGCTTCGCGCTCGTAGCGGTCAAATGTGTCAAGGCTCCACTCCACCTTATCGAAGGCATATGCGCGCACAAGCTCGGTGAACTCCTCGTTGGGCTGATAGATATTCACTTCCATCTTGGGCTTGCCGACTTCCGCCTGCATGTTTTCTATGAAGGCGACAATTTCCTTTATGTAGCCGTGGGCGAACAGGATGGCCTGCAGCATTTCGTCCTCGCTCAGCTCGTCCGCGCCCGCTTCAACCATCATAACGGCGTCCTTCGTGCCGGCAACGGTCAAATGCAGCTTGCTCTTTTCGCGCTGCTCGCTGTTCGGGTTGATTATATACTGCCCGTCGATATAGCCAACGCTTACCGCGCCGGTGGGGCCCATGAAGGGCGCGTCGCTTATGGCGAGGGCGGCGCTTGAGCCTATCATGGCAAGTATTTCGGGCTGCACGTCCTGCTCAACGCTGAGCACGGTGGCAATTACCTGAATATCGTTATAGAAGCCCTTGGGGAACAGGGGCCTGAGCGGCCTGTCTATAAGGCGGCTGGCCAGTATGGCCTTTTCGGAGGGGCGGCCTTCCCTTTTGATGAATCCGCCGGGTATTTTGCCCACGGAATACATTTTTTCTTCAAATTCAACGCTCAGCGGAAGAAAATCCACGCCGTCGCGCGGGGCCTTGGCCACCGTTGCGCATACCAGCACCGCCGTGTCGCCGCAGCGCATAAGCACGCTGCCGCCGGCCTGCTCGGCATACTTACCGGTTTCGGCGGTAATTGTTCGGCCCGCCAGCTCCATTGAAAATATCCTTTGCATTTGCTTCTTCTCCTTCTTATAGTCCATTTTTATTCATACTGTCTTATTATAACTCATCCCGCGCAAAAAAGCATCATTAATTTGCGTAAAAGGAGAAAAAGGTGAGGTGGCGTTTGAAGCCTGCCGCAACACCTCAGTCAAACCTTCGGTTTGCCAGCTCCCTCTGTGAGGGAGCCTTTTGGGCAATCTCTAAACTCTTATGTTAAGCCTCCCTCTTTGAGGGAGGTGGATGCGAGTGCAACGAGCAGACGGAGGGAGTCAGCCTGCCCTGAAAGGGGAGGTGGACATGAGCGTTAGCGAATGGACGGAGGGGTTATAAATCAGCTCACATCTCTCCGTTTGTTTCAACCCCTCAGACAATCCGCCTTACGGCGTATTGCCAGCTCCCCGGCCGGGGAGCCTTTTGGTTTAATGCAACAAAAAACTCGCCCCTCCGCGAGGAGGGGCGAGGTGCATTTTAGGGTTTATGTCCCGATTGGTTTAATTACGCGCGAACCTTCTTGAAGGTTACGACGGCGGCGGCAACCATAGCGACGGCGATCATGGCGAAGCCGATGATGCTGGCGTTGTCACCGGTCTGCGGCAGCTTCGGGTCAACGGGGTTGACGTGAATGGAGCCGTTGGGATAGGTGATCTTCTGGCTCTGAGCCATGATGGTGCCGAAGTAGTGCTCGAAGTGAGCATCGGTCATGTAGTTAGCCTCTTCATAGCCGAAACCGAGGAAGCCAAATATCTTGTCATAAACAGCCTTGAGGTTGTTGTAAACAGCGCCTTCGGCATACATGCCGTCCTTCATGAAGGCAAGGGTGTTGACAGTGCTCTTAACGATGGAATAGAGTTGGCCATCATAAGAAATCATAATGGGCTTACTCTTATCTACCTTCTGATTGTTGCCGCTGCCGGTGACAGGGAATATCACGTAGGTATTCTGGGTTTGGCCATTGCTGTTGAGGGCGTCCACAAGGTAGCCATTTCCATAGAAGTTATGACCGGGTGCCTGGACCTGGAAATCGGCAACGCCGTCCATGTCGCGGTCAATCACCATGACGCCATTCTTGAACCTATTGTAGAAGCCGATGGAAGCGTTGACAACAGCATCCTTACCGTCGGCATTGACGGTACCCCAGCACTCATAACCCCAAAGGGTCTTGCTGCCCGTGGTGTATTCAGAGGTGCCAAAGGATACGGTGAAGCCTTGCTTTACCTTGCCATAGTTGGCAACATTGAACGTACCTGCAAAAGCCTTATCCTTGTACTGCGTGAAAGTGTCATCCAGAGTGATGCCACTGACAGCAATATCAAGATCAAGCGCCCAATCTGCAAGCAGACGCTTCATAGCGGGGCTGAGATCACCGGCATCCGGCAGAGTCACTTCGGCATAGAAGTGAACGCGGCTGTTGGCAACAACGGGGTAGTAGGTGCTCAGGGGAGCATACAGGCTGCCAACCGCGGCGGTGTTCTGAACGAGATCGAGACCGGTGAGGGTCAGGGTGATGTCTTTGTAGACGGGGATCTGCCAATCAAGCTGAGCCCAGCCGCTGGCCAGAGCGGGAACCGCAAAGGCAACGACGAGAGCCAGAGAAAGAACGAGAGCAAACAGTTTCTTCATCTTGTCTAATTTCCTTTCAAAAAATTGTTTTTGTTTTGTGCCGGGAATTTCACCCGGCTTGGCCTTGCGGCCTATTTGGGACCTTCCCGTTTGCACGCTTAGATGTTACCATATCATTACGCCGTTGTCAACACCTTTATTACGATTTTGTAACAAATTATTTTGGGGCGTAATATTTCAACCCGCCCGCCTTACTCCACCTCGTAGCCGGCGTCGGTTATGGCCTTGCGCGCGGCGGCCTCGTCTGCATTGGCAAAGGTGGCCTGCTTGTTGGCAAGGTCAACGGTTATGTGCGTTGCGCCGATTTCCGCAAGGGCTTTCTCCACAGCCTTCTGGCAATGCTGGCACATCATGCCGTTCACTTTAAGCGTAATCATGTTTGTTTCCTCCTTAGAAGTAATGTTGTTATTATTTCCCGCCTGCGCGGCGTCATTCCCGCCGTTCTTCTTTGAAGAATGGGGTTTAAGGTACTTGTGCGTCTTGTTCGGGTCGAAACGGCGCAGCCTGAGCGCATTGGTAACGACCGATACGCTGCTCAGGCTCATTGCCGCCGCAGCTATCATGGGGCTGAGCAGCGGCCCGCCGAAGGCATGCAGCACGCCCGCCGCAACGGGTATGCCCAGCGTATTGTAGCCGAATGCCCAGAACAGGTTTTCCTTTATATTGGTCATTGCCGCGCGGCTGAGCCTTAGCGCCGCCGCAACGCCGCCAAGCTCCCCGCCCATAAGCACTATGTCTGCCGATTCGATTGCCACGTCCGCGCCCGCGCCTATGGCTATGCCCGTATCCGCCTTAACGAGCGCCGGTGCATCGTTCACGCCGTCGCCAACCATGGCAACGGTGTAGCCCATGTTTTGCAGCCGTGCTACCTCGCCCGCCTTATCGCCGGGCAGAACCTCGCTGCGCACTTCGTCTATGCCAACCTTGGCCGCAACGGCCTTGGCCGTGAGCGAATTGTCGCCCGTGAGCATAACGAGCTTCACGTTCATCTCTTTAAGCAGGCGTATGGCCTCCGCGGCGTCCGGCTTTATTGCATCCGCCACGGCGAAAAGCGCCGTCAGCTTGCCGTCCGCTGCCATGTATATTGGCGTTTTGCCATCCGCGCTCAGCGCTGCCGCCTTTTCCTCCAGCGGGTTGTCTATGCCCTGCTCGCGCATAAGCCTTGCGCTGCCCATAACTATGTGCGTCCCGCTCACGGTGCAGTCCACGCCGTGCCCCGCGCTGGCCTTGAAGCCTTCCGCATCGGGCACGGTTATGCTGCGCTGCTCCGCCGCGGCAAGTATAGCCTTGGCAAGGGGATGCTCGCTCTGCTTTTCAGCCGCCGCCGCAAGGGTAAGCGCGGCTGTTTCATCCGCACCGGGCGCGGTTATTATGTCCGTAACCACGGGCGAACCGGTAGTGACGGTTCCGGTTTTGTCCAGCATAACGGCGTTCACCTTGCCCGCCGTCTCCAGCGCTTCGCCGCTTTTTACCAATATGCCAAGCTCCGCTCCGCGCCCGGCAGCAACCATTATCGCCGTTGGCGTTGCAAGGCCCAGCGCGCACGGGCAGGCGATTACAAGCACCGATATGAATACCCTTACCGCCAGCGCAAAGTCACGGGCGAACACGAGCCACAGTATGAATGCCAATATCGCCACGCCGCCTACCGCCGGAACAAAGTACGCCGCAACGGCGTCCGCCATGCGCGCTATGGGAGCCTTTGACCCCTGCGCTTCTTCAACCATATGCACTATGCGCCCAAGCGCCGTGTCCGCGCCCACGCCCGTTGCCGTGAACAGCACCGCGCCCTCGCCGTTTATTGTGCCGGCGTATACCTTATCGCCAATTTCCTTATCAACGGGCATGCTTTCGCCGGTAAGCATGGCCTCGTTCACGCTTGTGCGGCCGGATACAATGGTGCCGTCCACGCTCACCCGCTCGCCGGGCTTAAGCACCACCGTGTCGCCCATCATAACGTCCTTGGCGCTCAGTTCAACCTCCGCGCCGTTGCGCATAACGCGGGCCGTGTCCGGCGCAAGGCTCATCAGCTTTTTGATAGCGTCCCCCGTGCGCCCCTTGGACAGCGTTTCCAGATATTTGCCGAACTGTATCAGCACTATTATCATGCCCGCCGATTCAAAATACAGCGAGTGCATGGCGTGCATATCCCCATCGGCGATTTTTATAACACCGTATATGCTGTAAAGCGTTGCGGCAAGCGTGCTTACGGCTATGAGCGAATCCATGTTGGGGCTTTTGAGCCACAGCGCCTTGAACCCGCTCCTGTAAAACCGCCTGCCCGCGATAAGTATGGGTATTACCAATATCAGCTCCGCCAAAGCATAGTTGAGCGTGTTATATTCCGGGTCTATAAAGCGGGGCAGCGCATGCTCAAGCCCCTTTATCATAGGCGCCATGGCAATATAGAAAAGCGGAATACCGAACACCGCCGCGAATATGAGCCGCCGCTTCATGTCCCGCTTTTCGTTGGCCTTTTTTGCGGCCATCTCGGCCTTGGCCTTCTCCGTCAGGTCGAATGGATTATACCCCGCGTCCTTAACGGCCTTCTTCAGCGCCGCCTCGTCCGTAACATTTTCGTCATATACTATGTTTGCGCGTTCCGCGGCCAGATTAACGCTTGCGCTTTCCACGCCGCCAACGCCCTTCAGCGCGCGCTCTACCCGCGCGGAGCACGCCGCGCAGCTCATTCCGCCCACGCCCAGTTCAAGCCTTTTCATTCTGTCCTCCTTTTTGGCTTAAAAAGCTTATACATGGCATTGTCTGCCTTATTTCACTTTTGCATATAAAATTATAGCAAATGCGCCTGATGCATTCAAGCGCGCGGAGAGCCGGTTTGATATATTTAACCTGATTTTCACAATCCTGCCCCCCTCTGCATAGTATGGGAGCAGCCAATAGATGCGGAGGTAAAAAGAACAATGGTAATTGCAAAAAAGGCAGCGATGATACTTGCGGCAGCTATGCTGCTGTGCGCGCTCATGTGCGGCTGCGGCGGCGGCAGCGAGCTGCGCCATGTTACGCTCAACGAGGTCACGCGCAGCGTGTTCTATGCGCCGCTGTACTGCGCGGTGTCGCTCGGCTATTTTGAAAAAGAAGGTCTGGACGTGGAAATAGTCACAAGCGGCGGCAGCGACAAGAGCATGACCGCCCTTATATCCGGCGATGCCGAGGTCGCCCTTATGGGCCCCGAAACGGGCATATACGTCGCCAATCAGGGCCTTGAGAATCATCCCATGATAGTGGCGCAGATAACCAAGCGCGACGGCTCCTTCCTCGTAGGCCGCGAAGCCGAACCGGACTTCGACTGGGAATCCCTTCGCGGCCGCAGCGTGATAGGCGGCAGGCCCGGTGGCATGCCTTACATGACACTGTGTTACGTTCTCAAGTCCCATGGTCTTGTGCCGGGCGAGGATGTGGAGGTTATAGACAACATACAGTTCCCGCTGATGGGCGGCGCGTTCGAGGGCGGCACGGGGGACTACGTTACTCTGTTTGAGCCCACGGCGAGCGAGTTCGCTTCGTCCGGCAGGGGGCATATAGTGGCCAACGTGGGGCTTGAAAGCGGCGAGGTGCCGTATACAACCATTATGATGAGCAGCAAGACCATTGCCGAGGAGCCGGAATTTGCGCTGAGCTTCGTGCGGGCTATATACAGGGCGCAGCAGTGGGTAAAGACCGCATCGGACGAGGAAGTGGCCCGCGCCATGCAGCCGTTCTTCCCCGATTCTTCGATAGAAACGCTCTCCGCCGTAGCGAACAGCTACCGCGCGACGGACAGCTGGATGTATTCCCCCGCCATGAGCGAGGATGCGTTCACCCGCCTTCAGGACATAATCGAGGCCGCGGGCGAGCTGAGCGCAAGGGTGGAGTTCGGCAGTTTGGTAGACAATTCCTTTGCCGATAAGGTAATGGGCGAATAATAAGCCTTAGCAAATAAAAAAGCGGCATAGCCGGTCATTTGGCCGTGCCGCTTTGTTTTTTATCAGCTCAGTTCAAACATGCCCATATAAAGCTGGTAATACTTGCCCTGCTGCTTTATCAGCTCGTCATGGTTGCCGCGCTCTATTATTTCGCCGTGCTCCAGCACCATTATCGCGTCCGAATTGCGCACGGTGGAAAGCCTGTGCGCTATTACGAACACCGTGCGGTCCTTCATCAGGCTGTCCATGCCCTTCTCAATCAGCGATTCCGTGCGGGTATCTATGCTGGAGGTTGCTTCATCCAGTATCAGCACCGGGGGATCCGCCACCGCCGCGCGGGCTATTGCAATAAGCTGCCGCTGGCCCTGGGACAGGTTCGCGCCGTCCGCAGTAAGCACGGTATCGTAACCTTCGGGCAGGTGGGAAATGAAGTAATGCGCATTGGCAAGCTTTGCCGCGCTCACTATTTCCTCGTCCGTTGCATCAAGCCTGCCGTAGCGTATATTTTCGCGCACGGTGCCGGTGAAAAGATGCGTATCCTGCAGCACCATGCCAAGCGACCCGCGCAGCGACGCTTTCTTTATCTGCCTTATGGGTATGCCGTCGTATGTTATGCGCCCGCTCTGAATATCGTAGAAGCGGTTGATAAGGTTGGTTATGGTTGTTTTGCCCGCGCCGGTGGAGCCTACAAAGGCTATCTTCTGACCCGGCTTTGCGTAAAGCGAAACGTTTTTCAGCACGTCCACCTTACCGTCGTAGCTGAAGGTAACGTTTTCAAAGCGCACGTCCCCGCGCACGCGGATAAGCTCGCCCGTGGGCTTTTTCCATGCCCAAATCTCTGTACGCTCGCTGCATTCTTCAAGCTCGCCTTTTTCGTTCACGCGGGCGTTTACCATAACTATGTCGCCCTCGTCCTCTTCCGCCTTTTCGTCAAGCAGGGCGAATATTCTCTCCGCGCCCGCAAGCGCGCTAAGCACGTTGTTCGCCTGCTGGCTTATTTCGGCCACGGGCATTGAAAAGCTTCTTGTGTACTGCAAAAACGCGCCCAGCGTGCCAATGTCTATTATTCCGGCAACGCCCAGCAATCCGCCGCTTGCGGCGATTATTGCATATGTAACGTGGGACAGGTTGTTCATTATCGGCCCCATTATGCTGGCAAGCGTGCTTGCGGCGGCGGTGTTCCTCCTAAGGGTTTCGTTCAGCTCGTCAAAGCGGCTGTTCACGGCCTGCTCGTGGCAGAATACCTTTACCACCTTCTGCCCTTCTATCATTTCCTCAATATAGCCGTTCACCTTGCCCACGCTGTCCTGCCGTGCCTTGAAGAAGCGGCCGGAGCGGCCCGCTATTGCCTTGGTGATAAGCATCATTATCACCAGCATCAGTATGGCTATGCCCGTAAGTATGGGGTTGAGCACGATCATCATCGTGAATACGCCTACTATTCTTACGGCGCTGCTTATAAAGCTTGGCAAACCTTGGCTTATCATTTCGCGCATAACGTCGGTATCGTTGGTGTATGTGCTCATTATTTCGCCGTGCGTGCGCTTATCAAAGTAGCTTATGGGCAGCGTCTGCATCTTTGTGAACATCTCAAGGCGCAGCTTCAAAAGCGTTCCGGTGGATACGTTTATCATAAGGCGGTTATACATAAACGTGCCCAGTATGCCTATGGTGTACACGGCTGCCATAACGGCAAGCTGGCCTATAAGGCCGGTAAAGTCGGGATTTTCGCTGCCTATCCACGGTATTATATATTCATTTATGATTGGCCTGAGCATATATGTGCCGGCAATGTTTGCGGCAACGCTTGCAAGCAAACCTATCAGCACCAGCACAAGCTGCCCACGGTACGGCTTAAAGTATTTCAGTATGCGCCTGAATGTGCCTTTGGCGTTCTTTGGCTTTGCAAAGCTCTGTTTCCTGGGTCCGGGCATTATTCTTCCACCCCCTTCTGCTGGGAATAGTATACCTCGCGGTATATTTCGCTGCGCTGCATCAGCTCCGCATGCGTACCAACGTCGTCTATCTTGCCTTCGTTCATAATAACTATCCTGTCCGCGTCCATAACGCTTGCTATGCGCTGGGCAATTATTATGGTCGTAGTGCTGCTAAGCTCTTCGCTCAGCGCTTTCCTTATGGCCGCATCGGTAGCGGTATCCACCGCGCTTGTGGAATCGTCCAGTATTATTATTTTGGGCCTTGATATAAGCGCGCGGGCTATGCAAAGCCTTTGCTTCTGCCCGCCGGATACGTTCACGCCTCCCTGGCCAAGCTCTGTATCATAGCCATCGGGGAAATTCTTTATGAACCCGTCCGCCGCGGCTGCGCGGCACGCTTCTTCAATTTCCGCATCGGTCGCATCCGCGTTGCCCCATTTAAGGTTTTCCTTAATGGTGCCGGAGAACAGCACGTTCTTTTGCAGCACCATGGATACGCTGTGCCTAAGCGTTTGTATCTTATAGTCCTTCACGTTGTGCCCCGCAACCCTGACCGCGCCGCTTGTCACGTCGTAAAGCCTTGGGATAAGCTGCACCAGCGTGCTCTTCGCGCTGCCCGTGCCGCCTATTATGCCTATCGTCTCGCCCGAGGCTATCTTCAGCTTTATGTGCTCAAGGTTCGGATTATCGGGGTTGCCGTTGTAGCTGAAGGATACGTCGTCAAACTCTATCGAGCCGTCCGTAACTGCAATGTCCTTGGCGTCGTCATCGTTTATGGAAGGCTTTTCCGCAAGCACTTCGGTTATTCTTGCCATGCTGGCGCGGCTCATAACAAGCATTACCATCATCATGGCGACCATCATAACGGCGCTGAGTACCTGGCCTATATAGCTTATAAAGCTTATAAGGTCGCCGGACTGCAGTCTGCCTTCAACTATCTGCACGCCGCCAAGGTAGCACACGGCTATCATACATATATATGCCATATACTGCGCAAGGGGCATTGCCACAACCAGCAGTTTTTCGGCCTTTACCTGATAATCCTTCACCTCGTTTGCGGAAAACGTGAAGCGCTCGTCCTCGTAATCCCCGCGCACGAATGCCTTGACCACGCGGATAGCCGTCAGGTTCTCCTGCACGTTTGCGTTCATTGCATCGAACTTGGCAAGCATGGCCTTGAACCGCGGGAATGTTTTGCTCATCAATACGCCTATTATCAGCGCCAGTATTGGCAGCGCGAACAGGAACACCAGTGCAAGATTGGGGCTTATCCTTACCGCCATCACCGTTGCCGCAATCAGCATGAACGGCGCGCGTATGAACGTGCGCACGGCCATCATGTATGTGTTCTGGATGGTGTTCACGTCCGTGGTAAGGCGGGTTATAAGGCTGGCCGTTGAAAAATGGTCCACATTTGCAAAGGAAAAGCTCTGCACCCGTTCAAACAGCCCGCCGCGCAGGTTCTTCGCAAAGCCGGCGCTGGATACGCTTGCAAACCTTGCGCTCAGCGCGCCAAGGCTAAGCGAAGCTATTGCCATAAGTATCATCATAATACCGCGCTGTATTATAAACGCGGTATCCTTGTTCTCTATGCCTATGTTCACAATGTCCGCCATCATGTACGGTATGCTCACTTCCACCAGCACCTCGCCTATTATCGTAAGGGCGGCCAAAATGGATTTGAACCGGTAGCCCTTAGTGTAGGGCCAAATTGTCTTTATCATGCCTTTTCATCATCCTCCAGCCTTCTCAATTCGTTCATCAGCTCACTCAGCGGCTTGCCCGCGCCTTCCTTATAAAGGTTCGCAGCCATGCGGGAATAAAGGTCGATCAGCTTCTGTTTCTCCTCGTCGCTTATTCCTTCAAACATTTCGCCGTCCAGCCGCTTGAACGCGGCCTTCACCTTCTTGTGGTTCTCCCTGCCCTTTTCGGTCAGTTCAAGCCGGGTGCAGCGCATGTCCTTCTCGTCCGTCGTTTTCACTATAAGTCCCGCGTTTTCCATGCGCCTTACGCTGCATGTTATGCTGGGCGGGCTAACCCCCAGCGATTCCGCCGCTTCCGCCTGCGTGCAGCGCGGGTGCGTTTCAATGTAATCAAGTATCGGCCCCTGCCCGCGGTGCGCATCGGTGCCGCGCAGCATTGTCTGTATGCGCATACGGCGTATCAGCTCCAGCCTGTGCATGGCGTCCACAACGTTCCTGTCGTCCATTCCTCGCTCTCCTTTCTACAAAAACTCCATAAATCTCCAAGAAACATACATATTCTTACAAAAAAGGTTAAATAACTAATAATTAACCAATTAATCGACATTTTACCCATAAAACTTCAAGAAAGCAACAGAAACATCAATATTTTACAAAATTGTCCCAATTTCTTATTTTTACCGCCAAAAATTGTGAAATTCTGCTAAATTCTTCCCCTATCGCTGCGGAAAATGCGGTGTTATGCTTTATACACGGAAAGCAAAATTTCCCACCGAATAGACATTATAGGAGGTCGCACATGACAAAATTTAAGGTATTGATGGCAGACAGCAACCCGCAGATGCTCAGCATGATGAAGGAATATTTCACCGCACAGGAAGGCGTGAGCGTGTTCGACACCGTGACCGACGGCGTAAGCGCACTGGAGGCGCTGCACAAAACCCGCTACGATGTGCTGATAACCGAGCTTATAATGCCGCGCGCGGATGGGTTTGAAATAATGGAGCGCATTGCGGCGGGGCTGGTGAGCGACGCGCCGGCAGTTATGGTGGTAAGCACCATGCGCAGCGAGGACATGGTGCGCCGCGCGTGCTCGCTGGGCGCAAAGTATTACATGGTCAAGCCTGCCGAGCCGGAGGCGATATACAAGCGCATGCTGGATATGGCGGACGAGCCGCAGAGCGCGTATTCGCAGCTGCTCATGCCCTCCCAGCAGCCCAAGACGCTGGATGAAAAGATAACCTCCGTGTTCCTTGTTATCGGCATCCCGGCGCACATAAAGGGCTATCATTATCTGCGCGAGGCCATACGCATGGTGTATTTCCAGCCGGAGCTTATAAACCGCATCACAAAGGAGCTTTACCCCGGCATAGCCAAGCGGTTTTCCACATCCGCCTCCAAGGTGGAGCGCGCCATACGCCACTCCATAGAGGTCGCCTGGACGCGAGGCAGGATAGAGAACATAAACCAGCTTTTCGGCTATAACATATATTCAAAGAACGATAAGCCCACTAACGGCGAGTTCATAGCCCTTGTGGCGGACAAGCTGATAATGGAAGACGCCCGCGGCAAGGAGCAGGATATCCGCCCGGCGATATAGGCATTGGTTTACCTCCCGATGGATCGCTCCCGTACACATTCGTGCGGGGGCGGTTTTATGTATACGGCTGCATACGCTGCATAATATTAAGTATTATACCCGCATATGCAACCTCTACACACCCTTTATGCACACTCTCAGCCCCCTAAACAGCCCATCCTGTGGATAACTCTGTGGAAATTGTGGATAACTCCCGGCTGTATATACATAGTATATTCATAATTTGGCGGTCGGGATCGGTTTGGGACGGATTTTCGCAAACCAGCCGCCCACCTATATTTTTGCGTTTGTGTTGATATTGTAAACACGTCCTCGTATAATTATACTGAAGTGAGGTGAATGCTATGCCTAAAACCGCAAATATGCACACATGTACAGCGCAAGAAGCAGCCCTTCAGGCGGATGAGCAGTTCCGCTCGGTTGAAGCATCCTCATCCAATGCCATAAACACGCTTGAAATCAAGTTTTACAACAAGGTGGACGATAAGCTGCTAAAATTTGCTGTAATTATTTCAAAAACAAATGGTAAATGGATATTTTG
>OHIS01000093.1_pt1 | contig 29935 bp, 15 predicted proteins | sample 1568361 | NCBI WGS metagenome assembly OHIS01 (sample SAMEA3879607, study PRJEB24766) | human gut metagenome | biome: human-associated habitat; feature: feces | place: USA | collected 1985/1987 | reverse complement strand
AGGAGGTTGCGGTTTGGCTATGAATCCCCGCCGGTGCGAAGATGTACTAATTGCATATTTTCCTAAGGCCACTGATGAAAGTCAGTGGCCTTTTCCCATGCTTTCCCCTCCCCTCCTGGTGATTTTCGCCAAAAGCCCTACGGATGGAAAGCCCGGCATTGACAAAGCTGAAAATCGGTATTATACTACCAATATAGATTTACATGGGCATTGCTCCGCAATTTTGGAGTGATGCCACACAAAAAACACGAGCAGAGGCACTGCGTTCGCAAAGACGGCTATCCGTCAGGCGCAGGCGCTTAACAATGGAATGGGGACGAGCCCCGCATTGACCAATACCGTGTGCGTTTAGAAATCAGCCCGTCGGCGAAAGCCGGTCATTGGGGAAACCTGAGAAGGCAGGACTGATTTTGCTTGAGGCGCGAGTCGGGAGACCTACTGTTTCGTCAGAGTGTTGCTGATAATGGTTGCGGTGATATTCTCATTTTGCGGGAATATCACCGCTTTTATTTTGTAGTCAATGGCGAAAGCCCTGGCGATAAATTGCCGGACATTCCTTGGGGTGCTCGGCGGAAGGGAAGTATTCTATGAAACGACGGATATTGGCACTGCTGCTGACCCTCGTGATGCTGGTCGGTATGATCCCCACCAGCGTCTTCGCGGACGAAGCGGCGCAGGAAACCATATCGGCACCTGTGGAGGAGACGGAGGCTCCTGTCCTTGAGACGGAAGCACCCCAGACACAGCCGCCGGTAACGGAGGCTCCCGAGACGGAGGCCCCCGAAACCCAAGCCCCTACGCAGGCCCCGGAAACCGAGGCTCCCGCTACGGAGGCTCCCGAGACCCAGGCTCCCACCGAGGAGACCGAGGAAGCTCTGGACGTAATGGAGGAAAACACCCCCGCCGACCCTGTGACGGTTTCCTTCACCGTCAGCGATCAGGGCGTGCTGGCGAAGACCTCCGACGGAACGGCAGCGGTGGAGCTGCCCGTTACCGTAACGGATGTCAACTCCGACGGCATTCTGACCTTTGACGAGGCGCTGGTCGCCCTCCACGAGGCCTACTGCCCAGATGGCTACGCCCTGAACGGCAACTCCGTGAGAAAGCTCTGGGGCAGTGAGGTCACCGCTCCCATCGTTGCCAAGAACGATAAGGTTCTGGATAAGGCCGTCAACTGGAAAACCAGCACCGTTGCCGAAGGCGACAAGCTGTACGCCGCTTCCATCAAGGATACGGTGGATTATTCCGACTGCCTGAGCTACTTTGACAAGAAGGAAGTCACCGTAGAAGCCGGTAAGGAATTCACCCTGACCCTGAAGGCCGCCGGTGAATACTGGAGTGGCAACCGTGATACCTACCTGAATGCTTACGGCATTTCCGTTGGCACCTGGGAGGACGGCAGCTTCAAGGCCATCACCGGCAAGAAGACCGCTACCAACGGTTCCGTGACTCTGAGCTTCTCTGAGGCCGGTACCTACATCGTCACCGCCAATGGCATTCTGACTGGTGAGGACGACGAAGGCTACGACATGGATTGCCGGATCACCGCGCCTTACTGCATCGTCACCGTCAAGGGCAGCTCCGTGCAGCCCGCGGCGAACGCCGAGGTCACCTTCACCGTGAGCAACAAGGGCGTTCTGGCCACCACCTCCGACGGCAAGGCTGCCATCGAGCTGCCCGTCACCGTCAAGGACGTGAACAAGGACGGCATCCTGACCTACGACGAGGCTCTGGTGGCTCTGCACGAGGCCTACTGCCCCGATGGCTATACCATCAACGATGGCTTTGTCGAGAAGCTGTGGAACGTAACCACCACGCCTGTTGGCAGCTACTATTTCCTGAAGAACAACGTGGCTCTGAGTATGGGCGTGGCCGACAAGACCAGTACCGTGGCTCAGGGCGACAAGCTGTACTGCTGTGTCTTTACCGATGAGAAAAACTGGTCTGACGCGATCAGCTACTTCACCCAGACCGCCGTCACCGCCCAGGCCGGTAAGGCCTTCACCCTGAATCTCCAGGGCGGCTCTTCCATGGCCGTGGGCGGCTACAAACCCGGCAATCTGGCCGGTGCCCAGGTGGGCATCTGGAAAGACGGTAAGTTCACCGCCATTGACGGTGTCGTCACCGATTCCAAGGGCAACGCGAGTCTGACCCTGGACAAGGCCGGCACCTACATCATCTCCGCCACCGGCGAGATTCAGACCGAGATTGCCAACTGGGGAGGCGGCGACGGCACCCAGGTCATTACCGTGAACGCGCCTCTGACCGCTCCTTACTGTGTGGTCACCGTCACCGGCACTGTCGTGACCTACGCCAACGTGACCTTCAGCTATCAGGAAGCGGGCAATCAGGAGGTTTTCGCCTTCGACGAGAAGATTGCCAGCAACCTGGCCGAGAGCTACGGCTACAGGGATCTGGTTGAGGACGGCGTGTCCGCTCTGGACGTGCTGGTTCATGCCCACGAGCTGGTCTTCTTCGATCAGTTCACCCCCGAGAACGCCACGGACTTCCTGGCCATCAGTGATGCCAACTGGGTAACCAAGCGCATGGGCGAGGAATCCACCAATCTGGCCATCCTGGTCAACGGCAAGCAGGCCGCTGACGACAAGGGCACCGGTCTGTTCGTCAACCAGACCAAGGTAGTTGACGGCGACTACGTCACCTTCGGTGTGTACGAGGATGCCGCCTATTACCTGGACAAGTACATCTGGCTGGAAACCGCCGACGGAAAGCCCCTGACCGGTCAGACCTTCTACGCGAACACCGATCTTGACCTGGTCGTCAAGAGCAACTACGCCGCCTACGGCGACCCCGTTGAGGTCGTTGAGGGCGCGCAGCTGGCCACTATGGATATGAAGACCGGCAAGGTGGAAGCCGTCACCGGCAAGATTTCCGACAAGGACGGCAAGATTACCGTTCATATCCCCGAGAACCTGGCCAACAAGAAGCTCTGCTTCGTCATCACCGGCGTGGATGAGGCGATGACCGCCCTGAACGTGTTCCAGGTCGGCAACGTCGTGAAGGAGACCGATCTGGTTGAGGTTCACCTGGGCATCGGCAGCTCCGAGAATACCATCCGGGAGCTGACGCTGGATCCCACCTTCGTCCACGACACCATGGACTACACCGTGAAGCCTTTGGAGTTCGTGGAGGACGAGACCGCCCGGTATGTTTGGGTCAAGGTGGACTACATCGACTACTGCACCGCGGGCTTCAATTTCCACGGTGACACCAAGACTCTCACCGCGGAGCAGAACCGCAAGTGGGTGCGCCTTGACAAGCTGGTTCCCGGCGCGGAAGCCAGCGTTCTGACCCTGACCTCTTCCGCCAAGGGCGGCTTTGACAAGACCTACACCATCACCGTCTCCATGGAGAAGGGCAAGGCTCTGCTGTGGAAGACTGACCTGACCGGAGAAGCTCTGACCATCGGTCAGAACACCCAGAATACTCTGACGGTAGAGGCCGGCTACACCAAGGATGTGACCGACTCCCCCGCCATCAGCTATCAGTGGTATGTGAACACCACCGCTTCCACCGAGGGCGGCAAGGCCGTGGCCGGTGCTACCGAAGCCACCCTGACCGTCCCCAGCGATACCCTGGGCACCTTCTACTATTACGCCGTGGCTTCCAGCACCGGTCTGGAATCCGCCACCAGCAAGATTGTGGAAGTCACCGTCAAGGCGGTGCCCAAGAGCATTACCCTGACCTCCGACTATCCCTACTCCTTCCCCTCCACCAGCACCAATGCCCTTGGCGGCGTGACCTACGCTGTCAAGCAGGGTACCACCATGCGGCTGAAAGCTGTGGACGAAAACGGTGAGGAAACTCCCGTCATCTGGAAGAATGAGGGTGCTTATGGCGGCAAGTTTGATACCGAAACCGGTATCTACACCATCAATTCCGCCAGCTACACCTATGTGTCCGCTGTCTCCGCTCTGGATTCCAATGTGTCCAGCGGCAAAATGATCATTGACGTTAAGTTCTACGCCATCACCGACTACTATAAGAACCAGAACGTTGCGCTGAGCACTGACGGCCAGTCCGTAAAGAAGGTCTCCGTCATCGGCGGCGTGACCAACTACAACAGCTGGGAAGTCCAGGCTCCCGACGGTGTCATGAAGCTCATCAAGCCGGACACCACCTCCGGCTCTCTGGAAATGAATGTCCTGCGGCCTGGCACGGTGGATGTCAAGCTCACCGTGAACGTCAGCCCCGAGGGCGTGGAGAAGCTCACCGATACCGCCACCATCAACGTCACCGGCGTGGCCGTTGAAAACGACCAGGGCGGCCAGGGTAAGGTCTATCTGGAGCTGACCTCCGATAATAAGGCCCCCACCACCCAGCTCAAGGCCTACACCGAGAGCGGCCGCACCGTGGCCTCCTGGAGCAGTGCCGACGAGACCATCGCCACCGTGGACGAGAACGGTGTCGTCACCGCCCACGCCGTGGGCAGTGTCATCATCACCGCCACCGATGACAAGGGCACCAAGGGCGGCATCAAGGTGGTCGTCTCCGATACCCAGAATCCCACCTTTGAGACCCTGGCTCTGTTCGGCATCACCCAATCCACCTTCAAGTACGATGTCAACAAGAAGGATTACACCGGCATCAAGCTGAGCAATTACAGCACCAAGATCCTGACCATCAAGAGTGATACCCTCTTCGATGACAAGAAGCTGGACTGCGTTGCCACCTATACCAACGAAGACGGCGAAGCTGTCAGCATTCCCATTCCCTCCGCGACCCAGACCCAGCTGCCCGGTATGCCCTTCGGTGTCACCGTGGTCACACTGACTCTGAGTGACAAGACTGATCCGGAGATCAAGTCTGTTTACACCCTGGAAGTCACCCGTGTCCGTGACACCACCAAGACCCTTGGTGCGAACGGCTGGGGCGGCACCAAAGTGGCACTGTACGCCGCCGACGGCGGTGCTCTGTCCTCCGCTCTGTACCTGGATAAGGCCGAAGGCTATCTGTTCCAGGCCAGCGAGACCGGTGTGAAGAACAGCACCTACACCTGGGCCAATACCAAGTACTACTACCGTGCCTTCATGCAGAACGGTCGTCCTGACTTCTCGGCTCTGCTCAAGGGTCAAACCGTTTACACCCACGTCCGTTACTCCATCGATGACGGTGCCACCTGGAAGGAACTGGCCCAGGGCGGCGGACAGACCGACGCAATCGCCTTCCCCGAAGTCACTGAGGAAGGCAAGAACGCCGAGGTCAAGCTCACCGTCCAGGTCGTCTGTGATGACGCTTACTTCACCGCAGGCAACGCCTACCCGGAGATGACCGCCAGCAAGGAAAAGCTGCTGATTCCCAGCGAATCCGGCAACGTCACCGTTGACGGCGTCAAGTACACTCAGGTGGGCTCCACCTACACCTTCTGGGTCGAGCAGCTGCCCCAGGTGGAGCAGCCCAGAATCACCACCGCCACCGCCACCGCTGGCGACTGGTACCCTGCCTTCGATCCTGAGGCTTTCTCTTACAAGCTCTCCATTCCCACCGATTCTGCCGAATATCCCACCCTGACCTTCACCATTGGCGAGGGCTGCACGGTCAAGCTGGGCACTAAGGCTCTGACTGCCGACGAGAATGGCAATTACACCGTAAAGCTGACTGCCTCCGAGCAGAAGATCAACGTGACCCTGAACGGCCTGACTCAGCCCTATGTCTTCTCCGCCTCCAAGCGTGTGGCAAACGGTGCCGACAAGCTGGTTGACTATCTGTGCATCAACAGCCAGTATACCAACATCAGCTACGGCTTCGCCGGCGAGGGCACGCTGGGCGGCACCCTCAAGTCCCTGGGTAACTTCGGCGGCTACGCCACCTACTACTTTGAAGACGGCCTGACGGACGATCCCGCCAACAAGTACGGCGTTGACTTCTACATCGACGGCAACGCCTTCAAGGACACCTCCACCGGCACCGGCCTGGGCTCCATGGAACCCGGTCAGGTCTGGGTCTCCGAGGACGGCAACACCTGGTACGCCCTGGCTGGCTCTCAGCACTACACCAACGCCATCTGGGACTACACCGTCACCTACACCAAGAACGGTTCCGGCACTCACTGGTCCGACAACTACGGCAACTCCGATACCAGTGTTCCCAACCGCACCTTCAGCTGGCCTCTGACCAGTGTATACTTCCTGAACGAGGCTCTGAAGGACAGCGACACCATCACCCTGTCCGGCATCCTGATTCCCAGTGTCAGGGGTATGGTCGGCCCGGATGATTTCAGCACCTACTCCAGCGGTGCCAAGTTCGGCTACGTTGACGTTATGCAAAACGGCACCGACAACCCCTACGGCTACAACGACGACTACACGAACGAAAGCTCCGGCTTCGACCTGGCCTGGGCCGTCGACGGCAACGGCAACCCCGTGAACGTCTCCGGCAAGTCCTTCCACTATGTGAAGGTGGTCACCGCCTCCAACATCGTGGCCGGTGCCGCCAACGAGAAGTCCACCGAGGTACTCAAGGTCTACCGGGCCACCTCCGCCGGTGCTTCCGTGGGCCAGACCCCCGCTCCCACCGCCATCACCTTCTCCGACGGCACCACCAACTACACCCTGACTCCCGTGGCCGGCCAGCAGACCTATGAACTGACCCTGCCCATGAAGTCCGCGTCCATCTCTGTCGCCGGCGGCGCGCAGAACATCTACGTCAACGATCAGCGTATCGCCTCCGATACCGCCAGCAAGGCCATTGCCATCACCAAGGACAACACCCTGGTTCGTGTCATTGTCCAGTCCGGCGACATGGAGCCCACCATCTACCTGCTCAAGCTCACCAGCCGTGAGGCCACCGAGGCCGATATGCCCGTGGTCACCACCCAGCCTGTCTCCGCCACCTACCGGGTAGGCGACGACATGACCGCGCTGAGTGTGGAAGCTGAGGTCGAGGGCAACTACAAGAAGCTCAGCTACCAGTGGTACGTCACCGACACAGCTCCCGTGGAAGGCCAGCCCATTGAGGGTGCCACCGCCATTGAGGGCGCCACCGAGGCAACCTACGAGCTGGGCAAGGCCGTGGACGGCGGCACCAAGTACTACTTCTGCACCGTCACCAACGCCGTGGTCAGCCAGTACAGCGTCAACTCCGACGTGGCTGCCATCACCGTCAAGACCGACAAGGACATCATCCATGAGAACCTGACCGGTACCGGCACCGAGGCCGATCCTTACGAGATCACCTCCGGCGAGGATTACGCTTTCGTTGCCCAGATGGTCAAGGACGGCTACTCCTTCTCCGGCGAGTACCTGGCCCAGACCGAGGACGTGACCCTGCCCGAGGGCTGGGAGCCCATCGGTGTGCTGATTGATCCCAGCGTGGGCCACATCAACAACGGCAAGAACATGCGCGCCTTCAGCGGCCATCTGGACGGCAAGGGCAACACCCTGACCGTGCCCGAGGGCGGACTGCCTCTGTTCGGCTACGTCAAGGACGCTTATGTCAGCGATCTGAACATCTACGGCACCCGGATCGAGGGCTACGGCCTGGTCAACAACTACGAGGGCGTGGGCCTGAGCGGCAACGCTGTCACCATTGACCATGTGACCCTGAAGTCCGGCACCAAGACCCTGAAGTCCGGCCTGATTGGCACCTACATCACCAACAACAGCTTTGCCGGATGCTCCGGCGGTTACACCGTCACCATCCGCAACTGTGTGGCGGAGGAAGGCGTTGTCATCGGCTACGACGGAACCCAGTCTCAGATCGGTACCTTCGCCGGTCGGTTCAACGGCACCATTGAGAACTGTGTCAGCTACGCTACCGTCAAGGGCGTCAAGTACGTCGGCGGTATCGGCGGCACCCAGGATAACTCCATGTATGCCAACAAGTATCTGAACTGCACCTTCGGCGGCACCGTCGAGGCTACCGGCGAGCTGGCTGGCGGTATCGTGGGCGGCGGCTATCCCCAGAATTCCGCACCCAACGCCATCCGTGCCAACATCATTGGCTGTAAGGTCACCGGCTCCGTCACCGGTTCCGACAAGGTCGGCGGTATCGAAGGCGGCAACGACACCATCGTGCAGACCTACGCCAACGGCCCCTTCAAGTTCCAGAACAACACCTTCGCCGGCACCGTCACCGCCACCAACGGCACTGTCGTCGGTTCCCTGATCGGTTACCTGCAGGGCCTGAGCAAGTACGACTACATCTCCGGCAACACCTCCTACACCAAGACTCTGCCTCCCATTGGCCGGGTTGAGTATGTGGATACCAACGCTGCCGAGCACGAGAATGTAATCGGTCAGAACTACGTCAACACCGAGAAGAGCACCGCGGGCCTGCCCAAGCTGGACATCCCCTGGTTCAGCTGGAAGAAGGGCTTCAACCGTACCGACGACCTGCTGGGTGCCAATGCCGACACCATGTGCAACACCTCCGGCGGCTCCGTTCCCGAAACCGTGGATTCTGAGCTGGTCGGCGGCAAGTCCACCAAGCTCTCCGCCGTGGACGTGGAAACCGGCAAGACCATCCCCGCCTCCTCCGTCACCTGGACGCTTGCCAACCCCGATGACGCGGCTTACGCCACCGTCACCGCCGACGGCACCGTGAAATCCTATGTGGTTGCTTCCAAGCACGACGTCACCTTCCTGGGTGCTCTGAAGAACGGTTACTCCGGCTTCGTCAAGCACACCATTACCATCTATCCGCCCGTGAGCCTGGTCGAGATCCACAGTGGCGACAAGAACGTCACCGGCGAGACTCTGTACCTGAACGGCACCGAGGGCGCTGAGCTTGCTCTCACCGCGAAGCTTTATCCCACCGATGCCAAGGAAGGCATCACCTGGAAATCCTCCAACACCAAGGTGCTCACCGTTGAGGACGGCACCGTCCGGTATGTGGCCGGCACCGGCACTGTCACCGTCACCGCCACCGCAAACGACGGCAGCAAGAAGTCCGCTTCCGTGAAGGTTCAGGTTGGTCTGCTGACCCAGAGCGTCACCATTACCGAGCCCGAGACTACCACTCTGCGCTCCGGCAAGTCCCTGACCCTGAAGGCCACCACCGAGCCCGTGAAGCCCACCGTCTCCGGTGTCACCTTCCAGCTGGTGAACAGCGCCGACAGCGTTTACGCCACCGTCGCCGCCAACGGCAAGGTCACCGCCAAGACCGTCAACGAGCCTCACGCCGTGCAGGTCGTGGCCGCCAGCAAGGACGGTCAGGCCAAGAGTGAACCCATCACCCTGACCATCCTGCCCAAGTCCAACCAGACTCTGATTCTCAAGTCCGGCACCGACTATGTGACCAAGACTACCCTGATCCGCAACATTGGCGAAACCATTGCGCTGAAGGCCTACACGCTGGATGTGTCCAGCGAAGTGCCCACCGAGGTGGAAGCTGAGGACGTGACCTGGAAGTCCTCCAACGCCAAGGTTGCCACCGTGGACGAAACCGGCAAGGTCGAGTGCCTGGCCAAGGGCAAAGCAACCGTCTCCGCTCTGGTGGACGGCAAGGTTCAGGCAACTGTCACCGTCAGCGTCACCACTCTGGTGGAAAGCCTGACCATCGGCAGCAAGACCGGTACCTTCACCCTGGCCTCCGGCAAGAAGCTGAACCTGACCGCTACCGTGGCTCCCGCTGAGGCTGCCAACAAGGCTGTTACCTGGGCAATCACCGAAGGCAGCGAATACGCCAAGATTTCCGGCTCCGGTGTGGTTACCGCCAATAAGAACCTGACCGTGCCTGTCACCGTCACCGTTCAGGCTGCCGCCAAGGATGGCTCCGGTGTCACCGCCAAGCAGGAAATCACCATTAACCCCCTGTCCTACGGCGTGGAGATCAAGCGTCCCAACGCTTCCGAGAACACCACTCTGGTCTGGGATATGGCTGATCGGAATGTCATCCGGCTCAGTGCCAAGGTCTACCCCCTGTCTGCCGAGCAGTCTGTGACCTGGAAGTCCTCCAATGCCAAGGTTGCCTCCATTGACGCAAGCGGCAAGATCACCTGCCTGAAAGCCGGTACCGTAACCATCACCGCCACCGCAAACGATGGCTCCGGCAAGAAGGCCTCTTTCAAGCTCCAGATCGTCAAACTGGTGAAGTTTCTGGGACTGGTGGACGTCAGCGTGGCCGGCGGTAAGTCCGTCACCCTGAAGCCCCTCATTGGTCCTGCCGACACCACCAACAAGAAGCTGGCCTGGAGCGTGTCCGAGAACAAGTATGGCATCAAGATCAACGGTTCCGGTAAGGTCAGCACCAAGGCCGTCACCGAGCCCGTGAACGTGACCGTCACCGTCTCCGCGCTGGATGGCAGCGGCGTGAGTGCCTCCTGCGAGGTCACCGTCTATCCCGCTACCACCAAGGTCACCATCTCCGCCAAGGGCGGCGATCTGCCCGCTTCCATCGCCGTGGACACTACGCTGGAGCTGACCGCTTCCAGCCTGCCTGAGAACACGGCAGACGTCTACACCTGGAAGAGCAGCAATGAGAAGATCGCTGCCGTGGACGCAAACGGTGTTGTCACCGCCATTAAGGCCGGCAAGGTAAAGATTACCTGCACCGCCGCCGACGGCACGAACAAGTCCGCTTCCGTCACCTTGAAGATCGTCGAGGCCATCGAGACTCCCCCGAAGCTGTAATCGCTTCAGACGCAAATTCCTGACCAGCCAGCCGACTCCCTCCGGGGAGCCGGCTGGCTTTCTTTTTACACAAGGGAGCCGGAGGTACTCCCGCACCCGCACAATCTTCGTGCCCCGGCCATGGAATTGTCCCCATTATCCCCGAATATCCGTTGACAAATCGATAAAAAAAGGGTAAAATACTGATACTTACAGATACTCCCGCAAATCAAATACGCTGCATGGCGTCATCCACGCTGCCCCGTTTTCGCGGCAGGTGCGGTGATCAGGAAATCCGGTCAGATTCCGGAGCATATCCCCGATGCTGTAGGCGCGGAGCCTGTGCCCCTTCGGAGCGATCCGGTCACTGGGAAACTGGGAAGGCAGGGCACGGACGTTACCACGCGCGAGCCAGAAGATCAGCCATGATCGAGTCCGGAGGACGCTCTCAGGAGCGGAAGATGGCACCTTGGGAGCGAATAAAAACGGTCGCATTGGTATTTTGCCAATGCTTTTTCTTTTGCCTGAAAGGAGTTTTTCGATGCGCAGATGGTTCGCTGGCTTCTTAGCCGCCTGGATTCTGATGGGGCCGGTGCTCTCCCTGAGTGCCGGTGCGGCAGAAATGGAGCAGCCCCTCTATTCGGCTGCCGTGCCGGAGACTACGGCGGAGACTACGGAAACCTCCACCGAAGCCACCGAGCATATTCCGGAGGACACTACCGCCGCGACCGAGGAAACGGTGCATTCTGCCGAAGCAGCCGTCACCACGCCCCCCACGGTGGAAACAACCCCCGTGGAGACCGTCCCCGCCACCGTCAGCACCGCCCCCACGGAAACGGTGTCGACGACTGTCCCGGAGACCCAGCCCACAACAGAGGAATCCACAGCAGAGACCCAGTCTCAGGAAATCCCAGACCCAGCGGAAACCACCGAGGAAACCCAGCCTGCCGAAGAAGAGCCCCCCAAGAAGACCCTGTGGGAGATGATCCAGGAGTTCCTGGGGCTCATGGAAGAGGACAGCGCTCTGGAGGCCATGTCTCTGTCCGACGCCCAGGGAAATGTCCTGGCCCTGACCCCGGAATTCACCCCCAACTGTCATACCTACGGGGTGCAGATTCCGGCGGACGGCGAGCTGTCCCTGACCCTGGAACCGGGTGCGGATTACCGGATTTATGTAAATGGGACGGTTCTGGAGGAAAATCGGTACGTTTTCACCCCTCAGTGGGATTCCCAGGGGCTTTTCCAGCTGAAGCTGACACTGCTGGGCAAGAGCCTGTATGACGAGGACGAATACACCCTGTCCCTGGTTCTGACTCCCACGGCCCAGGCTCTGGAAATCACCCAGCCGCCGGAAAAAACCGAATATCAGGCCGGAGAAACCTTCGACCCCACGGGGCTGGAAGTCAAAGTCACGCTCTCCGACGGCTCCACCCTGGTACCCAAGGCCGAGGAACTGACCTTCTCCCCCGCCGAAGCGCTCACCGCGGCGGATACTGCCGTCACCGTTCAGTACGAGGATGCCAGCGCCCAGATTGAAGTCCGGGTCTCCGGCCTGGAAGGCGACGGCTCTAGGGATAAGCCCTACCTCCTGAAAACCCAGGAGGATCTGTTCCTGCTGGACGAGTGGGTCACGGCGGGCGAAGACCAGGCGGGCCTTTACTTCCAGCTGACCCAGGACATTGAAATTACGGACGCCTGGGACGGCATCGGCGACAAGAATCATCCCTTCTCCGGGGATTTTAACGGCAAAAACTTCCAGATCACCATTCCCGCCGGGGGCAAGGCCCTGTTTTCCCGCACCCGGGAGGCAACGGTACGGAATCTGAAAGTTTACGGCCCCCGGATTGAGGACTACGGCCTGGTAAGCAACTATGTGGTGGACTACGACACGGAGCTTTACGTCACCTTCCGGAACGTCACCCTGGTTTCCGGCACCCAGACCCTGTATTCCGGCTTCATCGGCGGCTACGCCTCCGGCCAGGACGCCGTAAACATTGTCAAGTGTACCATTGAGCCTGGGGTCGTCATCGGCTATGACAAGAAGCAAAGCCACATTGGCTCCTTCGGCGGCGAGTTCAACGGCTACATCCAGAATTCCACCAGCGCCGCCACGGTCTACGGCGTGAACTATGTGGGTGGTCTGGTCGGCAACAAGGGCCAGTCCATGGGCGATTTTGAGATCACCGGCTCCTCCTTCACCGGCACCCTGTCCGCCACCGGGAAATGCGTGGGCGGCATTGTGGGCGGCGGCTACGCCGGCACCGGCTGGGGACTGGACACCGCCCCCAACACCCGGGGCGTGGTCATTCGGAGCTGCGCCGTCAGCGGCAGCGTCTCCGGTGGCGTGGGCGTAGGCGGTATTCTCGGCGCAGAAAACTGCGCCCAGCAGTTCTGGGACAACGGCGTATGCGAGATAACGGGCAATGAATTCACCGGCTCTGTCCACGGCTCCAAGTTCGTCGGCGGTGTCATTGGCTTCATGCAGTCCCTGAATGCCGACGCCTCCATCAGCAATAACTACTATAAAAACGCCTCCCAGGGCATCGGCGCCGTGGCCCATGTGGACACCAGTGCCCTGTCCAATGGCTTCCACGGGGACACCTATTACTACAACACCTCCAAATACGTCCCCGACGGCCAGGGCGGCGTAAAATCCTACGACGATGAGATCAACTGCGTCAAGCTGAAGCTCTATATCGACCTGCCTACCATCGGCAGCTCCGAAAGCGGCGACACCCGGGCGGTTTCCAAGCCCGCTCTGAACCGGACGGACGATCCCCTGGGCGTGGACAAAACCAAGCTCTGCCACACCGACGGGGTCACGGAAAGCCGGGTCACCAAGCTGGCTGCTTCCGGCAGCTGCAAAACCGAGTACGTCCAGGGAGAGGCTCTTGACCTCACCGGCCTGATCCTCACCGCCACCTGGAGCACCGGGGAAACCACCGAGGTTGCCCTGAAAGACGTGACCGTCTCCGGCTTCGACACCAACACGCCGGGCACCCAGACCGTCAAACTGACCTACCAGGGAGCGGAAGCCCGGCTCACCGTCATCGTCACCCCAAAATCCACGGACATCACCGTGACCGTGACCATTCTGGGCGACAGCAAGCACGGCGACAACGGCTCCATCCACGGCCTTGCCATGGGCGGTCTGACCACCTGGGTCAGCAGCACCAAGATCACCGCCAAATCCACCAATACGGTCTGGGATGTGCTCCAGCCCCTGCTGGACGAAAAGGGCTACACCTACTCCGCCAGCGACAACAACAAGTACGGCTCCGTGTACATCGCCTCCATCAACGGCCTGGGTGAATTCACCAACGGCCCCAATTCCGGCTGGATGTACACCTTCAACGGCACTCATCCGAACCGGGGCGTCTCCGCCTACTACCTGAAAGACAACGCCAAGATTGTCCTGCACTACACCGACGACTACACCTATGAGGAAGGCGGCAAGAATTACGGCAAAACCCCCGGCAGCGAGGACGCTGCCAAGGAAGTCATTGCCCTGATTCAGAAAATCGGCACTGTGGCCTACACAAACGCCTGCAAGAGCCGGATCGACGCCGCCCGGAAGGCCTATGACGCTCTGACCGATGCCGAAAAGGCCAAAGTCACGAACTTTGAAACTCTCAAAAGTGCGGAAGCCAAATATGAAGAGCTGAAAAAGGCCGCCCAGAAGGCCAACGCCGAGAAGGTGGAAAAGCTCATTAAGGCTATCCCGAACCCGGTGACAAAGGCCAGCAAATCGGCCATCGACAAGGCCCGGAAGGCCTACGACGGTCTGACCGAGGAAGAGCGGAAGCTGGTCACAAACCTGAAGGTTCTGACCGGGGCAGAGGCCGCCTACGCAAAGCTCACCGCCACAAAAACGGATCTGGCAAAGGCTCAGGCCGTCATGGACGCAATCAAGGCTCTGCCCGCCTCGCCGGATGCCAAGTCTCTGGAGGCCGTCCGGAAGGCCTACGACCGGCTGACCGCCCGGCAAAAGCTGCTGGTGGAAAACTACGGGGTTCTGGAAGCGGCGGAGGCCAGACTTTCCGGTGAAACCGCCGTCATCACGGCCGAAAGCCGCTATAAGGCCACGGGAGAATATATTCAAAGCCTGGGTACCCCCAGTGTAGGCCCCATCGGCGGCGAATGGGGGGTGCTAGGTCTGGCTCGGTCGGATCTGACCGTGCCCGGCCTGAAGGACTACTGTCAGAAGGCTCTGGAATTTATCCGGCAGTCCATCGATCCTGCCACCATGCGGCTGCATTCGGCCAAATCCACGGACAATTCCCGGATGATTCTGGCTCTGACGGCCATCGGCAAGGATGCCACCAACATTGACGGCTACAACCTGGTGGCGGGCCTCAGCGATCTGGACTATGTGACCTATCAGGGCAATAACGGCCCGATCTGGGCACTGATTGCCCTGGATTCCGGCAACTACCCTGCCTCCGGCACCGCCACCCGTCAGGCTCTGCTGGAAACAATTCTGTCTGCTCAGACCTCCGATGGGGGCTGGGCCGTCACCGGAAGCAAAGCGGATACGGACATGACCGGCATGGCCCTACAGGCTCTGGCTCCCTACTATGAAACCAACGAGCAAGTCCGCGCCGCCGTGGACAAGGCCATTGACAAGCTGTCTCAGATGCAGCAGGCGGACGGCTCCTTCTGTGCGGACTACGGCGACGGAAACCCGGTTGCCACCAGCGAATCCATCGCCCAGGTCATCACCGGCCTGACCGCCCTGGGCATCGACCCGGCCACCGATTCCCGGTTTGTCAAGTCCGGCGGCTCAGCCCTGGATGCTCTGCTTCGCTACTATGTGGACGGCGGCGGCTTCCGGCATCTACTGGAGGGAGAACGGGACGGCATGGCCACCGAACAGGGCTACTATGCTTTGACTGCCTATTTCCGCTTCCGCAATGGAGAAACCGCCCTGTACGATATGACGGACGTTCTGGACAAGGGCGGCGATCCGGTGGATGCCCCTTCCCAGGTTTCCGTGAAGAAGGACACCAAACTCACCCAGTCCGAGAAGGAAAAGAGTGTCTCTCCCCTGCTGATTGTCGGCATTGCCCTGATAGTTCTGGGCGCAGGCACGGTGGCCGCCCTGGTAATTCTCCGGAAAACCTGCGAAAATGAGGAATGATTTATGAAGAAGAAAACCGCGAATTTTCTGATGGTTCTGGCCATTGCCATTATCGTCGTGGGAGGCGTGCTGCTGGCCTTCGCCCTCCGGGAGCAAACCTCGGATCACCTGGGCAGCAGTTATCAGATTGCCCCCATTCCCGACAATTACCTTGCCGGCGGCGGGGACAAGACCTGCACCATCACCATTGTCTGTCCCACGATTTTCGACAATCTGAACAGCCTGAATGCGGAAAAAGCGCCTTTTGTTCCCAAAGATGGTACCATTCTGCCGTCCACGAAGGTCACTTTCACCGAGGGAGAAACGGTATTCGATGTGCTCAAGCGGGTCTGCGACGCGGCCCAGCTGCAAATCGAGTACAGCTACACCCCCCTGTACGAAAGCTACTATGTAGAGGGCATCAACCATCTGTATGAGTTTGACTGCGGCCCGGAATCCGGCTGGATGTACAAGGTCAACGAGTGGTTTCCCAACTACGGCTGCTCCGCCTACACCCTGAAGGACGGGGACGACATTGTCTGGTGCTACACCTGCACCGGCCTGGGTGCGGACGTGGGCGAGACCTGGATGGGTGACCAATGAGCAGCGACGCCTTCTCCAACCGGCACCCGGCGGTTAATTTCGTCTTTTTCCTGGTGGTCATCTGCTGCGCCGCAGTCATCCAGCACCCGGCCTATCTGGCGGTAGGCATTTTCAGCGGGGCGGTGTACTACCTGCTGCTGCATGGCAGCAGGGGGCTTCTTGGGATTGCCGGAATGCTCCCTATCTTTCTCATTTTGTCTCTGCTCAATCCCCTGTTCAACACCTACGGCGAGCATATTCTGTTTCATCTTTTCGGCAGACCCTACACCCTGGAGGCTCTGCTCTACGGCTTTGCCATCGGCGGAACCTTTCTGGAGATGCTCCTGTGGTTCGGCTGCTACAACCAGGTTCTCACCAGCGACAAATTCACCGCTCTTTTCGGCAATCTGATTCCCGCACTGTCACTGCTGCTGGTAATGGTTCTGCGGCTGATTCCCAGCTTTCTTCGCAAGGCCGCTCAGCTGACCGGCGCCCGGAAATCCATCGGCAAAGGAGCCGCCGAAGGCAGCTCCAATCAGGAAAAGCTCACGGACGGCATGGCCATTCTGGGTGCGCTGACCTCCTGGGCTTTAGAGGGCAGCATCGTCACCGCCGATTCCATGCGCTCCCGGGGCTATGGCACCGCCAAACGCAGCAGCTTTCAGATTTATCGGATGACCGGACAGGACGGATGGCTTCTTGCCCTTATGGGGCTGCTGCTGGCAGCCCTGGTTTTCCTGGGAAATACCCATTCAGACTTTACGCCGGTGCTGGATATGGCGCCGATTCGGGGCAGGAATGCCCTGGGGCTTGCCGCCTATGGGGCATTTGCCCTGCTTCCCGCCGCATTACACACAAAGGAGGCCATTGCATGGCACATTTCGAGATCCGGAATCTGACCTTCTCCTATGCCGCCGCCAAGGGGCGGCACAGCCTGGAGAACGTCAGTCTTTCCATTGAACAGGGAGAATTTCTTGTCCTGTGCGGTGCCTCCGGCAGTGGGAAAAGCACCCTGCTGCGTCAGCTGAAAGCCGTGCTGACCCCCAGCGGAAAACGCAGTGGGGAGGTCCTCTTCCATGGCGTGCCCCTGAGTCAGGTTCCCGACCGGGATCAGGCGGCAAAAATCGGCTTTGTCATGCAGAATCCGGACGATCAGATCGTCACGGACAAGGTCTGGCACGAGCTGGCCTTCGGCCTGGAAAGCCTGGGCTGCGACCAGAAGACCATGCGGGCCCGGGTTGCGGAAATGGCCTGCTATTTCGGCATTCAGGACTGGTTCCATCGGGATGTGGCCACCCTCTCCGGCGGCCAGAAGCAGCTGCTGAATCTGGCCTCCATTATGGCCATGCAGCCGGAGGTGCTGATTCTGGACGAGCCCACCAGCCAATTAGACCCCATCGCCGCCTCGGATTTTCTGAACACCGTCCGGAAAATCAACATGGAACTGGGCACCACCGTGCTCATCACCGAGCATCGGCTGGAAGACATCTTCCCCTATGCTGACCGGGCGGTGGTCATGGACGGGGGCAGAATTCTGGCAGACGATACCCCCAGCCGGGTGGGTCAGCTGCTCTTTGCCCGGAATCACCCCATGTTCACCGCCATGCCCACCCCGGTGCGGGTATTCTACGGAGCCGGGTGCGGCGGAGAAAGCCCGCTGACGGTTCGTCAGGGACGAAGCTGGCTCAGCCGGGAATTTCCGGAAGCCCCCGAAAAGAATACCGTTCCCGCCCCGGCACTTCCCGAGGAAGTGGAAAATCCGGCGCTGATGCTCAAAGAACTCTGGTTCCGGTATGAAAAGGATTCCCCGGACATTCTCCGTGGAGTCAGTGCGGAGGTTCCCGCCGGAAGCCTCTACGCCATCTTAGGCGGCAACGGCGCCGGAAAATCCACCACCCTGAAGGCCATTTCCGGTATCTGTCGTCCCTACCGGGGCAAAATCACCCTCTTCGGAAAGTCCATGGAAAAATACAAGTCTTCCGAGCTGTTCCGGGGCTGTCTTGCCATGCTGCCCCAGGATCCCAAGAGCCTGTTTGTAAAGAAAACCGTCCGGGAGGAACTGGAGGAAATGACGAAGGATACTTCCGCCATTTCCGAAATTGCCCGGCTGTGCCAGATTGAATCCCTTCTCGGCAGCCATCCTTATGACCTGTCCGGCGGCGAGCAGCAACGAGCCGCCCTTGCCAAGGTGCTGCTCACCAAGCCCCGGCTTCTTCTGCTGGACGAACCCACCAAGGGCATCGACTGTTTCTTCAAGGAGACCTTCGCAAAGATTCTGGCCGACCTGAAGGCCCAGGGCATTACCGTCGTTATGGTGTCCCACGACGTGGAGTTCTGCGCCCGGTACGCCGATGTGGTGGCCATGTTCTTCGACGGCCAGATTCTCACTGCGGATACTCCCCGCCGGTTCTTCGGGGCCAACAGCTTCTACACCACCGCCGCCCACCGGATGAGCCGTCACGTCTTTACCGGTGCGGTCACCGCCGAGGATGTCATCGCCCTTTACCGGAAGAACAAGGAGGCCGACCAATGAAAAAATCCCACATTGCCATGCTGCTGATCTTCCTGCTGGTGATTCCCGCCACCCTGTTCTTTGGCCTCCGGCTGACGGGCCGAGCCTATTATCTCACCAGCACCCTGGTAATCGCCGAAATTCTCGTTCCCTTCCTGCTGGCCTTCGAGGATCGGAAGCCCCAGGCCCGGGAGCTGGTGGTGCTGGCGGTGCTGTCCGCCCTGGCGGTTGCCGCCCGGGTAGCGATCCCCATTCCCAGCTTTAAGGCGATTTTCGCCGTCATCATGCTCTCCGGCATTGCCTTCGGCCCGGAAAGCGGCTTTCTGGTGGGGGCCGTTTCCGCCTTTGCCAGCAACTTTTTCTATGGTCAGGGAGCCTACACTCCCTGGCAGATGTTCGCTTACGGTGCCGGCGGGATGCTGGCGGGCTTCCTGTTCGCCAAGGGACGCCTGCCCCAAAAGCCCCTGGTCATGGCCATTTTCGGCTTTGCGGCGACGCTCTTTTTCGTTGGGCCGCTTCTGGACACCTGCTCGGTATTTCTCATGCTGCCGGTCGTCAATCTTCAGACGGCCTGGCCATTGTATCTGTCCGGATTTCCGGTAAATCTGAGCCAGGGCGTGTGCACCTTCCTGACCATGCTGCTCTTTGGCCGTCCCCTTCTGGAAAAGCTGGATCGGGTAAAGCTGCAATACGGCATGACGGAGGACGACAATGGGGTTTGAAGCCTGCCATCCGGCAGTTAACTTTATCTTTTTCGCTTCCGTTCTCTGGGGGGCGGTGTCCTTTCAGCACCCGGTATTTCTGGCCATTGCCTGGCTGTGCGCCTTTGCCTACAGCGTCCGCCGAGCGGGGCGAAAGGCAGTGATTTTCAACCTCTTCCTGCTGCCGCTGATTGTGATTTTCGCCCTGTACTACAGCGCCTACCATCATTTCGGCGTGACGGTGCTCCGGAAGAATTTCATCGGCAACAGCATGACCCTGGAAAGCCTTGTCTACGGGCTGGTCATCGGCGTTCGATTTTCCGCCGTGTGTATGTGGCTGGAATCCCTGTTTTCCGTGGTTTCTTCGGATAAAATCATCTATTTATTCGGCAGAATCAGCCCCAGGCTTTCTTTATTTGCCACCATCCTGCTGCGCTTTCTCCCCCGGCTTTCCCGGGAGGCTGGAAGAATCAATCTGGCCAGGAAGGCCGTCGGCCGGGGTGCCGGTCAGGGGAATCTCCTCCGGCGGTTTTGTAACTGCCTGGGGATTTTCTCCATGCTGATCACCTGGATGATCTCCGCCCTGGCTCTGGAATCCGATTCCATGCGCTCCCGTGGGAGCCTGCTCCCGGGGCGGACAGCCTTCTCCATTTACCGATTTGACAACCGGGACAGGGCTTTCGTCATTTCGCTGTTCACCTACCTGACCCTGACTCTCATGGGGGCAATTCTGGGCACCGGCCGAATGTGGTACAATCCCAGAATCCTCTGGCGTCCTCTGAACGCCCTGGGTCTTCTCACCGCCGCCGGATATCTGGCGCTGTGCCTGATGCCCCTTGGACTGGAACTCTGGACGGATTACCGGTTCCGCAAAGCCCGGACTTCCTGAACGAAATAACAGGCGCACTGCATTTCGCAGTGCGCCTGTCCTTCTACTATTTACCCATTCACCGCATCCACGAACCGCAGGAAAGCGTTTCTTCCCTCCTGGGTGTTCTTGTAGACACCCGCGTCCTCCAGGACTTCGGTGAACACCTTTCCCGTCTCCTGAAGCACAATGTCCAGGACGTTGTCCGGGGTGAAGGTGTACCGCTTTTTCAGCTCCTCTACCCAGGGGGCGTGCTTGCTCAGCACCTCGTCCGCGCCGATGTCCCGACCTTCCACAATGGCCTGAGCCAGATCCGTCAGCTCCTTTTTCAGCCGGCTGGGAAGCACCGCCAGACCCATGACCTCGATGAGACCGATGTTCTCCTTCTTGATGTGGTGCTTGTCCGCGTGGGGATGGAATACCCCCAGGGGATGCTCTGGGGTAGTAATGTTGCACCGCAGCACCAGATCCAGCTCATAGAGCTTTCCTCTGCGCCGGGCAATGGGGGTAATGGTATTGTGAGGCTCTCCGTCGGAAAAGGCCACCACGCCCACGCTTTCATCGGAATAGCCCCGCCAGCAGGTGAGAATCTTGTCTGCCAGCGCTGCCAGCCGCTCCGGATTCTCCCCATCCAGCCGGATGACGCTCATAGGCCAGCGGACAATGCCCGCCTGAACGTCCTCGAAGCCCGCGAATTTCAGCTCCTGCTCCACAGGGGCGGTCTCCATGGCGAAAGTATAGTGTCCCCCCTGGAAGTGCTCATGGCTGAGGATAGAGCCGCCCACAATGGGCAAATCGGCATTGGAGCCCACAAAATAGTGGGGGAAGGCCTTCACAAAGTCCAGCAGCTTCTCAAAGGCCGCCCGGTCGATCTTCATGGGCACATGCCGGGAATTGAACACGATGCAGTGCTCATTGTAGTAAACGTAGGGAGAATATTGGAGACACCAGTCCTCCCCGCAGACGGAAATGGGAATGATCCGATGGTTTGCCCGGGCAGGATGATTCATCCGCCCGGCGTAGCCCTCGTTCTCCCGGCACAGCTGGCACTTGGGGTAAGCGGTCTGGGGAGCGTTCTTCGCTGCGGCAATGGCTCTGGGATCCTTCTCAGGCTTACTCAGGTTGATGGTGATATCCATCTGACCGTAGGCGCTGTCGTACTTCCAGCGCATATCCTTCGCAATCCGATAGCGGCGGATGTAGTCGGTATCGCAGCTGAACCGATAGTACCACTCGGTGGCCGCCTCCGGGCTCTGGGCGTACCTTTCCCGGAAGGTGCGGACGACCTCCCGGGGCATGGGCGTGACTGCGCCCATAATCCGGGTGTCGAAAATGTCCCGTGCGGTGATATTGTCCTCACACAGGCCCTTTTCCACGGCGTAGTCCAGAATTCCGGCCAGAATTTCCTCTAAGTCCTCGCTCTGGGGCTCGTCGGTGGGGGTGTAGTCGTCCTTACGGAGAATATCCAGCAGCCGATTGACCAGCACATAGTGATCTACCGGCTCCGCCAGTCCCCGATTCATGGCGTAGGAGACCAGCGAATCAATACAGGTATCGATGGTCATCCCTCCACCTCCATCTCCACGCCGCCCTGGGGACGGATGGACAGAACATGGCAGGCACCTTCGCCCAAAGCAGTGTCAATCCCTGCCCGGAAAGAATCCAGCAGCTCGAAGGGCACAAAGGCCTGCACCGTTCCGGCGAAGCCGCCGCCGTGAACCCGGTAGGCGCCCTTGCCCCGCAGATAATGCTCGCACAACCCCAGGGCCACCGCCACAGGCTGCTGGCGCACATATCCCGCAGGAATCACATTCTGCAAATACATCCAGCTGGAGAAGCCGGACTCCCGGATGAGACTCAGGAAACCCTGGAAATCGCCCTTTTCCAGGCAGGCAACCTGCTCCGGCACCCGGCGGTTTTCGTTGTATTCGTGCATGGCCCGCATAACCGCCCGATCGCCGCAGGTTTCCCGGAGTTTGGGGATGGCGGCGTAAAATTCCTCCTCAGGAATTTCCGTGGTCACTTCCCTGCCCAGGCAATCGCAGATTTCCTTCAGCTCTCCGGGAATGGCCGCGTATTCATCGGTCAGGTCGGCGTGATCTGCCCGGGAGTCGATGATGCACAGGGCATGGCCGGTGGTGGAGAAATCGAAGTGCACCGGCCGGATATCCGGGTGAGCCTTGTCCGCAAAATCGATGGTCACAAGGCCGCCCACCGCGCTGGCGGTCTGGTCCATCAGGCCGCAGGGCTTGCCGAAGAACACGTTCTCCGCGTACTGGCCGATCTGAGCCACCTCAGCCTGGGACACCCGGCCGTCAAAGAATAGATGATTGATGATGGTGCCGATGAGCACCTCAAAGGCTGCGGAGGAGCTCAGGCCGGAGCCGGGCAGCACCGTGGACTCGCAGTAGGCGTCAAAGCCCTCAACCTTGCAGCCCAGCTGGGCGAACCGAGCCGCCACGCCCCGGATGAGCGCGGGCGTAGAGTTGATCTCCGCCGCCACCGGCTCCAGATTGTCCAAATCCACCTGACACAGAGGGTAGCCCTTGGACTGGACACGAATCACGTTTGTCCCGCTGACACGGACAGCCGCCACCGTGTCCAGGTTTACCGCGCCGGCCAGCACCCGACCCCGCTGATGATCTGTGTGATTGCCGCCGATTTCCGTGCGTCCGGGGGCGGAAAAATACCGCTGGGCTTCCCCGCCGAAGGCGGTGGAAAAGCCGGAATCCAGTCTCGTTTTGTCCTTTGCGGAAAGAATCAGGTTCGACATAACATCCTCCAAACGATCGCCCGCAGGCTCTCTTATTTATATATTTCTGCTGCTTTTCATTATACACGCAAAGTGCGGAAAATGGAAGTCCCAATTTCCCTTTCTCCGGCCTGTTTTTGCCCGAAAAAAGAAAATGAAAAAAATCGAAAAAACTGCTTGACATTTTCCGGTTGTGTGCTATAATACAGAAGTCGTCCGGCAAGGGCGGCGAACGAAAACAAAATATGGGGGTATAGCTCAGCTGGGAGCCCGGTTGAAGCGGTAAACAACCCCCGCACTAATTGAATAAGAAATTACTCAGCGCACCCCTTATACGGGGGTATAGCTCAGCTGGGAGAGCGCTTGAATGGCATTCAAGAGGTCAGCGGTTCGATCCCGCTTATCTCCACCAAACGGGTGCGCTGAGTATTCTTAATAAAGACTTGCTTTGAAAAAAGTGAGTTTTTTGTTTTATGCCCACTTCTCTTTTGAAGCGGGCTTTTCTTATGCGGCGATTGCCGAAATGTCCAGCCCAGCGCTGAACTGCTCAAAGTCAATGTTGAAGTCGATATGTAGCCGATAGTCCCGATACACCTCCACGCGCCGGATCAGGCAACTCACGATCATTTTCTTTGACTCCATGCTGGCGCTGTCGTACATGTCCGCCCATGAGATAATATCGTCGTACTGAGCGTTTAAGGCATCTAGCATGGCCTGTCCCTCGTCGTAGGCCGCCTGCGCCGCCTCCATAGTGTGCTGAACTTCGAGACATTTCGTCTCACAGTCAGAAATCAAAGAACCAAGCAAATCCTGCGAAAAAGCACTTTCGCCCCGGAGGGATTTAATGACCTCCGCTCGGAGCGTATCAAGCTCGGCGGCCTTGGCGTAGTCTGATTTTGCACTTTTGAGAAGTGCCTTCCGTTCTTCCATCTTTTCACGGTAGCGGATATTAACGATCTCGCTTTTAGGGATTGCTTTCATCCGCCCAAAAATCTGCCGCACCACCTTGTCAATGATACCGTCAAGAATATGCGCTGTGTAGCCAGTCTGCCCGTCACACTCGGTTTGTTTGCGGGTCTTGCCGTAGCAGATATACCGCACACGCTTTACAATGCGGTGAGCATCTTCCTTGCATGGATAAGCCTTGCCGTTGGTGGTGAGCGCCAGCCGGGAGCCACAATGCCCGCAAAAGACATTCCCGGCCAGCAAGGACTGACCACGGGTATTCAGCGGTACACGCCGTTCCTGTTCGGCGGAGTTGGCGCGGGAGGTACGAATGTGCTGTGCGGCCTCAAACAGCTCCGGCGTTATGATCTGCAAGTGGGGCAGCGTTTGGGAGCGGCTTTCGCCGCTGCGAAGCACCCCGGTATATGTCAGATTGCAAATGATACCCCGGATGCTGGCGTGATGCCACATTTTACCCGTTCTCGCCCGATAGCCGAGGTTATTTAAGTAGGTGGCGATCCGTTGAGCACCGAAACCCTCATGCACATATTTGTCAAAGATGATCCGTACCACAGCGGCCTCGGCCTCGTTGACAGCCAGTTCCAAAACCTCGTGCTTGCGTTTATTGAAGCGCCCACTCTTTACAAGGTCATATCCATAAGGAGCAAGACCGCCCTTGAAACCGCCGTCCTCGACGAGCTGGCCAAGAGCGGTTTTTGTGCGTATTGAAGTTTTTTCGCTTTCGCCGTCAGCCTGCCAAAAGCGGATGTAGTTGGTGAGCTTGTCCGTGTGATTATCAAAACGCTGCTCGCCCTCCTGCGTACTCCAGACCCGGATGCCGTTCTTGACAAACCATTCCACTACAAAGGGCGTTTCGTCAGCGATACGCCCGATGCGGTCAAACATGAACACAAGCAGAATATCGAATTTTCCCTGCTTGGCGCGCTCCTTGATGATTTGCAGCTTGTCCCGGTTTTCAGCTCTAACCTTATGCCCGGACACGCCGTCCTCCTGTTCCTCGTGAACAATCGTCCAGCCCATTTTTTCACAGAAGCGATGGCACTCTCTGCGCTGCATGGGAATGTCGGCTTGGCTTTTGTCGTTGTAGTCCACCTGCTTGTCGGTGGACACTCTGTATAAGCAACAAACTCTTTCTTTCATATATTGATCCGTCCTTTCTGTAAGTCCAATGGGCTTTGAAAGAGCGAATCAATACACGGGGTATATGAACTTTTCAAGGTGCATAGGGGTATCCCCACTATTATTATCGCTCAGTTTGGCCTTCAATGCAAGGCTGTCGCCGGGTGTTTTATCGGTGAGGTTATTAGCAAAGGAAGATAGCAAAATCTGCTTCACATGACCCAGCACCGCCGTGTTTCTGCTGTCAGCAAAAGTGGCAGAGATTTCATAGCCGTCAACAGCAAAGACGGCTCGGCGTTTCCTATGATCCATAAGCTACCTCCTCGTTCATATTAAAAGTGGATGGGGAAGTCAAAACCCCCGGCTAAGCCGGGGGCTTGAATAAGCCCTAGAAGGGCTTTTTACTGGCCTCACCCCTAACCCCGAAAGTTTGCCGACCGCATTCTCGTTTCGGGCCGCCCCTAAAGGGGCTTTATTTATGCCTTCTGGTTTGAGCTACCCGTATTATTTGCGATACACTATACTTCGGCGGAATGCTTAGTAACATATGGATATGATCGGGGCACGCTTCTGCCGCAATTATTTCGACACCTTTCTGCTGGCATAGCTGTCTTAAGATTTTTCCGATATCCGCCTTAATCTCGTTGTATATCACCATTCTTCTATACTTCGGGGCAAACACCTCATGGTGTTGACATCTCCATGTCCTATGATCTAAACTATTAATGTCTTTTTCTTTCACGAGAGAGACCTCCTCATTATCGTAGTTGTGTGGTCGGCAAACCACTTCTACTATAATGAGGAGTTTTTTTCTTGTCTACTTCTCTCCTCGCTAGAAGCTATTTTTTTGCCCCCGGCAAAGCCGGGGGTTAACTTTGGCAACCAAAATAAAGTGCCATACGTACTGTACGGTACGTACAGCACTTTTTCACTTCGCTCACCATTTCAGAAAAGAGGACTTCGCCAACACCTCGATGCCCACAAATCCACGCACACGCTTTCCACCGGCGTAAATGTTGTTTGTAGCTTCCACGTTGTAAAGGCGTTCATTCTGTGCAAGCTCAGAGCTGAGCCTGTTTGCTGACATCGGTTTTCGCACATTGTCCTCGCACCACAGCTTGTATGCTTCATAGAGTGCCTTGGAGCTTGCTTCGCTGTCAGCCTTGAAGCGGATGATTGCAGGAACTCAATGACATTGTTGCTGCTGCGCTTGACCGTTTCCACATTCTCAACGGCTTGTCCGCTGATGGTAAACTGATAATTATTGGAGAGCAGCCGATGCAGTCCCTCCAAGCACCACAGGAAGATGCCCTCCATCTCGGACATGTGCTTTTCCACGAGGAAAGGATCGTCGGTACGGTCAATAGGTCTGTCCTTGGTGGTCAGCACGATCTGACGGCGAAAGAAACCGTCCGACTGGTCGTGGAGTGCTGTCAGCGCACCGTTGCCGAAGCATAAGAAACGGACATACAGTTGACTTTGATAGCTCTGTACGCCCTTGCGCTCCAAATCCATTTTGCACTCCGCTGTGACAATGGACTTGATATAGTTGGTTTTGGGTAGTGCGCTCATATCCATATCATCGTCCACCATCAGCAGCTTGTTTTCCAGATCGGCTCGGCTGAAGCGGTTATTTTCGATTTTCTGGATGCTGGTGGTATTCATGCTGTCCCCAAGGATGGAACGCATCACAAGACCGATGCGGCTTTTACCCTCGCCGCCTTTGCCGATAAGCATGAGCATCTTCTGTCCCTTGATGGACGGGATAAGGCAGTACCCCAGATATTCCTGCAAGGTGGGTATATCCTCCGGCACAAGCAGATCGGACAAAAAATGCAGCCATCTCTGCGGTTGCGGTGCGGTGGGGTTGTATTTGACCCTCATACGGTTGTTGCAGTAGGTCTTGTCCTCGCTAAATGTGCCATCAAGGAAATATGTGCCGTTCGCTACATGAATACGGTCTGTTTCAATGGGTAGTGGCTCAGAATACGCCATGAGCTTGACAGCTTCAAAAAGGCTTTTTACCTTCTTTGCAATGCCGATGCTCTGGCAACTCATGACTTCATCCAAAATCATCTGCTGTATTTTGCCCTCGTCCTCAATCATGCCGTCCACGGTGAACAGCCGCCCACGGACGCATTTCATCGGGTGCTGATGCAGAAACGAGGCGCAGAAAGCAACCTCGTCAATTACCTTGCCGTCATACCAAGAGGGCTGTTCCATGCCGTCAAAGTTCTTGTTCTCCATTATCGACTTCCTCCTTCCTGTGTTTTTTCAAGTGCTCTTGCAGCTTTTTCAGCTTGCCATCGGTCATTAGCATTTCAATGACCTCATTACGCTCGTAAGAATCGCCGCCGATGAGGGTATCCAGATAATACTCCGCAGGATCCAGCCAATGGCAGGCTTCCACAAACCGGTCATCCGGTTTGTCCTCCGGCGTTTTCGGTGCGTACAGCACCATCCACTCCTGAAGCATCCTGGAATACTCCAAGAGTGCAGAAAAGCACAGCTTCTCATTTTCTCTGAGTCGCTGTGCTTCGCTTTTCCTATTCTGTTTTTCCTGCATTGCCTTGGTGGGCGGCTTGTCCTGCGTGATGCCGAAGTCGTATGCCAGCTTTTGTGCCGCTTCATACAATTTCAGATCAAATAGCTTTGCCGTGAAGTCGATCACATCCCCATGCTCGCCGCAAGCGTAACAATGGTAGTGGTCATCGTCCACAAACAGCCTCGGATGGCGGTCATTGTGGAACGGACAGAGTGCTTTCCCGTGACGGTTAACCTCCACGCCATACATCGCCGCCGCTTCTCTTGTGTTGATACTTGTCTTTACTGCCTCGAATACATTCATTCAGTTCCTCCATAATTCTTAGTGATAGGGACGATTTTTCATCCCCTCGTGTATATTATGAGAAATTCTGAAAAAAGGCGCTGATGGCATGACAAGCTCATTTCAAAAAACATGACAACATAAAATCACATTCGCATGACAAGTGAAAGTTCCCATTTGGGGGATTTTCACTTGCGGTTACAGCGCACCGAAAAAGAATATTGGTAGCGGCTACCAATACTCTTTTTTGAGATGTATTTTTTGATGCTTTGAAATATTTTCGGTAGCCGCTACCAAAAATATCTGCTGCGTTCTTTATTTCGTCACATTTGTACGGTATAATATTTTAAAAACAGAAAACATGACAAGAAGGGCAAGACGAATGGAACAGGAAAAGCGTGGACGTGGCAGACCGAAGATCGACACAAGTATTACCGAATATGGCGCACCCAGCCGCAGACAGGCAATCAACGCCATGTATATGTTTGAGGGAGTACATTTATTATCGGTAGCCGCTACCGATATTCCAGATAGTGACCTACTTTGGCACTCGGACGATGCAACGCAGACAGCCAAAAGCAAAAACGGCATCCTGGAACAGCTTGGACGAATGTTGGTTCAAGACCATCACAGCGAGGATGATTGCGTATATATCGCCAACCTTGCAATTGCAGCCTTGAAGAACGGTAAGGCCTCCAGAGAGATAGAGAAAGCAATTCGCAATGTGCGTACCGCAAACAAGAAGTCTGCCGCTGACCCCGACAACGACTGGCTGTATAAACAGGCAAAGGAAGCTGCAAATGTGCTTTATTGGATGGGAGGTGCTTTCCATGAGCATCCTTAATCAAAATCTGCTGACATTGGATTTTTGGAAAGACGAAGTGACCTATGCAGGACACACCCTGCCCACGGGCAGTATCGGCTGTGCTGCTATGAATATTTCTGATGAACAGATCGGACAACTCATGCAGCTTGCCATTCCTCTGGCAGCGGTTGTGGAACTGATAAAGGATGGAACGCCTACCGCAGAACATTTCACGGTTGCCAAGGAGAGTGTATTGCAAATTACGCAGATGATGCGTACCACCTATCCGTTTTCGCTGTTTGACTTTCCCGCCGACGGGCATGACATTCAGCAGATCTTCTCACGGGAATATACAGACAATGCAATTGCCTACATAAATGCAGCACAGGAGATCAGCATAACTGCCGCCCTTGATGAACAGTACAAAAAGGGCGTAGGTATTGTAAAGCTGATAAGCGAGTTGGCGCAACTCGGCGGTACTCTGATGATTTTCAAACAAGGTATGATTGAATTTGCCCACAAGCTCCATGACAGCAAGCGAACGCCGGAGGGATATGCGGAAACCTTTGCAAAGCACTTCTCTGATACGCCCACCCTGTCCTTGGATAATCCGATGTGGATGCAGCTGACCAACACCACGATGCAGTATGTATCCGCTGTCATGCCGGAGAAAGGAATACCGCAGCTTGTGAAGCGTATGCACTACGTTTCCTTTGTGGGTATGTTCCGTTCTGACTTATTCGAGGGATTATGCGTCGGTCATGCACCGAGGAAATGCCCCATTTGTGGCAGATGGTTTCTCGTCACCGATGCAAAGCAGACCAAATACTGCGGAGGACTTGCGCCGGGGGACAAGCTCGGACGCACCTGCCGTCAGATCGGCAATCTCAAAGGCAGACAGCAGCGAGAACTTGCAGGCGATCACCCCATCAAGGCAATCTACACACGCCGCATGAACACGATTACGCAGTATCTCCACCGTGGCACTCTGGACGAACAGACCGCCGCCGTGATGAAGCATTTGGCAAAAGACAAATTAGAACGTGCGATCTTCGACCACGAGTATGCTAACGGCAGCTATGAAGCGGAGATGTCGCAGAATGCTTTGCTGAA
>OHIS01000082.1_pt1 | contig 31935 bp, 28 predicted proteins | sample 1568361 | NCBI WGS metagenome assembly OHIS01 (sample SAMEA3879607, study PRJEB24766) | human gut metagenome | biome: human-associated habitat; feature: feces | place: USA | collected 1985/1987 | reverse complement strand
CTTGATAAAAACAATAAATCCGAACCCATTCCCTATCGGAATCAAGTTCGGATTTATCAAATGTGTCATGCCGTACCACTGTAGATTTTTGAACCCCCGGCTCAAAAATGCCATGTGTAAGTCGGAATTCTTCGTTCTTTTTCAACTTTTCTCAAACTTTTTTGATGGGTGCTTTCAAGAGCTGCTAATTGGCCGCATGAAAAACCGTTATGCGAAAACGCTATTTTTCCTCTGGCATCTCGCTCATATCCGCGGCCGCCCCTTCCAGAAGGTCAGTCACGACCTGATTGAGCTGTGCGGCGTTCTTCGGGGAGATGACCGGCGTATTGGACTGTGACTCAATGTCTTTCCTCGTTCGCCCGGCAACCTGTCCACCGGCTTTGGCAACTTCCAGATTCTCTTGGAAGGTCGTGGGCTTTCGATCCTTTGAAAACTGTGTGGTGGTGGCTTCCGCCAGCATATTCAGCACCAGCTCCAGTGTGGTCATGTTATCACGGAGGTTTTCCTTTTTCAGGCCTTTTAGGTTTTTATACTGCCGGGTGGACATCCCCGACCACGCACGAGAGATCTCATCGGTGAGGATGGCGTATTCCACACCCTTCTGCACGCCGCGGGCGTCCCATTCGTCCGTCAATTCCTTGCGGACTTGAATAGCCTGTAACCGTTGGTTGATCCACTCGCGGGTATAGCCCTTTTTGAGATAGGTTTCCAGTGCCCGCTCGATGGTCAACTCCGGGTCGATGGTTTCCTCAATGCGCTCCCGGCCAACCTGTGCTAACCAGACTCGGAATGGTTCTGCTTTTGGAGAGGGAATGGATTGGACGATACGGAGGAGCTGCTCCGTGTCAGCCACATCGGTATTGTAGCGTTTTCCATCCTTGGGCGACTTCATTTTCAGTTGCTGACAATTTGTCAGCAACTGATCTGCGCCTTCTTCTTTCAAACGCTGCTTCAATTTCGCCCAATAGTTACTTGCGCCGCGTTGGTCTGGCTGGTCAGTTAGAACAGCCACCACATCAACGATGGAGAAGTACCATTCTTCCTTTTCCTCGTCCCACGCCGTGCGGATGCGTTTGTCCTCAAATAGCTGAATCTTATCATTCTGTGCCATTCTGTTCACCTCGCTCCTGCAATAATTCTTTCAGCAAGCCCTGACACCCCGCCAGCACATCCCGCCAGGTCGCTTCGAAGTCCTCGGTGTACCACGGAGCGGCAACATCGCCGGGGCGGTCGGTATAGTCCATCAGGCGGTGCAGCTTGGCGGCAAAGTCGCCGCCGCAGATGCGGTGCATATTCCGCAGGTTTGCGCTGTCCATGCCGATCAGCAGGTCGTACTTGTCGTAATCTTGATTGGTGAGCTGCCGCGCCGCGTGGCCGTCGCAGGAGATCCCGTGCTCCGCCAGCTTGCGCCGTGCCGGAGGGTAGACCGGGTTGCCGATCTCCTCCCGGCTGGTGGCCGCCGATTCGATATGGAACTCTGACGCCAGCCCCGCTTTTTTGACCAAGTCCTTCATCACGAACTCCGCCATGGGGCTGCGGCAGATGTTGCCGTGGCAGATAAACAGGATATTCTTCATACCGATTCTTCTCCGAAAACTCATCATTTTCTACAGTATAGCAGGTATCCTCATTTTCGCCAAGAGCAATTTCCGAATGTTCGGCTCTCTCAATCATCCGCAGCAGCTCCGTTTTGGATAAGCCGCTTTCGGCGGCCTCCCGAATGTACCAGCATCTCTCAGCCATGGTCAATTCGGCCTCCATGATGACCACGTTCTGCGTCCAGTTCAGATGCATTGCCGCTGCCAGTAATTCAGGCGTATCGCCGTACCTCCGGTAGAAGTCCCGCATCCGGCGCAGATTGCGGGGAGAGAAGCCATCGGCCGCGGGATAGGCCGCTTGCAGGTGTTCGGACGCCGCGACAGCCGCGCCTTTCTCCGTTCTGCCACTGACCACCCGACCGATCTCGCGGTACAATTCCATCTGCGGGAGCTGCGCCGCAACAGCGGCGTCCAGCGCGGCAAACATGGCGGTGTAATCTGTGGGCTTGCGAATGTTCATTGGCTTTCTCCTTTCCGGCGCGGTGCGCCTGATCAATTCTCAAAGCAGAGAAAAGCACGGTGACACCGCCGTGTTTTTCTCTGCTTTGACCTGCTTCAGATGACCTGCACGATCTGCTCCCACAGCAGGATGTGCTTTTCATCAATGGCTCGGTTGTCGTGGTAGTGGCCGAACAGCCAGTAGCGGTATTTTGCTCTTTCCCGTACCTCTTGCAGGAAGTCCATGAGCCGATCCGCCTCGTTGTGGCGGCTCCCCATGAGGGCAATGCTGGTGGGGGCGCAGTGGGTGATAACGTAGTCCACCTGCCAGCCGACCGCGTCAAGGCTTCGCCGCGCCTCGGCATATTCCTCATCGGAGGGCAGCTCCTGCGCCCACCACGAGATGTGGTTGACGCGGTATCTCGCTCTTGGCTTGCGCTGGAGCGTCATGAGCCTTTGCTCAAAATCCGGGGCATCCGGCTCCAGAATTCCATCCTCAATATCGTGACTTTTTGCGCCGCCCATGGTGAAGAAGCGGCAGCCCTCCAGCTCGAAGATCTGACCACGCATCAGGTGCAGCACATGAGGGCGAACGCGGTGTACCTTGCCGCCGTGCCACTCCGCCACGGGGTATCGTTCCAGCGCGTCGTAGTTCTCATGATTCCCGCAGACGAAGGCAAGCGTGAAGGGCAGGCGTTCCAGCCAGTCCAGTGTTTCATCGTCGCGGCTGTCGCCAAACCAAACGCCGCCGAAGTCTCCTGTGATGATGACCGTGTCGTCCTTCGTCATGTTAGCTTGTTCCGGGAAGTGTTCCGATTGGAAACGCCGGAAGTTTCCGTGGCAATCGCCGGTCACAAATACCATTTTCCCATCTCCTTTTTTAGTTTGATATAAAGGTTGAGCAAAACGCGAGTTTTGCAAAATTGAGTAACAATATATAGTGTTCAAGCGATCTGAATAGCACTATTTATTGTATAGCCTTATGAGCAAATCGGAGTTTTGCTCAGCCCTAAGTTTGATATGCTCTGGCGGATCTCAATGCCGCTCTTGAGCGTCACGCTGATCTCGTTCTTGGACAACACCTTCACCTGCGCCACCAGCTGCCGGATGGCACTCTCATCCCATTCCGCGATGTGGGGCACGGCGTTTTCCAGCATCCCCATGGCATCCCTGATGCGCCGATCCGCTTCGGCGTGTTCCTTATTCTCGGTAAGGATAGTTGCCCGCAGCTCCTTTAGCGCGGTCTGCTCGTCCAGTATCTCCTTGAACCGATTCCCATAGGCGATGGGATCATCCGCCGCCTTTTCCAGCAGTCTTTGGAACTGTGTCTCCAACTCTGCCAGTCTGCGGTCGATGTCACCAAGGCTCATGCCGCTGCCGGGGAACGGGATGACCTCTGCCTCCAACGCCTCTGTGATCTGGCGGATGCGGCCATCCAAGTCCGGCAGGACGGTGTTGAGGGCAGCTATGATCGCCTGCTGGAGCGGCACCTCGTCCAGCGTGGGCGAGCTGTGGCAGTATTTCTTGCCGTAGTCCAGGCGGCTCACACAGCGCCATACGACGCGCTTTCCATCGGGGCGCGTCCATGTGCAGCGGCGGTACAGCGTTCCGCACTCGCCGCACACCAGACGGTCCGAGAGGGCGTAGCGGCTGGTGTAGGCGGCAAGACCGGTGGAGGCTCTCTTGGAGGGGCTTTTTGCCGCCTTGCGCCGCGCCATCTCCGCCTGCACTGCGTTGTACTTTTCGCGGCTGACGATGCCCTCATGGTGGTTCTCTATGAGGTACATGGGGAGCTGCCCCGTGTTTTTGATGACCTTGCGGTTGATGACATCCTGCTGAAAGGTCTTCTGCATCAGCACATCGCCGCAGTATTTCTCATTCCGCAGGATGCTCTTGATATGAGGCAGCGTCCATTGCGGTGACTTCTCGGAATATGTCACGCCCTGCTCATGCAGCTCGTCCCGCAGCATCCGTGTGCTGGCTCCGGCGAGGTATCTCTCGTAGATCCAGCGGACGACCTCCGCCTCCTCCGGGATGATCTCCGGCTTATCGTCCGCGCCTCTGCGGTAGCCGTAGAGGTATTTGTACTGGATGGTCGCCTTTCCGCTCTCCATGGCACGGCGTTTGCCCCATGTGACATTGGCGGAGATGGATTCGCTCTCGGACTGCGCGAAGGCGCCGGAGAGCGTGATGCGCAGCTCGCTGTCCTCCTCCAGCGAATTGATGTTCTCCTTTTCAAAGATGACGGCGATGCCCAGCTCCTTGAGCGCCCGTGTGTAGTATAGGCAGTCCACCGTGTTGCGGGCGAAGCGGGAGACTGACTTGGTGAGGACAACATCTATTTTCTTCTGGCGGCAGTGGCGGATCATGCGCTGGAAGTCCTCACGCTTTTTCACCGAGGTGCCGGTGATGCCCTTGTCGGCGAAGATGCCTGCCATGGTCCACGCGGAATTAGACATGATCTTGTCGGTGTAGTATTCCTTTTGCACCTCGTAGCTGTTTGCCTGATCCTCCTCCTTGGTGGAGACCCGGCAGTAGGCGGCGACCCGGAGCTGTCTTTGCAGCTCCGCCTGCCGGACCGACTCCGGCTTTGCCGGGATCTTAATGACTCTTGGGGCGGTTTCGTTCACAGCTGATCTCTCCTCTCTATGGTCTGTCCGTTCTTCAGCGTCATGGTCACGCAATTGTTCGTCACGCGCACCTTTGACACCACGCTTTGCAGCAGCTCCGCATCCGGCTCTGTTATGGGCTTGCGACCGGTGAGCAGCCGCCGCAGCCGCACGGTTTCGTATTCCGTGTTCCCGATGGCATCGTACTGCTCTGCCGCCAGTTGAAGGAGCAGCGCTCTGGCGTTGTCCTCGACGATGGACTGCCGCTCCAGCGCGGTGGTCAGCGCCTCCCGTGTTTTTCCGCAGGCAGTGCCGACCACTTGGGATGCCACTGGCTGGACACGGTCGGGGCAGCGTATGAGCTCGTTGAGCAGGTCGGCGACGATCTTCTCAACCCGCTCAGAAGGCGGCGCGCCGCAGAGCCGTCGCAGGGTCTTCTGCGCGGGCGTTTTCTGCGGGGGGCGGGCTCTTGCCGTCCTCTTTTCCGCTGCCGCGCGGAGCTGCTCCGGCTCGATGAGTGCCGGATAGCCTTTCTCTCCGATATAGCGGCTGTCCTCTAAAATACGGGAGACCATGTTTTTGTTCCATGACCGTCCCTCATAGTAGAGGATCTCCTGCCGGCAGAGTGCCTTGGTCAGCTCCCCCAGCGTGGCTCCCGTGCTGTAGCCTTGGAAGATAAACCGCACCAGCTCTGCCTCCTCCGGCTGGATCGTGATCTCGCCCAGCGTCATACGGTAGCCGAAGGGCTGCTTTCGGTTTCCCATTATCGCACCGTCCTCTCAATGGATTCCCGCAGTTCCAGCCCGTTATGCAGGCGGAAGCGGAGGGTGTCGTTGCTCTCCACGATGATTTCCGCAACGAGTGCGCCGCACAGCTCTGTGTCGGGGCGGTCGAGGAAGTCCGGCCCATCCTCCAGCAGGGCTATCAGCTCCCGCGTCCGATGGGCGGTGGCATCCCCCTCGGCAGCCATAAGCTTCTCTTTGTCCAGCTTGGCCTGCCGGAGCTGGCGGGTCAGCTCGTTGCTTTTGGCTATAAAAATGTCAGGATCAACGAGGCCGTTTTGCTTGAGGAAGGCCAGCGTTTGATTCTGACTGGAGAGCTCGGATATTTTTTTGTTGAGGGAAACGATGTCCTCGCTCCAGAGCAGTCTGCGATCACGGATCGTCTGGAGGGTTTCCAGCATCTGCTCCAGAATGGGGAGGCTCTGATGCTTGAGCTTATAGTAGAGGCGGCAGAAGGCTTCCTCCGTCTGCGCTTCCGGCACGGGCTTGATGGCGCAGTCGCCTTTTTCGTCGTGTCGGCAGCAGCACCAGTACCATCTGCCATTGACTTGCTTTGCCCGGATGCGGGAACCGCAGGAGCAGCGCATCTGGATGCAGAGCCGTTCATGGGTGACGGCCTGTCCGACGCTGCGCTTTTGCATCAGTGTCTGCACCTGATCGAATATCTCCCGTGTAATGATGGGCGGATGTGTTCCTACTGCGTAATACTGTTCATGCTCACCGGTGTTTTTGTGGCGGGTCGCAGGAAGTGTATCGCTGGTGTAGGTTTTCTGCCACAGGGAATCTCCCGTGTATTTTTCGTTGGTGAGGATGTATCGGACAGACGCACTGTGCCATTTTTTACGCTGACCGCTGGAGATGCCCTCCTCGTTCAACTTTTTTGCAATTGCGGTTCTATTAACACCGTTGAGGTACCATTGGAAGATGCGGCAGACCACCAGTGCGGAGTCAGCATCGATTTCTATTTTCCTGCCAACAAGTTTGTAGCCGTAGGCCATGGACGAGGGAAGGAAAGTCCCTGCTTCCATCCTGCGCTGACAGCTCCAGCGCATATTGCCGGAGATGGATTCGCTCTCCTTTTGGGCGAAGACGGCATAGATGGCGGTGATGAGCTCGCTGCTCACATTAGCGGTGTCGATGCCCTCGCGCTCGAAGCGGACATTGACGCCCAGCTCCTTTAGCTCCCGCACCGCCTCCAGACAGTCCTTTGTGTTCCGCGCGAAGCGGGAGATGGATTTGACGAGGATCTGGTCAATGAGCCCTCTGCGGCAGTCCGCCATCATGCGCTGGAAGTCCTCCCGCTTTGCGGTGGAGGTGCCGGTGATGCCCTCGTCGGCATAGATATCCACCATGCGCCATTCAGCCTTGCCGGAGATCAGCTCGGCGTAGTAGCGGTTTTGCGCCGCGAAGGAGTTGAGCTGGTCATCGGAGTCCGAACTGACACGGGTATAGGCCGCTACCCGCAGCTGCGCATTCTGCGGCTTCTCCGCCGCTTCGATCTTGATGACGCGGGGCTGCGCTGCCAGCGCCGTTGTGCCGTCTGTCAGATGCTTTTCCGCCATGCCTGCTCACCTCCTGTTTTTGCAACACAAACACTACCACAACCTTGTTCAGAAAGCTACTGAAAGATGAAGAAAATCAGAGAGAAATCATAATGTCCGCGCCGCTGTCCGCGGCGATCCGTGCAGCCACCCTCCGCAGCTCCTTTTCGCTGAAGCTGCCGCTTTCCAAAAGCTGGCGCAGCAGAAGGATGATGCCGTAATAATTGACGTTCTGATCCATGTCAGCACCTCTTTTTCTGGATTTTGCCTTGCGGCACAAATATGAGGATCGTCCGGGGGATAAGGAGGGGTGAATGCAGGCCGTTCAGAGGATTGAAAGAGAGAAGAGAATGGATGGCGGGAAAAAGAAAGAGGAGGTGGACGATCCCCATACTTCTGCCGCAAAGCGGAAAAGGCCGCTCCGTAACGGGGCGGAACTGCTCCCTGCGGAGCGGCCTTCTTGCTCTTGCGTTTCTGCCTGTATTCGACACTACTTCCCCAGGCAAGGGCGGCGGCTGGAACCGCGCTGGCGCGCGTCACGGGAGTTTCACCCCTCCGAGGTTCTCTCGAAGCTGCGTACAGGAGTATCATTGTAAGCTGACGGGGTCATGGCGAAGCAGCCTGCCAAAGCTGCATTTGACCTGGGTGGGTATCGCTCTGCACCTTCCATTGGCCGTCCTAATATGCGGATCATGCTCCGCACAGGTGGTCCTCGCGCGCCCGGTCTGACGCTCACGCCGTCAGCAAAGGTATTCCAGTCACCGGATATGACCGCCTGGGCGGTGTTTTTCAAGGTTCAGAGGGATCATGAAAAAGATCCCCTCATGTGGTAGGCAGCGAGAACGCGATTTTTAGAACCATTTTTCAAAATTTCCTGAAAAAATTTTTGAGTTGTTGAAGTTGCTTACCGACAGCTCTCTGGGAGAGACCCATTTCCGCTGCAATTTCCTGCTGGGTCTTGTCCTCAATGCAATACTTGGTCAAGAGCTCTTTCTCCGAAATCGAAAGCCTTTTCAGTACCCTCACCAGTCGCTGGTCACCGATTCCCTCTATCCAGCCGTACCTTGACGCTGTTGTGTAATCGTCCCAGCGGCTGACCGATTCCAGAAACTTTTTCATCAATGCGGACTTGTCCTCCTGCTCGGCGGAAGGCTCGTCAAAGATGCCGATGCCCAAGTCCTGCGTATGAAGGCGATAGATCCTCTCCTGTTTGAAAACCTCCCAATCGAAGTCATGCATCTTCTGGATGGCGGTATCGGACATCCCTGCCGCTCGATACTCACGCCGGAGTCTTGCCCACAGGGTTTCAAACTTCTTCTTTTCTGCCGCGTAATTAAAGCCCATATATGGTACCTCCGTATTCTGAAATTTGGTTGGCTGTAAATCTCAGAAACGGGTGGCGGGCCGCGGCAGCGGGGTTGCGCACAGGGCGCAAAAAAGCCCACAGCGACACCGCTGTGGGCATAAGGATATTCGAGGGTAACGATGGTGGAAGGGGGCGGGGTATCCTCAAAAGGACGCAAAAAGTCAGGGCATCCGATGCCCGGCCATAGGTGAATGAAGGAGGGCTGCCATTCGGCAGCGACGACAGTACCGCGGATGTGAGGATACCTCATAAGAACCGCCTGTCCCGGCTTGGAGCCATGTTTTTTCATTGTCGTGCAGGTTCGGCCTCTCCTCTCAAAGCAGGAGATCACGACAGAAAAGCGGAGAGATTGCTGTATCGCAGTCTCTCCGCTTTCGACATGGATGGCTGTTCAGAAGCTCTGAACAGGGGAGGTATCAGATGGTGTGTTCTCAGTGGTCGAATGCCTGCCGGTTATTTCTTGGGCGGGTATAAAATGCTGCTTCAACTCCCATGTTCGTTGCCTACCGATTGGCCTCTTGTTCCTACATTTTGCTGACAACAGCCCTGATATCTACCACTATAAAAGCTATCCCTCGCTTATTCATCTGCCTCCGATCATCCTTCTGGAAATCGCTCATTTCATCAACTACGCTAAGACCCGCGATGTTTACGCCGGATACCGCAAGGCGGGCTACTCAAAAAAATATCTTGCGGAGCATGAGGGCGACATCCTTCTGCACAAAGCAGCGAAGAAAGCCTTTGACGATCTGGGCGTGAAAAACCTCCCCTCCGTCAAGAGCTTACAGGAGGAATATGCCAAGCTGCTTGCCGAAAAAAAGGCGGCGTATGCCGAATACCGGCGTTCGCGCGATGAGATGCGCGAGCTGCTGCTCCACAAGCAGAATGTGGACAGGATGCTGGGCAAGGATGAGCGCAGCGAGGAAAAGAAACAGGAGCATGACCGCCAGTAACGGCCATGCTCCCAAGCGTTTCGCAGAAACGCGCAGCCGATTTTGGAAAAATCGTTCAAAGGGTTTCAGGGGCGCTGCCCCTGACAAGCAGAGGGCGGTTTTCGCAGTGGCGGAAACTGCCCGAAAAGCAAAGTGGGTACCTCTTTGCCCTGCTTGCCACGTTTATCAGAAATTTCCGATAACCCCCTCCCTTCGTTTTTTCCCTCTGCTCATACTGCAAATTGAAACGCCGGACTTGATGGCCGAAAGACTTTCGAGGCAATCCTATCTATTCAGATAATCCCAAAAGGCGTTGACCATATTTCGTTCGCTGATTACGAACGCCCCCAGGGGCATGTCGGTTTTTGCCATCACAACCCCGGTATCATCCTTCACATACAGCAGCGTATGGAAGTCCAGTTCACTGCTGAGGACGACCGTCAGATTCTCATACTGCCTTTCAAGCAATCTCAACCATTCCCAGTGCGCCAGATACTGCTCCCGCGTATAGGTAAAGTCATGGATAGAAAGCGCTTCTGCCAGAGGCAGCTTTAGAAGCGAGGGCGTTAGCAGGGCAAGCTCCGGGTCCAATAGCGTCAGTGTAATACGCTGCTTTTGTACATTCCTGCAAAATAAGGCAAAGCTCTGTTCCCGCAGTTGAAACAGCGCCTCGCTTCCAGTCTGCGCCGTCAATTCACGTGCAAGCGACTCCGGCATGGTAAACAGCGGCGGAATGGCACAGCGCAGGCGAACGTTTCCCTCGGCATAGACAAGACCGAAAAAGTCTCTGTGAAACCGCTCCGTTTCCTTTCCTGTAAAAATGCGCATGAGAGGGCGACAAAGCATGAAGTAACGCTCGTATTCTGTTACAAGCGCGCCAACCGCTGCCCTGTCCGTTAGGAAGATGTGGAGCATCCCCTCCGTATCTTGTTGTACGGAGGAGGAAATGACAGCCGCTGTATCCGGGGCGATGAACATCGTCCGCTGAAAGACTCCGTCCCGCAGACGCGGATAGTAGTATGGCTCAATCATGCCCGTCATATAGATGGGGATCCACTTGGTGATGGCTTCCAGGAATTCGTTGAGATCCCGCGACACGGTATGGATAATCCGCACCCGGTTGCCCTTCAAAATGACCTGTGAAAAAAGCCCCCTCCAGCGTGTTGCAAAGGAGGCATCCTCATAAAGCCACGCCATATTCTCATCGGAAAACAGCAGTAGCGTCTGGGGCTTTTCCTCCTGCAGTATCATCAGGAAAAACTGCTCCACCGCCTTGCGCTTGCCAGCGTTTCCGTATAGATATTGGGCATACTTCTGCGGCGCTTCCTCGACGCTTAAGCCGATCGGCGCAGAGGCCGGACTCGATACGACCCGCGAAAAGCCGGAGATCAGCCTGCCGGTCGCGGCAGAGGTATCCTTTTCCCGTTCCAGAAGCCATTGCTCCAGATATCGTGCCGTGTGCTCCGCAGAGCCAAGGGCGGCGTCTCCGATGCCCGTCAGCTTTTGCAGCGCATTGCGCTGATATTCCTTTCGGATATGCTCCGCAAGATACAGGCACATGGGCGCCAGGTATTCGTGCTTTTTGGGCAGCGGCCTTGCGCCGGTGCGAAGCCTGCCGATATGTGAGCCGTTCACATTGACGGCCCGGCCCAGCAGGCTGTTGGAAACCTCCGCAATATTCATCAGCGCATCAAACCGTTCCGCAAACATAGAATCATCCTCCCCGTGAATTTGCCGTTATTATAGCATAAAGCCTAAAACAGTTCAATATTTCTGGCGCAAAATGTGCCAGAAATTTGGCACGACCATTTTGGCATAATCCGTTGCAATGTTTGTGAGCTCAGATAAAATAAAAATATACGGACGCAAAGGAGACGGTCAATATGCGGATTCTCATCAAACGGGAGGATTTTTCCACGAGCCGCTATGAGCTTCAGGCCGGCAGCGCCGCGCTGGAGCTTACCGGGGAGGACGGCAAATTCTCCCTGCCCTATTCGGAGGTCAGGGATTTTTGCATCACCCGGGACGGCTGCGGAAAGACGTACTTCACCATGCTCTGTGGACGAACCATGTATGAGGGACAAATTCTGGACGTGAGGGAGGTGGAGTCCTTCACGGAGGCGCTGAAAACGGAGCTGGATGGGGTCATCCATATCGAAGTCAGAAAGAAATAAAGATGTGAACGTATAAAAACTATATAAAAAACGGGAGGAATACACGATGAAAAGGAAAATCATATCCGTGCTGTTGGCAGCCGCAATGCTCTCATCCCTGCTGGCAGGCTGCGGCGGAACGGGCGGCGGTAAAAGTGAGGCCCTGACTCTTTCGCCGGAGACGACCAGCGTTACCACGAGCGACGGAATTACCGTGGTGGTTGGCGATTACGTGCTGGACGGCGAAACGGAGCTTACGGTTACAAAGCAGCCTGCGGAGGAAAACAAAGAGGAAGGATATAAAATCGAAGCCTACGATTTCACCCTGGGCGAGCTGCACGAGCTGGACGATTTTATCACGATCCGCATCCCCTACGATACCACCTATTGTGATGAGGGGCAGGATCCCGCCCGCTGTGTAGGCGCAAAGTACAAAAACGAGTCCACCGGCGTATGGGAGGACGTGCTGTTCGAGGTGGACGCGGAGGCGGGCGAGCTGGTGATCTACACCGACCACCTGTCCTACTACGGGGCCTTTTATGTCAAGAACGAGGGAAAGCGCAGCGCATACATAGCGGACGTTCTTGGATACGTTCCGTACATGAGTAGTGATGAGACGCTTTCCCTTGCCAGAGGAATTGCCGCGGACGATCCCGGTACGATGAGAAAGCTGATCGCGTTCGGGGGTGAGGCCAGCAACAAGATGTTCGACTACGCGGATCGCCTTGACAACGCCATCAATATCGCCACGCTGGGGGACGTCCCCGACTGGCTGTCTACGGAAATCCCGGAAACAAACCAGACGCTGTTTTCCGCGATCGGCTATGCGGCGACCTGCGTAAATCTTATGAAAATCGGGATTGACGACAGCCTTGGCGGAGGCGCGGACAAGGGCGAGGTGCTGAATCTCATCCGAGACGTGGGCAGCAAGGTGACGACCTATTGGGCGGACGCCTTCACCACAGCCGGCAGCGGCGCTTTATCCGTCGGGATGGGCGGCGTACTCATCATCGACAAAATGCTCACTGCCTTCGCCGAGGAAGCGCAGGCCACCAAGCTGGAGGATATGGGCTTTATCTATTATCACTATAACGAGGGCTTTACCGGCTTCGGCCATAAGCCGATGACGGCAAAGGACTGGCGCCAAAATGTCATACAGGTTCTGGATAAGCATCCGGAAGATCCGGAGATTGCCGTGGCCGCGCTGGAGACGGGCTTTAACGAGTACGCCTCGCAATTCTTCAAGCTGAGCCTTGAACAGATGAATGAGGTCGCCGCCGATACGCCGGGCGTTACCGTCAAAAGGGTGCCCAGCCTGACTGAGGACGAACAGCAGACGCTGATCGATGGGTATATTGCTCACCTGAAAGACAAGACCATGCCGGCGGTGCTTAAAAGCGTTGAGAACTACATGGTACGCAAGGCGGAGCAATCATACATTACGGCAATGAACGCCGTCAGGGATTATTACAACACGAAAATATCCATTACCATAAAGGAGAATATCCCGGAGGGGCAGAGCTCGCAGTACGAGGGCTATCAGTTCCGTTTCGCGCCTTTGAGTGAAACGGCGGCAAAGGGCAGCTGGACGGGAAAGTGGAACAAGAGCGGCAGCGTCACCTCGTCCGCCACGCTGATTGGCTTTATGACAGCGGGGCTTCCGCACACGGTGGAATTCTTTGCGCCCGATGCGGATCTCAATACGGCAGAGCCGGAGTTTACAGTTCCATTTGTCATAAGCGCGCCCGATATCCTGATAGAGTTCGGCGGCGCTTGTGACTTGAATACTGTTCCGATTCCCGAAGAATTCTACGGAGTGCACATACCGCACCCGGACGGATATGACAAGGGAACACGCGCTGATCGTAAAGTCGATAGTTGGGGCGATGATGTTTGGACAATCTGGATTCACGGAATGAACTACGAGGAATTTGTCACCTACTGCAAAAAGCTGGAAGCTCTGCCGGATTGGGAGCCAGATGAAGATGAAAATGTATCTAATCTTCCGGAAACATATAACGGATATATTGTACATTTTTCGGGTTCTATGCCCGGCGCTGAACACATCGCCGTAAAGTATAAGGACGAAGAGGAGCACTCATTTGTAATGTTTATTTTTCAGACATTCTGAATTTCTTTTTTACAACAACATGAGGAATAAATGGTTTGTAAAAAATGCGACGATAAGCAGCCGGCTCGCCTTGCCCTGTATTTTTTAAGGCGTTTTCGCAGCCATGGATGAAAACATGAGAACCACACGAATAAAAGCGGAACGCTGTTCGCCGCAAAAAAATCGACTATGGATTGCGTGCTGCAGCCGCCGCCCGGTCAGGCGGCACACGATGCTGCGGCGCAGGGAGGATGTATGATGAATTGCAAATTCTGCGGAAATCAACTCTCACAGAACGATAAATTCTGCACAAAATGCGGGAAGCCCCTTCCCGCTTCGGCACAGTCGAAATCAGTTTTGGGGGACAAATCGGGTGGTAAAACCAAAAAAGCGGGCGGTTTTCTTTCTGAGATTGCGTACGCAGTGCGGGAGGTGCTGAAAAACCCGAAGAAGCTCGTCCCGACGTTTGTTCTTGCGGGAGTGTGGATTGTCTTCTCGCTCCTGTCGGGCTTCGGGGCGAATGTGCCGTTCCTGCGCTTTCTCTACACGCTCACCTATGCAAACGGCGGAATGTACGGTGGATTTTTCGGTGCGCTCGGCGGCATCTTCGGTAAGGCGGTATTCGCGGGCATCGTAAACTCGGTTGTCCTATCCATTTGTGAAAGGAAGAATCCGTTTGCCGGTATCCGGAAAAGCCTCGGCAGGACGTTCGGAAAAGCCGCGTTTAGCGGAGTCTCCGCCATCGCTCCCTTCCTGATCGGAAGCGGCGCGGGCGTGATCCTTTACTGGATTTTCAACATGACCGCGAGCCCGGTCAACTGCGCGGTCGCGGTGGCGGGTGCCGCCGGAGCGCTTCTCGCGCTCTGCAGGCAGAGGGGGCTTCTTTTCTCGCTCGTGTTCGCCCTCGCCGGCAGACTGTCGCGCGGCAGGGTGCCGTCTCAGATCGCGGTAAGCCGCGTCATTGCCGGCTTTTCCGCGGGCTTTGTGCTGGGGCTCCCGCTCACGTTCACGCGCTTCGGGTGGCTTTTATTTCTTGCCGGAGCCGTGCTTCTTGCCGTCGGGATTGTTTTGACCGTCATCGGCAAAAACGGTACGAAAAAAATGGCGGCGACTGCGGCGATACTTCTGATAGTCGGTACAGCGCTCAGCCCCATCGCGTTCGCGGCGGAGGGCAGCGGCGGAGGGTTCCCCTTTGAAAAGTATGAGGATAAGAAAATTGAATTAGGCTTCAGCGAATATCCGACGCAGGAGAACTCGTTGGTAAAATCGGGCGAGACCGAGCTGATGATAAACGAACCGATTTATGTGCGGGCCTATGAAAACGGTGAAATAATCGCAAGACAAAGCGCAAGACTTACGATAAAGAAAATTCCCGGAATGTATGAGGCGTCGCTGAATGACTATCCCGCTTTTTTCTATGAGGTTCGCCTTTATGATGAGGAGAAAAAGGAAGAGCAGCTGGGGGTTTGGAACGACCGGCTTGAAAGGGCACCGAAAAACGGCATACGGGAAGAGGACGGCGATATCACCACAAGAACAATACTCAGCCGCGGAAATAAAATCGTATACGACGAGTATTATGAGCATTTTCTAAACGGAGTGATGGAATGGAAGGGACACAGCTATGAATGTATTTCGTCCGTAGATGAATTTCCCGATCTTTATCTCTACATACACTGTCATGTAAGTGACAGTGCGAATCCTTCTCACCCGGAAATGGACGCTGCGGAATTTGACAGGCTGTACGGGCTTGGACAGCAGCTGCTTGACACGGATCATGCCGTCAAGTGGGAGAACGACCTTGAAACCACCAATGACGGTGAAGACGCCGTACCGACAGACGCAAAAGCCGATGAGCTCTCTCCGAATGGCAGCACTGGCGATTCAGACGGCAGTGATGGCGATGACTCGGAGATCCCTTACGTTCCGTATCACGGCAGGCTGACCTATACAAACGGCGATGTCAATAAATACGGCCAGCCCTTCCCCGATCTGATGGATTTTGACGGGGACGGCGACATCGACTATGCCGACCGCGCGCTTCAGCATGTGCTCGTACATAATCCGAACGCGCTGGATCTGCCCGGTTCCGCCGTCGGGATCGTCCTCGTTTCCCTGCTTACCGCCCTGCTCGGAGGTGCGGGTGCGGTCATCGCAAGCGTAGCAGGTAGTGTGCTCGGCTCTGCCGCAAGTGCGGCGGGGAGCTTCGCGGATGCGCTCGGAAATCTTTCTTCGCCGGATTCAGGCGGCGGCACAAAGGAGGACCTTGGCCCCCACATCGTCCGCGACGCGGATGGAGACCTGGAGGTGACCGACCCGGTCACCGGCGAAAAACGCATCTATGTGGCCCAGGGCGACGGCAACTATACCAATCCGCTGACGGGAGCGACCTATACGGAGGCGGAGCTGAAGGAATCTCTGGAAAGCCGCGAGGAGAACGCAGACCTTCTGCGGCAGGATAAAGCCGCGGCGGACGCGGCGGTCTCCGCGCAGAGAGCGGACAACGCGGAGCTTTCTCAGTTTGCCAAGGATACCGCAAGGGAAAAAGCAGAGGAGCGGGCCAAGGAGGAAGCGGAGAGAGAACACGAGGACTATAAGACCAAGGTCCGCTTCAAGCACGGCGAGTACGACGGAGACGACAAATCTGTGAAGAAGAAAATCCTGACGGAAAGAAACGAAGAGGAGCTGAAAAAGGCAAAATACGAGGAGCGCGCCGCCTATGCCGACGCCGGATATAAAACCGCCAAGACTGTGAAGCAGACCGCCGACGTAGCCGCCGACGTAGTGGGAACCGTCGACAAAACCGGCATCTTCAAGGATGTCTATTCTGCCACCACCGCCGCCGCAGGCAATGCGGGCGAGGTTATGGCAGGTAATATGACCGCCGCAGAGGCCGTTGCCAAAACCGCCGTGGAAGCCTCCACCGAAATTATTAAAAACCGCGCGCAGTCTACCGGCGCAAAGTTTGCCGCCAATATTCTGGGTGACTCGGCACAGGATGTTACCTCCGCCATGCTTGAGGGCAAGGATTTGGGCGAAGTTACGGACGCGGCTATTGCGGGTGCCGGAAGAGGCCTGGTAGATTCCACGGTGGACCACGTCATCTCGTTCGGCAACGAGGCTGTCGCCTCCTCGGGCAGACAACACCTCACCGAAGCGGGAGAAACCCTCGCCTCCGACTTGGCTAAATTGGCTCTGCCTGAGGTTGAGGTCCCCAAGAAGAATGAGGAGTAAGCCTTTTTCCAAATAACGGATTTTGACGGCTAAACTTAAAAGTAATCAACTAAATTTTAAACGGTTATTTATTAAATAATTTAACCCAGCTAAATGACGAAAAGAAACAAGCGGCGATAACAGCAATCTTATGCTGTGGATCGCATTGCTGTTTATCAGCGGCGGAGCTGTTATAGGCACTACGGTTGTCAGCAAAAAGCAAAAGCACTCTGCCAAAGGAGAGAGCTTGGAGAAAGCAAGAGAGGAAGGCTCCAAGGCAGCCAAGCAGGGTGCTGTCAACGCAGCGGTGGATGTCGGCTTCAAGTATGTCAACGAGGGCGCCGGCAAAATTCTGAGCGACGCCGAGGAGACACTTGCATCGGATCTGACCAAAAACATACTCGCCGAAGAGGACGACTGAGAAAAAGGAGGGGAACGACTGTGTATTGTGTAAGCTGCGGGAAAAAGCTTGAGGACGGGGATTCCTTCTGCCCCGGATGTGGTGCACCCGCTGTCGCTGTGAAAGAAGGAGGAGCGCCAGTATCTCCGGCTTCCGGTATCAAGCCGGGCTTTTCCGATAAGATCAACGATCCCGCCATCCGTGCGGCGATGAAAAAGAACAACAAGGCCGCCGGCGTTTTTGCCGTCCTGCTGGTGCTTGCTCCGCCTGTTGTCACGCTGATCCTCAGCCTGAAAAACAATGACTTCTCGCATTTTCGCTACGGGATAAACCTTGCGGCGGTATTTTTGGTCTTCTACCTGATCTCCGTCACGAAGAAAAAGGGCGAAAAGCAGTGGGACGGCACGGTGACAGAGAAGCATACGGAAACACGGCAGGAAAAAACTTCGGCGGACGGCGACGACTGCCTCTCCACCTATACGCTCTATATTGTACAGATCCGGAAGGAGAACGGAAGGGTCAAGAAGCTGAAGGAAAAGGAGCATAACCATCCCTACTACGACTATTTGCAGGTGGGCGACAGGGTACGCTATCATCCCCAATTCAACTATTACTATGAGAAATACGACAAAAGCCGGGACAGTTACGCAATCTGCCCCGTCTGCGCCTGCAAAAACAACCTCTCCCGCGATACCTGCGCCCGCTGCGGCGTGCCGGTAATCAAATGAGGAACGGGAGGAATAGAAGGGTTGCTTCGTAATGTGCCGACCGGTATCCTGTGCAGGGACAGATGGATGCGCAAGGCGGCTTTTCAGCAGGTCAAAAGAGCGGGCGGTTTTTATGCAGCCGGAGCGTACACGCTCCGGCTGCCGGGGAAAAATGATGAAGGAGGAGTGGAGATGACCGGAATACAGAATATTTTTACGAACCGCGCCTTTACGCTGGAGGAGCTTGTACAGTTTATGAGGCAGAATTGGGACACCGAACAGTACAACGATTTTATCATCGACCGCCCCACGCCACTGTCCGCCGTGAAGGGCATCCTGCTGCCGGCGACGCCGCGGTTCTGGGTGTGCGTGTTTCCTCACGCGGCAGGCGGGCTGTTCAATAAAAAGGATAAGGTCACCCTCAGCACCTGCGAAAACATCTCCGGCGCTTTTGAGAGCCTGGCCAGCAGCATAAATACCCACAATATCCTTTACGGCGCGTGGGCCATCGGCAAGACCATGTCCAAGGAAAAGGAGCGCAAGGGCCCCGCGGAGGAGGCTCTGCAAAAATACGCAATGTATATGCGTGAGCTTTTGGGCAACGCAGGCTATCTGCAGTAAGGGAAATTCCGTATGTCGGAAAACTGTCAGGAGTTCTGCGCCACGGGCGGCATCACCCTTTGTCCCGATGGGAAACACCGCTGGGCATATGAGCCGAAGCTGCTGAAAAACTCCGCCATACTGTTTGCGGTATTTCACTGAATCGGAAAGGACGGGTGATTCAATATGAAAGTACGCGAAGTAATAGAAATCAATCGGACGCTAACTTTGCAGGAATTGTACGACTTCATGCAGCAGCATTGGGACAGGGAACGCTACAACGATTTTGTTCTGGGCGGGCCTGCTGCCGGTACTTTCAGGGATTATATTATGCTCCCTGCGACACAACGCTGCGTAATATGCGTCTATCCTCGAAAGGATAAGATCATTGCTGCAGTAATGCCGAATTCCGAAGGACAGATGACACTGGCTGGCAGTCTGGTGCTTCATGGATACGGGCGAATGGGGATGACGGGTGAAATGCGGGGCGTTGCAGCACAGGCGAACACGCTCTATGCTTCATATTTAGAAAAGCTGCTGGAACGGGCAGGCATGCTTTCGGGTTCTCCAAAGAGAGAAAGCCCTGTGGTTGCACGGACTAACACAGATGGAGATGCGGGGAACGTGTTGGATCTTGTAAAAATCGCACCTCCAGAGTCACGCACGGTTTCAAATCTATTGTTTGTTCTGGGCATTATCTCCATGCTTCTGTTCTTCACAGGTATACCGGGACTTGTGTTGGGATTGGTTGCCATACTTGCTGCCAATTCCGTGCTGCATAAACAGGGATTTCAGCCCAGGGCATACGCCGGCCGATTCTGCGCGATTGTCGCAGTATGCATGTCATCTGTTGTTGCATTCATCCTCATTGCAGGCAGCATTATCACCGCCGTTAATACGTAATGCTGAAAAGAAATGAATAAGGTGCCGCTCAGTTGCTTTGATAAGAAAGCTCCCAGCTTGCAGGGATCGAAATTTGAATTTGTGTGATGATATGTGCGAGCTTTTGAGCGGCGCCGGCTATTTACAGTAGGAGAGATTCCGTATGGTAGAAAACTGTCAGGAGCCCTGCGCCCCGGGCGGCATCACGCTTTGTCCCGATGGGAAATACCGCTGGGTATATGAGCTGAAGCTGCTGAAAAACCCCGCCATTTTGTTTGTAATATGGAAGATTCTCGGCGGGGCCTTTTCGGGCGTCTGGCTGTTTGTGACGCTTCTGTCCCTTGGGGATACGCACTTCTGTTGGGACGGCTTCTGGAGTGAGACAAAAATGTTCGCTCTGCTAACCGCCTCCATGCTGGCGCTCAGCCTTATCGCGTATCTTCTCTATGCCGCCGTCATGGGCGGGAAATACTGCGTGCTGTTTGAAATGGATGAAAACGGCATCAGGCATACGCAGGCTCCGCGGCAGTTCCAAAAGGCGCAGCTGCTGGCGGCGATAACCGCCCTGTCAGGGATGAAGTCCGGGCATATCGGCACCGTTGGTACGGGGCTTCTTGCCGGCAGCAAAGCCTCCTCCTATTCGGAGTGGCGCCTTGTAAAAAGCATTGCGGTTCATCCGCGCCTGAACCTGATCAAGGTGAACGCGCCGCTGAACAAGAACCAGGTCTATGCAGAGGCTTCGGACTTTGCCTTTGTCCGGCAGTACATCCTTACCCATTGTGCGGAGGCGAAGCTCCGTGAGTAAACGGCGGAAGTCTCCGCCGGATCTGTACTGGATACCCGTCGGATAAAAAATATCCAGCATCACAAAAAATAAAATAAAAAGAAGCTACTATCTGTGCTGCTGTGCCTATGTATGGTGGCAGCCCTGCTGCCAACCACAGTATTTGCGGACGGGGATGTGAATTACAACGCACAGTTTGATGCCGCGGCAGGCGGGGAAATCTACACCAACAGTAGCACCGCGAGCGTTACGAACGGACCGATGGAAGCCACCACATTTGAATTGACACAGAAAACGAAAATAACCGCTATTTTTACCTACCATTGGAATGTCGATGATTTCGGCATAGATTTATCCGAGCAAACGATCTGATTTGAAAAAGAAAACAGCTAAGGGAGGAATGAGCATGGCAAAATATTGTGCAGCGTGCAAGCGTGTGCTGAAGGAGGGGGCGCGCCTTTTCGCGCTCTGACGGCAGGGGGTGACACGGGATGAAGAAGCTATTTTCCTTCCTTCGCCCCCGCACACAGGCGCGGGACCGGGAGAGCGACGGAGGGCGATCCCTACCGGCGTTCATAGGAGGTGGGGCAGACCGATCAGCATAACACCTTCTGCCCGGTGGCCGCGTACCGGGAACACAAACGCGGCACGCAACAAATTCTTTCGATGAAGGAGGAAGAGAATCATGAAGAAAAAACTGTTGAGCATCCTGCTCTGCCTCGTCATGGTGGTGGGATTGCTCCCCACCGTGGCGTTTGCGGCAGATACAGGAAAGGCAATCCAGCTTGGCACAAGCGGGATCAGCGACCCGACAGAAACAACGACCAGTGGCGTGGGAAAGCAGGTGGATGAGCAGTTTACCCTCACCCCCGGCGGCACGTATTACTTTGACCTCTCCGGCGTGGGTATTCCCGGCACGGCAAACGGCAGCCTGCCGGATACGTCGCTATACTATGTCCCCTTTACCTACGCCGGGACAGTGGACGCCTACAAGCTCGCGTCGGAGACGGCAACCACCGAGGAGTATGCACAGGAGAACAAATATGCCCACAGCCTGTTTATGGCGGACTATGCCGTAACGCATAGGATCAGCTGGGATGGCCTGAATGAAGCAGATCTGATTTTTGGCAAAAACTGCGCAGCCGGCGGTGTGGACTATACGCTGCGCGCACCGTCCGTGGGAAGTGGTGATAGTGGTACGCCCCAAAGCAACGAATGGGACAGGATACTGGACAAGAACGACGAATATATCAAAAACTGGAGTGAGATTTATTCGTTGGGGCAGGATACTGCGAGCTTTGGGGCGTCGAGCCGTGCGGTTCGCGGGTACGATTCGGCCCGCATCTGGGGCACCTTCAATGCTACGGACTCCAACCCGAGCGTCGGTTTCCGCCCCGTCCTTGAAGTCCTGAGCCCCGGCACACTGGGTCCTGACGGGCTGAAAGCCGTTGCCCTCGACCTTGGCGGCGGCAAGCTGGGTAACAGTTCCGAGGATATTCAAATCATTGTGAAAAGCGGCGAGACCTTTGCCGCGCCTGCGTCCGACGGTCTGACCCGCCCCGTCGGAAATACAGACAGCTACTTTATGTGGCTTGGCAGCGACGGCAAGCTCTACGCACCGAGTGGTAGCGTCCCGGCGGGTGTAACCAAACTGACGGCACAGTTTGAGCCCAGCGTCTATACCTTAACCATCACCACGGACACCCTGCCGGACGGCAAGATGGGCGAGGCGTACAGCCAGACCCTGACCGCCGACGGCACTACGCCTATCACATGGAGCGTTAGCGGCGCTCTGCCCGACGGCCTGACGCTGGTGGGCGACACCATCAAGGGTACGCCCTCCAAGGCCGGCGATTTCAAGTTCACCGTCAAGGCCACCAACAGCGCGGGCAGCGATACGAAGGAGCTGTCTATTACGATAGCCAAGGCCGCGCCTGCCGAGTTTACCATCTCCGTGAAAACAGATGGAAATGGAACGGCTTCCGCATCTCCCGCAAAGGCTGCGGCCGGTACGGAGATCACCCTGACTGCCACGCCAAACACCGGCTACCACTTCAAGGAGTGGCAGGTCATCAGCGGCAATGTGACTATCAAGGACAATAAGTTCACCATGCCGAACGACAACGTGGAGGTCAAAGCCATCTTCGAGAAAGATGCACCTGCACCCACCGAGTTCATCGTCACCTTTGACGGCAACGGCGGTACGCCCTCTGTCGGCAGCATGACCACCACCAATCAGAAGTTGACCTCTCTGCCCAGCGCCTCCCGAAGCGGCAGTTACAGCTTCGACGGCTGGTACACCAAAAAGAACGGCGGCACGAATGTCACGACGGCTACCGTATTCTCTGCAAATACCACCGTCTACGCCCACTGGACCTACACGGGCGGCGGTGGCGGCGGCTACAATCCGCCCGTCACTTACTACACGCTGCGCTTTGAAACAGGCGGCGGCAGTGATATTCCCAGCGTGCGGGAAGCGTACAATGCCTACATTGGCCTGAGCCAATATGTCCCCACCTGGCGCGGACATACCTTTATCGGCTGGTACAGCGAACGCAGCCTGACAAACAAGGTTTCCGGTGTTTATCTGACGAAGGATATGACCGTGTATGCAGGCTGGCGCGTGGACGAAAATCCGGGCACAGGCGCGAATCCCTTTACCGATGTTTCTGAAAAGGACTGGTTCTACGGCGATGTGATGTTCGTCTACGAAAACGGCCTGATGCTCGGCACGAGCAAGACCCTGTTCAGTCCGCATGGGACGGCGACGCGCGGCATGATGGCGACCATTCTCTGGCGCATGGAGGGCAGCCCCGCGCCGAAGGGTAAAAACAGCTTTACCGATGTGGAGTCCGGAAAGTGGTACGCTGACGCGATCACATGGACAGCGGAGAACGGCATTTTTGCGGGCTACGGCAAAGACAAATTTGGCCCGGACGATCCCATCACCCGCGAACAGCTTGCAGCCATCTTCTACCGCTACGCAGACTACAAGGGCTACGATCTGACTGTCAAGGGAAATCCGGACAAGTTCAAGGATGCGGACAAGATCACGGATTACGCAAAGACGGCGATGCAATGGGCGGTCGGCAGCGGTCTTGTGAAGGGAAAATCCGGCAATCTGCTTGACCCGCAGGGCACGGCGACCCGCGCTGAGATCGCCGCCATGCTCCACCGCTTCATTGAGAAGTATGAGCTGGTGCAGGGCAAGGCTCCCGGCGGCCTGATGGGCTGGATCGACCCGAAGCGGCTGCAAATCCCAAAGACCGGCGACAGCAGCGTGTTAGGCTTGTGGGGATTCTCCCTCTGTACATCTCTTGCCGGATGCCTTGTGCTGACCACATGGCAGATCAGGCGGCGGCGTGAGGAAGAAGTGCTGCAAATCATCGAAAAGTAAACAGGTTCACCTTTAGGGGCGCGGGCAAATAGCCCCGCGCCCCTTTTCGATTTCATTCGTCAGGAAAGTCGGTTGGAGACCGTGCAGACGGACGCTTCCCGGATGGCTCACGCACAGAAGGACGACATCGACCCGGAGGTGTACCAGATCTTCGTGACCGGGCTGGATAAGCTGACGAAGACGGAACGCAAGATTTACGAGGGCTATGTTACCGGCATGACTCCGCAGGAAATGAGCGCTCAGTTCTCTGTCCAGATAAACACCATTTACAACCACACCAAGAATCTTCTCCAGAAAACGGGTCTTGAATCCTACCGGAAGGTACAGCAATATGCCGCGATCCTGCGTCAGACGCAGGGGGAACAGGAGAACGAAACATAGTAAAGAAAAAGCGCCCCCTTGCGCCGGTCTGAGCGACACGGCGCAAGGGGGGCGTTTCTGTTCCGTAGTATTATGATTACTTGATGGCGTCTTTGAGGGCCTTGCCGGGCTTGAAAACCGGCACCTTGCAGGCGGGGTAGGTCATGGACTCGCCGGTACGGGGGTTGCGGCCCACGCGGGCAGGGCGCTCCTTGACCTCGAAGCTGCCAAAGCCCACCATCTGCACCTTGTCTCCACCCTTCATGGCAGTCTCCACCGCGCCGGTAAAGGCGGCGAGGGCCGCTTCGCAGTCCTTCTTCGTCAGGCCGCTGGTTTCCACCATGGCTGCGATCAGTTCAGTTTTGTTCATGGAAATCGCTCTCCTTCTCATTTGTAGTATGACCGCATTATAACGGAGGGAGTCGGAAACTGTCAACTGCGGCCTTCCTTTTGGGCAGAATACAGTGGTTCTTTCTCTGCCTTAATTCTCCGATAGAGTGGGCTGTTCCGGTGGGTTCATATTGAACCCCTCCTCGGTTCAGCAAACAGGTATAGTGGCCCCTTGGTGGAACGATAGTTTTGCACTTTGCCCAAATAAAGAGCTTGGTATCATATTTTGATACCAAGCTCTTTGGGTTTATTTCAGCGTATAGAGATTGGAGGTATTGCTCCCATTGGGACGGTAACGGGGCAGCTTGGCAAGGTATCCGTGCTGCTCTAAATCTGCCAGCGCCCGCTTGACGGTACTGCGGGAGAGATTCATATCTCGCGCAATCGTCTTGATCCCCGGCCAACAGCTTCCCGCGCTGTTGGACCGATCCTTGAGATACATATAAACGGATACAGCTCTGGGCGGCAGAAGCGTGTCGGCGTAAATGCTGTCAAAGTAGCTCACCGATCTACCTCCTGCCGGGGAAGATTGTAAGGGATACGCTTGTGCGGCATACGGTCATAGTCGATGTCCTCCGCCACCACCATCTCCTGCACGGGCGCGTCGTGGAGCTGCCCCTCGCCCTTAACGGAGCGAGTAGTCTTCTGTTCCGTCAGCTTAGGCGGATACTTCCGCACGATGGCGCGGGTCAGCGCATTCTGGTCGGCATAATAGACCCTTCGGGCCGCTTGCTCATCCACGCGGTATTCCTCCTCGAAGGTGATGCCCCATTCGAGGAACAGGCGCAGACGGGTACACATGGGGTGGCATCCGGTCTTCTGCACGATGAAGCTGCCCTTGGGGATGGACTTGAGCTCATCTGCCGTCAGCAGGGGGCGCTCCATCATCTGCAGGCTCTGGCTGGGATCGTTTTTGCCGCGGCTCACAGAGCCGGAGAGCACCGTGCGGCTGCCGAGGGCTTTTGAAAAAGTCTCCGCCGCCTCGCTGTTGGGCGCAAAGCCGCCGCAGATCACATCCTGGCAGTTATCCATCAGGATGGAGGCACCTTCTTTTCCATAGTTCTTTTCCAGCTGCGCCAGTGACTGGATGATGGGTACCAGCGTCAGGCGGCGAGAGCGTCCCGCACTGAAAAGCGGCAAAATATCAAAGGGCGGCATGGTACCCAGCTCATCGCAAAAGAGAATAACACGGTTTTTCAGTTTGCCGCCGTTCTCATCCGCTACTGCGAACAGCTCACGGGAGAGGTTCTGGATCATTAAGCCCGCCATGAAGTTCTTCGTCTGATCCTCCTCCGGCAGGATGAGAAAGATAGCGGATTTCTCCGCCGCAAACATTTCGGCGTCAATGGCACTGTCGAAGCACAGGATCTGTTCCAGCTCACTATCGAGGAACGAGTTGAGCCGGGACAGCACTGTGGACATGACTGATGCCATCGCCTGCTCGGAGCTGTTGAGTGCGGCGCCTGCCAGCCAGCGCGCTTTGTGCTCGGACGGCAGCTTATCCATGAGCAGTTGGAAACGGGAGCGTCCCCGCGCACCACGCGCCGGCTCCAGCAGATCCTGCACCAGCTTGAATACCGACACGATGTGCCGTCGTTCCTCCGGGTGTTCCTCATCCGGCGGCAGAAACTCCGCAAGCAGCAAGATCGTGGAAGACAGCAAGCCCTCCGCCGCATCGTAGAAGAAGGCGTTCTGCCCGTGGTCGGAGTTTCCCTCCGGGCTGACGATGGACTTGGCGAGGATCTTGGCGTACTTTTCGGCTTTGGCGCGGGCTGCGAGGTTGTCCGGTTGTTTCCTGGCGATGTCCATATAGCGGTTGATGAGCGTCAGCAGATTGTTGCCGTCCGAGCGGGTAGGATTACGCAGATCGATGACGGAGATATGCTTATAGCCGTAATACTTTTTGGCAATAGAGCCGTAGTTACGGGCAAGATCACCCTTGGTATCCAGAGCCAGAAAGCTCATGCCGGACGCGCAGGCATATTCAAGGTTGGGATAGAGGAAGAAAGCCGTCTTGCCCGCGCCGGAGGCGGCGATCATCAGGCAATGGATGTCATCGCTATCCACCAGCGCAGTCAGTTCATCTTTCTTGCCCTTGCAGCCCAGCACCAGTCCCTGCTCTGTGGGAAGGCATACCCCCTTGCGCCAGTCTCTGACCTTGAACGGCACATGGGCATAGGTCTGGCGGATCTCCTTATCGGTCGCCCAACGCGCCGTGCCGTGCTGCCCATCACCCACGGTGCGGGACTTGATGCCGCTGAGTGTATAGTGGTAGGACAGCATGGAGAGTCCTCCGATGATGGCGAACATCCCCAGCCCTGCCGCGACCAATATCCCGACGTTGGAGCTTTTGATCGTGTCCCACATTGTCAGCAGAAGGTTTGGCATAGCTCGCTCCTTTCCATTTTGTTTTCCTGTTCTGCCTTGAGATCATCGTTCCAGTCCTTTTGCTGCGGTATGATCCGCTCCGCGGAGATACCGCGCTCCTCCAGCAGCTTCGCCATACGCTCACTGGCAGCATGACCGGCAGCGTCATTGTCCAGACAGAGATACACCTGACGGAGCTGTGGGATCTGCCGCAGCATCTCCAGCATGGGGATGGAGGATGTCCCGCAGCAGGCCACATAGTTATGCTCCTGCCACTCCTCCGGGAAAAGGGAGATGTAGGAAAGCAGGTCGATGGGGGCCTCGAAGACATAGAGCGTGTCATCGCCGCCGAGATAGTGAAAGCTGTGCTTCGGGTCGCTGCCCTCAATGTTGCCGCGATAGCTTTTCCCTATGGTGTACAGCCCGCGCTTATGCCCATGACGGGGAACGCCGTGTTCATCGAATCCGACGAACACGGCGTTGTGGTATTCCTTTGTCCCGTCCCTGGATCTTTCACAGCTCTCGTAGATGAGCTTCTTGCGCACGAAGGCATTGAGTATCTCGCGGTCGATGCAACGCTTTTGCAGCAGGTAGGCATACACACGGCGCATGGACTCACTCTGCGGCGGCAGCACGAAGAGCTTTGCAGGCTCCGGCTCCTTCTCCCTTGCCGCAGGGTAGCTTCCGCCGAGATCATCGCCAAGGAGCAGAGACATGGCGTCCGGGTAGCTGAGTCCATAGAACTCCTTGACGAAGCTGATGGCTCTGCCGCCCTGTTCGGTGGCGTGATCGAACCACTCGCAGCCGCGGATGGTGATGCTGTGGTCGCTGGCAAGGCGTTTGTCCCTGCCGGAGGTGATGAGCTTTTCCCCACGGCGGCGGAGGAACTCCTCCAAGTCCACCGATGCGGCTCGTTCTTTCTGCTCGGTTGTAAACGGAATGTACTTTGACATAATTCCTCCCTTATTGTGTCTGTTGCGTCAGTCCGCGATCCTCATGGTCATCCGCCTTGTGTCCCATTGCCATGCGCTTCTCCTGCAATCTGCGGCGACGCTTCTTGTCGATCTGCATTCCTGCATAGATGGCAGGCTGGGCGGCGTTCTCGCGGAATATGCGGCTCATCTGATGGAGCATCCGAAGGATAGCGGTTCCCGCCGCCGCACCGAAAAAGTCCTCTTGATGGTCAATGAAATACTGCGCGTAGGTGTTGCCCTGCGCTGCCGCCTGTGCGAAATAGCGCAGAGCTTCCTCACGGTCTGCCTGCATCTCCTGTCCCAGCAAATAGAGCTTTCCCAGCGTGTATTGGGCAAACGAATTCCCTTGGGTGGCAGAGCCCTTCAGAAGCTGAATGGCCGCATCTATATCCTTTGGCACACCCTCTGCGCCGGTGAGCAGCAGCTTGCCGAGCCGGTATTGCGCGTATGGATCGTTTTGCTCCGCTGCCTGCCGCAGCCAGTGAAGGGCCTGTGGGAATTGCTCCTGCTCCTGCAGCAGTTTGCCCAGCGCGTATGCGGAGCAAGTATTTCCGGCCTCCGCCGATTTTTGAAACCACTCTGCCGCCGCTTTTCGGTCAATCGATATGCCAAGCCCGTCCTGATATGCCTTTCCCAACTGGTGTGCCGCGATGGTATAGCCCTCCTCCCACAGACGATGGAGTGTGACCAATGCCATTGACTTCTCGCTGGGATCTGCGTCCGCAGCATCTAATATGCTTTTTGCTCTGCGGTAAGACTGCGCCTGCTGATGGATCATCCGCTCCGCACTTGGATCTGGAGGAACAGGCGGTTCTTCCGGCTCCGGCTCATCCTGCATGGCATCATCCTCGAAGGTGAAGTGCATCTCCGAAAGCCGGAGCGTTTCCCGGATGACCATATTGCGCACCGTCTTGAACTCCTTTTGCTGCGACAGCGGTACTCGCATTGGCGGTGTCTGATTATAGTCAGTGCAAAGCTGCTCTCGGAGATCCTGCCATAGAGCATAGGCGGACGACACCCGTTCGTCCTTTGCCAGTTCATCCACGATCTCATCTATGATGCGCTTGACACGGGGCGGCAGATAACCGTAGACCTTTTTGCCGCTGACCTCCCGAAGCCGCTGGGCGAGATCCGTCACTAACAGCTCCAGCTTATCGCTTTGCATAGTACCGGTTGCCATCTGCTCGATGAGTGTTGCCATCCGTGCTTCCGCCTCCTGCTGGAGCAGGCCACGCTGTTCATCCTTCTGCTCATAGATGTGCAGGCGGTCGTTCCGGTAGATCGTGCTGACCAGCGCGGACTTGATGCTGCGGATACCCTGCCGGGAAAGGTAGCCCTCCTTCGGATCGGTTGAGAAGATCACCATGTGAACATGGATGTGCTTCTCCTTTTCATGGAGAGCGGCATACCAGCGAAAGCGGTCCGGGTGGATCTTATAGCCCTTGGCGATGTCGGTGATAGATGCGTTGATGAGCTCCTGCCAGTTTTTAAGGTCGGTATAGCCAAGACGCTCTGCATTCTCGCGGGAGAGGGAGATGACCGGCGTCCACACATTCCCCGTGTGCCGCGCCACCTCTGCCACGGCATTCTCCAGCGACGGGACCTTGCCATGGGCATCCCACAGGCCATGTTCGCCCAATGCTTTTACGCCGGGACGGTTTGCGACATAGTCAATATAGTTTTCCCGGCCATCCATGGGCTCAATGAAGTCCTCGTGGATCTGTTCGATGAGCGCAAAGGCAGTCTGCCGGTTGGGTGTGTTTGCATAGTCCTCATGCTCCGGCAGCTCCCTTGCCTCCGGGAAGCTGCGGAGCAGACGCCGGATGTACTGCTGCTGTTTCTTCGTAACAGGAAGATGGGCATTGTCATCCTTGAGGAGCTGCACGCCTTCACGGGTGGCGAAGTAGCGGGTGCGATGGGCCAGCCGAGCGGCATCTCTGCCGCCCTTCATGTAGGGAGAGATAAATATCAATCTCGCCATGTGTCATCCGGCAGCTGCCGTTGGACATCCTGGGCATCCTCGAACCTGATCTGACCATTGGTGCGCTTTACCTCGTCCACCACATACCCGCGCAGGGCGCGGCGATCCTCCAGCGTATCCCGGAAGTGGGCGGCGATGGTGTGCGCCATGATGCCCTGCTCCACCGCGCACTTGAAGAGAATGCCGTTGGTGCGGTTGGTGCTGTCCGCGATGATCCCGCGCAGCGTCGCCACCAGCGCGTCCGAGAGAAATTCGGTAATATTCTCCGTGCCGAGGTAGCCCATATAAAAGCGCAGAGCCTTTTCCACGAATTCGTTTCGGTTTTTGCTGTTGCTTTCTTCCAGCCAGCTATCCATTTGCCTGCGCGTTTCGGGATAAAGCCGGATAGTCATCTGTTCTTTTGACATAGTTGCCGTCCTTTCTTTTGATGTCGTTTGTTGTGGGCGCAACCCCCTGCGACGCGGTAGTTTTTCGGAAAATGCGCCTACAACTCATTTGAAATCCAGTGAAAACGCCTACAACTCCGAACGCTGAAAAGCCCCGCACTGCGGGGCTTTGTGGGCGGTCCGGGGCGGAAACGACACCGGGCCTTTATCTTGTGCTTTTATCGAACAGGCAGGTTCCCAGCACAGTTCCCCATAGGCGGGGCGAAAGCGGGGGCAAACAGCGCCGATGCCTGTCCGGGGTACAGGGATGCCACTCTCGCCCCCAAAGCCGCACACAGCGGCTCACAGGGGGCATAGCTGGCGAAACAGGGAGGAGCCGCCCTCTGGGGGACGGCTCCTCCTGTGTGGTGTGGTCAGCTGACTTGTTCCATCCATGCCTGCTTTTCCGTCGGCGTCTTTTCGATCCAGTCCAGCAGGTTCTGAGACTCCTCCAGCCACTTTGCCATCTCGAACAGCCTCGTCCTGGCGTATGCACTGTCTGCGCGCAGAGTCGTTTCAAACAGATCCCAGATGTTATCCAGCGTTTCAAGGCCGCTGGCATTCATGGGCAGTTCTTCCTCCGGCAGCACATGTGTCACCGTGCCATTTTCCCCCGCGGCAAGGATGGCCGCCTGTTCACGCTCCAGCAGTGAGGCGACCTCCTGGGTGTCACTTACGGGGATGCCCCACACCGTCCCAATGTGGGAGATGCACTCTCTGTGGAGCTGCACATCTGCGGTGGGGTGGAGCACCAGCAATGCCAGTCCCTCTTTTGCGATATTCATCTGCAGTTCCTTTGCGGTATCAATTGTCATGTTTGTTTCCTCCTGATTTTTGATTCGGGCAATGCCCGTGCAAACACAATGGCACGGCGCAGGGAGAAAAGCTATCCACGAAAAGCAACAAAAAATCCATGGCTGGTTTTGTGAAAAGCCAATGGGAACCGCAGTTATTACATGGTTTGCTCCTGCGCGGTGTTCCGCATCTTTTAGATAAGCCGCGGGTGCAAAAGGGAAAGCCACGCCAGTTGGCACGGCTCTCCGGGCAGCGTATTCGATTTCACATTCCCAGCACCGGTGAATCGCGCTGCTCCTGTTCCCGTGTTAGGATAACCAGTCAAGAGAAACTCCGCTTTCTTTTCCTTTACGATCACAGCTGCAGCTCCGCAGTCTGTGCCTGCTCCTCGTGAAGCTGTTGGGCATACTCGCGCAGGCTCATGCCGGTCTGTTCCATGCAAAACTCCTCCATCTTCCGCATCAGCACTTCCTGCTCGGCTGCGTTGAGTGGGTAGCTCCAGCTCTCCTCGGAGCCGTCACCCTTGCAGAGCGTCAGCTCCAGCGTGTCGCAGGGTCTATCCTCCGCGATGTCGTAGTTGGCATAGATGTTGAGCCAGTCATCGTTTTTGTCCGTGAGGACGAAGGTTCCGAAGGCAGCGTCCACATCAAAATCTGCGTCCACATAGAAGTTGAGCTTACCGTCTTCCTCCATCATGATCTCATCACTGAAGGAAAAATTCCGCGCGGAGAGATGTCCCGCCGAGGTAATTTCCATGCCGTCCAGCATCTCCAATAGTTTGGAGAGCTGTTCATCCCCTGAAGCAAAGCGCGACCTTGTGGCAAGGTAGACGGACGGGGACACATCCCGCATCGCCCAGGTCCGCCAGCCGTCCATGATGTGAACGGCGGAGAACTCCCGCTTGTCGAAGTTCACATCGAACACGCCGCGCACCTTGCCGGTGTTCTCCATGCGTACAGCGGTCAGGGCGTCAAACTCTTTTGCTGTGATGGGTTGCCCGCCGAAAAACATTCCGATAAATTTGTCCGGCGCAGTGCCTTTCTCTGCGGCGACATAGCTGCGCAGCTTTTTGCAGGCATCCAGTAGCTCCTCACCGGGCGTAGTCTTGAAGTACCACTCCTGTCCGTTTTC
>OHIS01000052.1_pt1 | contig 38602 bp, 35 predicted proteins | sample 1568361 | NCBI WGS metagenome assembly OHIS01 (sample SAMEA3879607, study PRJEB24766) | human gut metagenome | biome: human-associated habitat; feature: feces | place: USA | collected 1985/1987 | reverse complement strand
ACAAACAGCAAATACTTTGCTATTATGTAGGTGCTGGCAGTGAATTCACAGCAGACACGGTAGCGGGATGCATACCGCCGTCCGATGTATGGACACTGTTGTCTGCGGCGGCAAAACTAAATATGCACAGTTTAAGGTAATAGCTGACTGAAATGTTGTAGCATGCTGACTTGACCTTCGCGGTCGAGAGGTGTGCTACTTTTTTCGTGAGGAGGAGTTTCGCTGAAGGCAAAATTGATACAGATTTGTAAGGATACGTTTTTGATCTGCGTGGGACTTTTTGTCATGGCTCTTGGTTCTGCGCTGGTCTATCAGGCCGACCTGGGCACCGGTTCTATCGGCACAATGGTAGATGGTGTACATAAGGCTTTGCATATTTCCCGCGGTATGGCAGATATCACCGTTAGCTTGATGCTTCTTGCTTTGGTTTGCCTGACCGCAAGGGATTTAATCAGCCTTGGTACACTGATTAGCCTGTTTTTTACCGGTTTTTCCATCGATTTTTGGAAATGGGTCATCACATTGCTGCCTGCGCCGTCAACAGCCGGCATCTATCTCATGTATGTGCTGGGGTTGATCCTCGGTTCCATGGGCACCGGTTTTTACGTGGCGGTGAACTTTGGCATGAGCGCATATGACGCATACAGCATTATGATATACCGATTTACAAAATGGCAGTACAAATACGCCAAGATTCTCGCAGACGGACTGCTGATGTTTGTGGGTATTGTGTTGGGCGGAACAATCGGCATCGGCTCGATTATCAGCACCGTTACCGGCGGATTCCTGACACAGTTCTTTATCAAGCGCAGCACCCGCTTACTGCGACGCAAAGCTGTTCTGACAAACTGAGGAACCTCTGAATAAATCGTCTGCGGCTGGATAGCGGATCTTTTTCACTCAGCGCTTGCCGATTGAATCAGAGTTTCCCGAATCTTATGCAAAAGCTTCGTGTTATACGGAGTATTAAAAACAACTTGGAGGAAAACAACATGAAAAAGGTATTAGCACTGATCCTGAGCGTCGCGCTGACTGCTTCCCTGCTTTTCTCTGGCTGCGGAAAGACCACCGATTCCGGGAAGAGCACCCCCTCCGGCGACGGGGCAGACGGCAAGAAAAATGTAGTCTACGTCACCAGCAGCTCCTTGGGTGATGATCCTCTGGTGGATTTGGTATGGGACTCTGTTAAGAAGGCCGGCGAAGATTTCGGCATGAACACCAAGTGTATTGAGCTGAACAATGATACCTCTCTTTACACTTCCAGCCTTATTGATCTGTGCGGATCCGGGGAATGGGATCTGATCGTAACGGGCTTCTTCCAGATGATTGATCCCGTCTGCGAAGCGGTTGCCGAGTATCCCGACCAGCATTTTATGGTGTTTGACAGCTCTCTGGACTACAGCACCGGTAATTTCAACAACTGTGTATCCGTCGAGGGCCTCCAGAATGAGGGCTCGTTCCTGGCCGGTGTCTTGGCAGCCTGCCTGACCACCAGCGGCAAGGACGGATTCAATGATGATAAGGTCATCGGCTGCGTTATGGCAAACCCCGGTATGCTGGATGACTTCCTGGCCGGTTATATTGACGGCGCGAAGTGGGTGGATCCCGCCATCGAAATCATCTACTCCTACAACGGCAGCTTCAGCGATACCGCCAGCGCATCCGAGCACGCTCTGGCTCAGTTCAACCGGGGCGCAGATATCGTATACTCCGTTAACGGTGCCGCAGGCCTGGGCGTAGCGAACGCCGCACTCCAGACGGGACATTATATGATCGGTGTGGATACCGATCTGGCAGCAGAGGTTTCCTCCAATAACAATGCCATGGCTCAGCGCATCGTTACTTCCGTGTGCAAGGACTTTGGCACCATCCTGTATGATCAGCTGGAAAAGTATGCGGATGGCACTCTGGAGTTTGGAACCCACACCCGCTACGGCCTTGCCGATCACGGTATGTTCATTGTTGAAAACGAATACTTTGATGCCATTGTGGATGATGCCATTAAGGCCAAACTGAAGGAAGCGAACGAAGCTGTTTCCAGCGGGGAAGTCAAGGTCAGTACCGTAATCGGTGCAACGGATGAAGAATACGCCGCAATTCTCGCTCGCGCCAGTGCGGTGGAGTAAGGCTGTACACTGGGCTGCTTTCGTTGCCCACAGGAAGATCAATGGGTCTGAATCCGCCTGACGTCTTGAGGGCCCGGCCCGTTCGGACCGGGCCCCTATGATTTGCGGATATACAAACATAAGGAGGAATGGAAGTGTCTGGAGCGACACCGGCTGCGACGGAAATCCTTTCCATGCAGCACATTACCAAAATTTACGCCAACGGTTTCATGGCCAATAAGGATATCACTTTTGGTGTTCAAAAAGGAGAAATCCATGGCCTCGTGGGAGAAAACGGAGCGGGGAAATCCACCCTGATGAAGGTGCTCTTCGGACAGGAGGTGCCGGAAGAAGGCAAAATTTTCATCAACGGGCAGGAAGTGCAGATATCCAATCCCTTGGTTGCGCTGGAGTACGGCATCGGCATGGTTCATCAGCATTTTATGCTTGTCCCGTCTCTCACGGTAGCAGAAAACATGGTTCTGGGCGCGGAACCCCGGAAGAAAAGGATATTCTTTGATTATAAGCAGGCAGTCAGGATGACCCAAGAGGTTGCCGAAAAGTACAATCTTCCCATCAACCCGGACAAAAGGGTCATGGACTTGTCCGTAGGCTATAAGCAGCGAGTGGAGATTCTGAAAATTCTGCTGCGTGGAGCAAAGATCCTGCTGCTGGACGAGCCCACCGCCGTGCTCACACCCCAGGAAACAGAGGAACTTTTCGTTCAGCTGAAAAATTTGAAAAAGCAGGGCTTTACCATAATTTTTATCTCCCATAAGCTCAACGAGATTAAGGAAATATGCGACCGAATCACCGTTCTGCGGGATGGTCAGGTTGTGGGAACCGCTCGTATTGAGGATGTCACCGAGCGGGACATTTCCCGGATGATGGTAGGCCGGGATGTTCTGATGAATATCGAAAAACAAAAAGCACAACCGGGTGAAAGCGTCCTCAGTGTACGCAAGCTCGATTTTACAAATATGTATGGCAAGCAGGTGCTGAAAAATGTCAGCTTTGATTTGCGCCGGGGCGAAATTATCGGAATTGCGGGTGTGGAAGGCAACGGACAGTCGGAGCTTGCGGCAATCCTTACAGGCCTGGAGCACCAGCAGGAAGGTACAGTCCTGCTCAACGGCCGCAATACTGCCAACATGTCAATCCGTCAAATGCGGGAGGAGGGCGCATCCTTTATCTCCGAGGATCGCATGGTCTACGACCTTGTCCGGGAAGGCACAATTGAGGAAAACCTGATCTCTGACCGGTACTATAAAAAGGAATACTGCCGTGGGCCTCTGATGGATAAGGCCAAGATGGATCGGGAGGCAGAGGAACTGATTCGGGGCTACCTGGTGGCCTGTGACGGCAAGGATGCCTACATGCGCACCCTGTCCGGCGGCAATATGCAGAAGGTCATTACCGCTCGGGAATGCTCATCCCATCCCAAGATTCTGATTGCCAGTCAGCCTACCAGAGGCATTGATGTGGGCGCGACGGAGTTTATTCGCAAACGCCTGGTGGAACTGCGGGATCAGGGTGCGGCCATTCTCCTGTTCTCGGCAGATCTGGCGGAGGTTATGCAGGTCAGCGACCGTATCCTTGTTTTCCACGGTGGTCAGATCGTGGCGCATATCCCCAAGGTTGACGAAATTGACGAAAATCTGCTCGGTGAATACATGCTGGGCATCCGTAAGCAAAGTGCAGAAGAAATTGGAGGTGCCGTCCTTGAGAGTCACAACTAAAAATGTCGAGTCCATTGAAAATCGCTTCACCATCATACGGACTCTGGTGGGTGTGGGGATTGCACTGGTCATTGCGCTGGCTCTGATTGCTGCTGTGAGCGAAAGACCACTGGAGGCGTTGATGGGCTTCCTAACCGGTCCTTTGACCTCCATAAGCCGGCTTGGCAATGTGGTGGAAAAGGCAATTCCGCTGCTGTTTACCGGTACAGCCGTCTGTATCGTGTTTGCCTGCGGCCAGATCAGCCTTTGTATTGAAGGCATCTTTTACATTACCGGTATTACTTGCGCAGCAATTGCAACGCAAAGCGGCATTGCGGCGGGACTGCATCCGCTGCTGTGCATCCTGGCTGCAGGCGCGTTGGGAGCACTGATCTGTGCAATCCCGGCGTTGATGTACATCCGATTCGATACCATGACCGTAGTCTCTTCTCTGATGGTTAATTTTATTTGCCTTTATATCGGCAAATACCTGATGCACTATGTGCTGCGAGATCCGGCGGCGGGTTTTGACGGATCCGAAAAATATCAGGCGACTGCCAGACTTTTTAAGCTTTTTTCCAAAACGAACATCCATGTGGGACTGATTTTGGCGGTGATTGTTGTAATTGTCGGCTATCTGGCACTGTACAAAAGCCCTTGGGGCTACGGTGTGCGCATGACCGGTCTGAATGCCAATTTCTCCAAATTCCAGGGCATGAGCGTTGCCGGCATGATTCTCAGTGCATCCATGGCGGGCGGCTTCCTTGCCGGCATGGGCGGCGCTGTGGAACAGCTGGGTATGTACCGGCGCTTTTCCTATGATGGCCTGTCCGGTCACGGCTGGGACGGCATCATGATTGCGGTTATCGCCCAGAACAATCCCAAATATGTACCGTTTGCTGCTCTGTTCGTTGCCTACATCCGCACAGGTGCCGATGTGGTAAACCGCACCTGCGACGTGCCGATTGAAATCATCAGCATTGTGCAGGCGGTGATTATTATGTTTGTAGCTGCCGAACGGTTCCTTGCCGGCTGGAAGCAGCGTCAGATTGTTCAGGCTTCCCGGCAGGCACAGATGGAGCAGAAAACTGAAAAGTGAAGAAAGGAACGCAAGAATATGAATAGCGCATATGAAAAGCTGTTGAATTGTACCAGAATCGTAAAGGAGAAGATCGGAGATTTTGTCCCGGAGGTGGCTCTTGTTCTGGGAACCGGCTTGGGCGGTTACGGCAACAGAATTGAAGAACTGGCGGTTGTGGACTATCATGAGATTGAGGGCTTCCCGGTTTCTACGGTTGTGGGTCACGCGGGGCGCTTTGTCTTCGGGCGGATTGCCGAGGTTCCGGTGGTTGTGATGCAGGGTCGTGTCCACTTTTACGAGGGATATACCATGGAGGATGTGTGCCTGCCCATCCGGCTGATGGGACTGCTGGGTGCCAAGGTGCTCTTCCTGACGAACGGTGTGGGCGCTGTAAACAGAAGCTACCGTCCCGGTGATCTGATGCTGATCAAGGATCACCTGTCCCTGTTCATTCCTTCTCCGCTGCTGGGGGAGAACATGGAGGAGTTAGGCCCCCGTTTCCCGGATATGACCCACGTTTACCGTCCCGAGCTTTGCGCGGCCATTCGTCAGGCGGCGTCCGAGCTGAATCTGCGTCTGCAGGAAGGTATCTATGTGCAGTTAACCGGGCCTCAGTATGAAACGCCGGAAGAAATCAGAGTTCTGGAAAAGCTGGGCGGCGACGTGGTAGGCATGAGTACCGTCTGCGAAGCCATTGCTGGCAACCATATGGGAATGCGCGTGTGCGGCATCTCCGCAATTGGGAATATGGGTGCCGGTATTTTGGATGAGGTGCTCACCCATGAACCCCAGGAAAGTGTGGATGAGAATTTTGCGCAGCTAGTAACCTGCTCCATTGAAAAAATAGGTCACCTGCTTTCCAATCAGAAGTAAACGGGAGGACTGTCATGAACGATTTGATGGCATTTGTCCTATCTCCTGCTTTTGCCAACGCCGTCGTTAGAATGAGCACCCCGTTGATCTTTGTTTCGATGGCCGCGATTTTGGGAGCTAAGGCAAATATTCTTTGCATTGCCTACGAAGGCATGATGCTTTTCGCCGCATTGGGTGGAGTAATCGGCAGCGCTTTGTCGCAAAGTCTGCTGGTAGGGATGATCTGCGGCATTTTGGCAGGCTGCCTGATTGCAGGCCTGTTCGCCTACTTTGTCCTGGTACTGAAAACAAAAGTAATGCTGGTCGGTTTGGCGCTGAATACACTGGGCAGCGGCGGTACAATCTTTGCTCTGTACGTCATATCCGGTCAAAAGGCTAGCTCCATTTCTCTGAACAGCCTGCAGTTTCCTGTCGTGAACATTCCTTTCATTCAGGATATCCCGGTTATCGGGCAGATTCTTTCCGGACAGAACCTGCTGACCTATCTGGCATATCTGTCTGTTATTTTGGTCTACATTCTGCTTTATAAGACGCCCCTGGGTCTGCGGATTCGTTCGGTAGGGGAAAGCCCTGAGGCAGCGGAGTCGGTAGGTACCAATGTGATTAAGGTTCAGATTATCGCTCTGATGATCGGCGGTGTGCTGGCTTCCTTTGGCGGTATGTTTATGTCTATGGGCTATACCCCGTTCTTTACCCGGGATATGATGAACGGACGCGGATTCAATGGCATCGCCGCACAGAATCTGGGTGCCGGACATCCGGTGCTTACCCTTTTGTGTGCCATTCTATTCGGTGCGGCAGACGCTTTCGGCATAGCACTGCAAACCTCCCGTATGCCGCCGCAGCTGGCCTCCCTGGCTCCTTATATTACAACCTTGGTAGGCCTGGTCATCATTGGTCAGGCACGGCGCAATCAGGAGAAAAAGCGTGCCCTCGCACTGGGCGCGAAGGAACTGGAAGTGGAAAAGCAGACGGCAAATAAAGGGGAGTAACGATGAGAAAACTGTTAATTGATACGGATGTAGGCGGCGATGACGCAGTTGCCCTGATTATGGCACTGCGGGATCCTTCCGTGCGGGTGGAAGCGGTGACCACCGTCATGGGCAACGTGCTGGTGGAGCAGGCTACCTATAATGCGCTGCTTACCATTGAGCGAGCGGGAACCTATACGCCGCCTGTCTACCAGGGGCTTTCTACTGGAATTTTGAACCAGCCCTTAGTCAACAAGGATTACACCATTCACGGAAGGATGGAATGGGGGATCTGAATCTGCCGGCTCCAAGCCTGAAGGCGGAGCCCATACATGCAGTGGACTTTCTGATTCATACCATTGAGGAACACCCGGGAGAATATGAGCTGGTTGCCCTTGGTCCTGCCACTAACCTGGCGTGGATCAGTCTTCGTTCACCGAAAACACTTTCTAAGCTCAAGCGGATTGTGCTGATGGCCGGAACAGGCCCTTATTTCGGCAATGCCACCCCCTTGGCAGAGGGAAACGCGCGCATGGATCCGGAGGCTCTGGATATTGTGCTGCGGGATGCCGGGACAGACGTGGTTCTGGTGGGGTGGAACCTTTGCATTCACGAGTATCTATTCACAGAAGCAGAGCTTACCGCCATGGGCAATTCCGGCTCTTCGCTGACGAAGTTCTGCCTGGATATTAACCACAATCTCATTGAGCTGAACGAACGTCGGTTTGGAGAGAAAGCCCTGGACTTTGCCGACCCTGCCGCGATGGCTGTGGCGCTTCGTCCGGAATTGGTGCTGGAGTCGGTTTCCGCTTACACCAGAGTGGAAACGAACCGGGGCCTGGCTTACGGTGCCGTTGCGGTGGATCATTGCCATCAAAGCGGCTGCTCGCCTAACGCCACAACCTGTCTCCGCTTGGACGCCTCCGGGCTCAAGAAGTGCATCACAGAATTGATTCTGTGAGCAGGAACCCAAAATACGAAGGAGTTTAGTTTTTATGTACGCCTTAAATGACAACGGTCAGCAATATCATGTGGAGCTTTCCAAGGGCGATGTGGGTCGGTATGTAATCCTTCCCGGAGATCCGGGTCGCGTTGAGATGATTGCCAAGTTTTTGGATTCACCCCGCAAAGTAGCGCATCATCGGGAGTATGTAACCTATACCGGTATGCTGGATGGCGTTCCGGTTTCTGTGACCAGTACGGGCATTGGCGGCCCTTCCACCGCAATTGCGGTAGAAGAGCTGATTGCGGTTGGCGCGGACACCTTTATCCGGATCGGCACTGCCGGAATGCTGCAGGACTATTTCGATCTGAACGACTGCATCATCGCCACTGGCTCAGTCCGGGACGAGGGAACCACCCGACAGTATATTCCACTGGCTTATCCGGCGGTAGCGCACTATGAGGTGGTAAATGCCCTGGTTCGGTCTGCCAAGCTCTGCGGCAAGCGTGCGCATGTGGGCATCGTCCAGTCCAAGGACGCTTTTTACGGGGAAGCCGAGCCGGAAAGTATGCCGACGGCACCGGTGCTGGACTATCAGTACGCAGCCTGGACCAAGGGCGGTGTGCTGGCAAGCGAAATGGAGTCCGCGGCGCTTTTTGTGGTCAGCTCCATTCGCCGGGTACGGGCAGGATGTATCCTGAACAACCGGGGAGATATGAATGAAACCATTCAAGTGGCAGTCACTGCCGTCAGAGAACTTATCCGCCAGGATCAGCAGACTGCCCAGCAAAAGGAGTAATCCGCGATCGGATTCTGGAATAGTGGATATATCATTTTGCCGCCTGTCAGAGCTTTCTGACAGGCGGCAATCCGTTTGGATGATCAAGAAAAAGCACGCCGCAGGCATCCGTGGATGTCTGCGGCGTACACTGCGGATAACGGGGTATCCTCTGGATATTCCGGCTTTTTTCACGGATGTGTCCGCATCCGGAAAGCATTCCTTTGTCAGCCCATATCGGCGGCGAGCGCCTGATCGATGAGCGTTTGCAGAGCCTGCGCCTGGCTCTTTTCCGTGATGGCTCCTACGATGGGGTCGCCTACGATGTTGCCGCTGCGGTCAACCACATAGGTGGTGGGATAAGCAAAGATGTTGGTAGTAAACTTTCCCGCCTCACCATCTGAGTCAAAATACACATTCTGATAGGTGGCGCCCTTCTTGGCCAGCACGTCCTTCGCCTCAGAAATCGCTGTCTCGTCGCCGTCCAGCGTGAAGGTGTTGACACCGATGAGTGCGCCGCCCTTCTCCGCAAGTTCCTTGTTCAGCGCGTCCAGCTCGCCAAGCTCGCCCACGCAGGGATTGCAGGTGGTGAACCAGAAATTCACTACGGTGACGGCGTTGGCGGAGAACAGCTCGTCGCTCTTCACCGTGTTGCCGTCCAGATCTTTCCCTTCAAAGGCGGGGAACTTCTGCATACTGCCGTCATCGGATGGCGCGGTCATGCTCATATCGCCGTCCAAGGAGTACTGCATCACCTCGGGGTATTTTTCCTCAATCGTGGTCAGCCGGTTTTCAATGTTGCTGATTTCTTCAGCGGATTTCTTCAGCAGTTCGTACTCCTGGGCGGTAAACTGCTCCTTGGCGTCCTCAATGGTATCGAGCAGAAAGTCGCCGTAGTTTTTGCCGTCCTCCAGCATGGCCATGCCCTTATCGGCCGCCATAAATACCTTGTCCCAGAGCTCGGTATTTTCCGAGAGAATGGTATTTTCCTGTTCCATAAGCGTTTTGTGCATGGCAAGCGCTTCCTCGGCATTCTTGGGTTCTTGATTCATTGCGTCCATGCTGTCGCTGCCCTGTGCGCCGCAGGCGGCCAGGGACAGCACCAACAGTGCTGCCAGCAGCAGTGTGATGATTTTCTTTACGTTCATTTTGTTTCCTCCGTTTTTAATTTATCTGTAGGTTTTACAGGTTCTTTTTTGCCGTCTCCAAAGCCGTAGCGGAAGCTGACGGCGTTGACCGGACAGGCCTGAACGCACATCCCGCAGCGGATGCACTCGGCGTGGTTGGGTGATTTTGTCACATCCACATCCATCTTGCAGGCTCTGGCGCATTTCCCGCAGGAGACGCACTTATTCTTATCCACCTTCATCTGGAAGAGGGACACCCGGTTGAACAGTGCGTAGAACGCGCCCAGCGGGCAGAGCCACTTGCAGAACGGTCGGTAGAACAGTACGCTCAGCACAAGCACCGACAGCAGGATGCTGAATTTCCATGTAAACAGCTTGCCCAGCGCCGCCCGGATGCCGGAATTGGCAAGGGACAGCGGGATGGCTCCCTCCAGCACGCCTTGGGGGCAGAGGTATTTGCAGAAGAACGGGTCTCCCATGCCAACATCGTTCACAAGGAACGCCGGCAGCAGGAAAACCATCACCAGCAGGACAGCGTATTTCAGGTATGTCAGCGGCTTCAGCCGCTTGGTGGACAGCTTCTTTGTGGGGATTTTGTGCAGCAGCTCCTGAAACCAGCCGAAGGGACACAGAAAGCCGCAGATAAAGCGCCCCAGCAGCACGCCTAGCAGAATGAGGAAGCCCGTGATATAATAGGAGAAGCGGAACTTGGAAGATCCCACCACCGCCTGAAACGCCCCAATGGGGCAGGCGCCGGAGGCCGCCGGGCAGGAGTAGCAGTTCAGCCCCGGCACGCAGAGGTTTTTTCCCGCACCCTGGTACAGTCCTCCCTTGAGGAAGTTCGGCAGATGCAGGTTGGTCAGCAGCGTCGCCCCAGCCTGAATCCAGCCCCGGAAGCGGGACATGGTCTGTGATACCCCTGAAACATGCTTATCCAATTCCCACACACTCCAGACATAATTTAATTGCTTTGCTCAGCACTGTCGCCGTTTCCCCACGCCAGACGCCAAAGCACAGCATGGCAATTCCCACGACCAGCAGCACAGCCTGTACCGCGGCTTTTTTCGAATTCCGCAATTTCATCACCCTTTCGCTTTTCTGTGTCACTATCATAGCGCAGGGGAGTTAAAATCTTCGTTAAGAACGAAAATTTAATGCAAACTTTATCTGCGTTTGCTATAATGAAAAGCAACAGAAAAAGGAAGAAATGAAAAGGAGGATTCCCATGCGCCTTTTGGTAGTGGAAGATGAACGTGCTCTGTGCGAGACCATTGTCCGCAGTCTGCGCCGCTTGGCATACAGCGTGGACTACTGCTGCGATGGAGAGAAAGCCCAGGAGCTTCTGAGCGTAGAGCGCTATGATCTGGTGCTTCTTGATCTGAATCTGCCGGGAAAGGACGGCATGACGGTGCTGCGCACCCTTCGGCAGACGGACAGGGAGACGAAAGTGCTGATTCTCTCTGCCCGCAGCGAGGTGGAGGACAAGGTGGCGGGTCTGGACGCAGGCGCCAACGACTATTTGGCAAAGCCCTTTCACCTGGCGGAGCTGGAGGCTCGCATCCGCAGCCTGACCCTGCGGCAGTTTACCCAGCAGGATGTGCTGCTGAGCTGCGGCACCCTGGCCTTTGACACTCGCACCCGCACCGCTTCCGTCAATGGGCAGCCCCTGACCCTGACCCGGAAGGAAACGGGCATTCTGGAATATCTGATGGTGCATCAGGGCCGGCCTGTGAGTCAGGAGGAGCTGATAGATCATGTATGGGATAACAGCGTGGACAGCTTCAGTAATTCCATTCGTGTCCACATTTCAGCCCTGCGCAAAAAACTCCGGACGGCTTTGGGCTACGACCCTATCCGCAACCGTATCGGCGAGGGCTATCTGATGGGAGGCGGGGAATCATGAGAAAGATATCCTTGCAGTGGCGCATCACCTTGATGACCGTCCTGCTGATCGGCGCTACCTGCATCGTCATGAATCTGCTGCTTTGCTCCTCCGGCGTGTACTATATGGACACGATTGCGGATACCTTCCAGGCAGGCACGGTGATTATGAACGAGGAAGGGGCGGAGAGCTTTGATCCCCAGCGCATAAGGCCGGATGAGGAGCTGACCATCATTGTCAATGGAGCCCAGGGACGTTTTCACACCACCAACTGGTACATTACGGCTGTGGTGACACTGCTCAGCGGCATTCTGGCCTATTTCGTCAGCGGACGTGCCCTCATGCCTCTGCACAGCTTTGCCTCCCAGGTGGAGAAGGTGCAGATGAACAATCTGGCGGATATGAGAATCAATGAGGAAGTTTTGCCGGAATTCCGGCAGCTGAGCCGCTCCTTCAACCAGATGCTGGAGCGGCTGAACAACGCCTTTGCCGCCCAGCGGCAGTTCGTGGGAAACGCCGCCCATGAGCTGCGCACGCCGCTGGCGCTGATGCAGGCACGGCTGGAGCTGTTTTCCGCGGAGCATTCCGATGTGCTGCCGGAGACGGCGGAATTTCTCACCCTTTTGCGGGAGCAGACGGAGCGGCTGACGCAGATGACCAAAACCTTGCTGGAGATGAGCAATTTGCAGCAGGTGTCACGGAACGAGCACATCCAGCTTGCGCCCATGATTGAAGAAATCTTCACGGATCTTGCGTCGCTGGCGGAGAAAAAGGAGATATCCCTGGTTTACGATGGCGATGGCGTCATGACCGGAAGCGACGCATTGATCTACCGGCTGCTGTTTAATCTTACGGAGAACGCCGTCAAGTATAATCATCCCGGTGGCCGGGTGCGGGTCTCGGTTACGCAGGAGCCGGAAAAACTCCTGATTCGTGTTTCCGACACCGGCTGCGGAATTCCCGGGGAATATCAGCAGAGCATCTTCCAGCCGTTTTTTCGGGTGGATAAGTCCCGCAGCCGGGAGTTTGGCGGCGCGGGGCTGGGACTGTCCCTTGTGTGGGAGATTGCCAATCTCCACGGTGGCCGTGTTTGGGTTGCGGAAAGCTCTGAAGGTGGCACGACCATTGCGGTGGAGCTGCCTGCCCGGTGAGCTTTCTCCCAAGAAAAAATGAAAGAAAAGCCGCCCCGATTCGACAATCAGGGCGGCTTTTAGATGGTACGAGAGAGGGGAATCATTACACTAAGGAGCATCCGGCGTCGAACCGCCGGATGGCAACAGTCCACAGGACTGTTGCATCTTATTGTTCGAGTCCCCTTTATTTGGAATACAAAAATGATGTATCCCGGATGGGATACACAGAAACAGGACGTTTCCATTTCATCCGCACCCCTACAGGGCGCGTCTGAAATGGAAAGGACTCTCCCACGGGCTAAAAACAGTCCACCGGACTGTTTTCTTAACGCCCTTTCGAGTCCGGCCCTCTCTCTCGCCAAAAAGGAAGAGCACCCCATAGGGTGCTCTTCCTTTTTGGTGCGAGAGAGGGGACTCGAACCCCCACGGCGTAACCACACGCACCTCAAACGTGCTTGTCTACCATTCCAACACTCTCGCAAACGTGCTTTGATATTATAACGGAACTTTTGGGATTTGTCAATACTTTTTCAGGAAAACCCTTGCAAGATTTCTGATCTTCTGATAAACTATAGAAAATTGGAGGGAATGCCATGACACGCTTTTTTGCATCACAGGAGGAAATGTCCGGGGAAAGGATTCTTCTTACCGGGGAAAACGCCCAGCATGCCAAGGTGCTCCGGCTGAAGCCCGGGGAGACGGTGTTGGTCTGCGACGGGGAAGGGCAGGAGTGCCTTTGTGAAATTACCGCCTCAGATCCCTGGGAGCTGCGGGTAACGGAACGCCGAGCCTCCCAATCTGAGGCGGCGGTGCGGGTCAGCGTCTATTTGGCCTTCCCCAAGGCGGACAAGCTGGAGCATGTGATTCAGAAGGCTACGGAATTGGGCGCCTATGAGATCGTGGCCTTTCCCTCGGCACGGTGCGTCTCTCGCCCGGACGAGAAGAGCCTGAAAAAGAAGCTGGAACGCTGGCAGAAAATCGCCGCCTCCGCTGCCGAGCAGTCTGGCAGAGGCCGGATTCCCCAGGTCATCACCTTAAAGAGCTTCTCCGAGGCTCTGAGCCGAGCCTGTCAGGCGGAGAAGGCGCTGATGTTCTATGAGCACGAGGAAGCCCTGACCCTGAAAACGGCTCTCACCGGTACCTACCGCACGGTGAGCCTGCTCACCGGCCCGGAGGGCGGCCTGGAGGAAGGGGAGGTTTCCCAGGCTCGAGCCGCCGGAATGCAGGTCTGCACCCTGGGAAAGCGGATTCTCCGCTGTGAAACCGCTCCTCTGTGCGCCCTGTCTGCCGTTATGTACGACTCCGGCGAGTTCTGATACTATTTCCTGATTAAAATCTTATTTTTAATCAGGAAGGCATCGCCTGACGGCGCTGCCCGTTTTGTGATTTATAAGGAAAGAAATCACAAAACAAGTCTCATAGGAACTCCATGCCCTTCAGACAATTAAAATCTTTTTTAAAGATTTTAATCAGTATGAAAGGGATTTGCGAAAGCGGGGGACGCCTACAGGCGTCCCCCACAGGCATATTGTTGGGAATCAGCCCAGATACTTAGCCAGGATCTGGTCGTAGGTGCCGTTGGCCTTGATGTTGGCCAGGCCCTTGTTGAACATGTCCAGCAGCTCCTGGTTGTCGGCGTTGAAGATGGCGAAGCCATAATCGCCGCCCGCGTTTGCGGTATCCTCCAGGCACTTCAGAGCCAAACCGTTATCCTTGATGGTAGCCTGCATGATGGGGGTGTCCTCGAAGCAGGCAACGCACTGACCGCCCAGAACCGCCTGGTACATGGTGGGAGAATCTTCGAAGTAGACCAGCTTGAAGCCGTACTCGTCCTTCAGGGTCTCGGCGTAGGCAGCACCCTGGGTGCCGGTCTTGACGGCAACGTCCTTGCCTTTCAGACCGTCAAAGCCGGTGATGTTGGAATCGGCGGCCACGGTCATGGACTGAGTGGCGGTGTAGTAGCCATCGGAGAAGAGCCAGCCGTTGGCCTTCCGCTCCTCGGTGATGGAGGCACCGGCAATCATACCGTCAGCCTGGCCGGCCTGGCAGGCGGCGATGGCAGCGTCCCAGCCCAGGCTCTTGATCTCGTAGTCAAAGCCCTGGTCAGCGGCAACGGCTGCGACGATGTCCACGTCAATGCCCACGAAGTTGCCGGAAGCATCGGTGTACTCGAAGGGCTTGAAGACGGTGTCGGAAGCGATGACCCACTTCTTTCCGGAAGCGGCGGGAGCCTCGGTGGCAGCGGCGGCGGGAGCCTCAGTGGCGGCAGCCGCGGGGGCCTGGGTCTCGGCGGGCTTTGCGGAGCCGCCGCAGGCAGCCAGAGACAGAACCATTACCATGGCCAGACACAGTGCAGTAAACTTTTTCATAACAATTCATCCTTTCCTCTGTTTTTTACAAAAATGGGATTTTCGCCGGATACGGCGCAGATGCACGGGAAAAAGACGGTGGAATGTCACACATCACACCTTTATCACCAAACATCATGCCGGTATTTTACCACTTTCCCAAGTAAAAATCAACACGAGAGAAGGACAATTGTCCATATTCTACGGAACTCACAAATTATTCCATCATTTCGGCGGCACTCTTCAGCAATTGGTACGCTTTTTCGAAGCCCAGGGTGCTGGTGCACAGAGTCAGGTCATAATTCCGGCAGTCTCCGTAGGCTCTGCCGGTCATTTTTTCGCAGTAGGCCCGGCGGGCTCGGTCGGCGGTATCCATGTCGGACTGCAGCTCGTCCCAGGGCGTATCGGGCATGGACTTGCGCACCCGCAGCAGCCGCCAGCTTCTGTCCGCATGGACAAACACCCGCAGACAGTGGTCGTATTCCTTGAGGATGTAGTCCGCGTTCCGGCCTACGAGGACGCAGCTTTCCTTGTCCGCAATCTGCCGGATGGCCTTTACCTGGGCGTTCCACAGCTCTTCGCTCAGAGGGCGGCTGTAGAAATTGAACAGGCTCTGGGTAAAGCCAAACTCCATGGGCACCCGCTCGTCCCACTGACGAACCTGTTCCGGGGTCAGGTGAGCGCTGGCCTTGGCGGTGCGCAGGATAATGTCCCGGTCGTAGTAGGGAATGCCCAGCTCCCGGGCAAGTCTGCGACCCAGATCGCTGCCGCCGGAGCCGAATTCTCTTCCGATGGTGATAATACGCTTCATTCAGAATACCTCCCGACAGTGCGGGGACTGCCTCCCCGCCGGATTATGTGCATTATAGCACATGCACACCAAAGATTCAATACGGTTTTATCCCAAATGACGAAAGACCGGGATGGATTTCCGGGACACAGATAAAACGAAGGAAATTTCCGAGCGGAAACTTTACAGGAACTTTACATAAGCTTTGCATAGAACCGATGGCATTCCTTCCGGCGGTTCCTTATAATATAGAATGGATAGCTTGAAATAACGATAAGGAGAGACAAGCATGACTTTTTATTTTTTGAAGCTGATTTCCCTGCTGGGGGGTCTGGCACTGTTCCTGTTCGGCATGGATACCATGGGGCAATCCCTGGAGCGCACCGCCGGCGGCAAGCTCCAGACCATTCTGGCGAAGATGAGCTCCAATGTGCCCAAGGGCTTTCTGCTGGGTCTGGCGGTGACGGCGGTGATTCAGTCCTCCTCGGCCACTACGGTAATGGTGGTGGGCTTTGTCAACTCCGGCATTCTGACCCTGAAGCAGGCCGTGGGTGTCATCATGGGCAGCAACGTGGGCACCACGGTCACTGCCTGGATTCTGTCCCTGAGCGGTCTGGAGGGAGACGGCCTGCTTGTGCAGCTGTTTAAGCCGACCACCCTGGCTCCGCTGCTGGGTACCCTGGGCATTGTGCTGTATATGTTTACCAATTCCGAGAAAAAGAAGAACATCGGCGGGATCCTGCTGGGCTTCATGGCTCTGATGACCGGCATGGAGCTGATGAGTGGTTCCATGGAGTTTCTGAAGGACGAGGCCTGGTTTGTCCGGATGATGGTCTCTTTCTCCAATCCTCTGGTGGGAATTCTGGTGGGCGCGGCGCTGACTGCCATTATCCAGTCCTCCTCTGCCTCCGTGGGCATTTTGCAGAGCCTGTGCGCCACCGGCATTGTGACCTACGGCTGCGCCATCCCGGTAATCCTGGGTCAGAATATCGGCACCTGTGTTACGGCGATGATGGGCGCCATCGGTGCCAACAAGAATGCCCGGCGGGCGGCTATGGTGCACCTGTACTTCAATATCATCGGCAGTCTGCTTTTTGTTCTGGTGTTCTACGGAATCGGCCTGTTCCATCCCTGGAATTTCCTGGGGGATACCTGCAGCGAGATGAACATTGCGGTCATCCACACCTCCTTCAACGTCTGCGTCACCGCCCTGCTGCTTCCGCTGAATGGGCTGCTGGTCAAGCTGGCAACCCTGTCCGTGCCGGATGACAAGCAGGAGGAGAAGCCGGTGCTGCTGGACGAGCGTCTGCTGGCCACCCCGGCGGTTGCCATTCAGCGCTCCCAGGACATTGCTACCCGGATGGCGGAGGATTCTGCCCAGGCCATGCGTCTGGCCATGGGGCTGATTCGGAAGTTTGACAGAAAGAGCCTGGATCGGGTGATGGAACTGGAAAACAATACCGACCGCTATGAGGACGCTCTGGGCACTTATCTTGTGCAGCTGTCCAGCCGGAGCCTGTCCGTTGCCGACAGCCGGATTCTCAATACCCTCCTGTACACCATTTCCGATGTGGAGCGGATTGCCGACCATGCGGTGAACGTGGGCAAGGCGGCGCTGGAAATGGAGGAGAAGAAGATCGTCTTCTCCCAGCAGGCTCAGGGGGAGCTGGAGGTGCTGGAGCGGGCCGTTTCCGACATCCTGGGGCGGACGGTAGAGGCCTACCGGAGCTTTGACCGGGAACTGGCCCGGAAAGTGGAGCCTCAGGAGCAGGTGGTGGATGCCTTGGTTCGGGAGATCAAGTCCCGGCACATCCGCCGACTCCGGGAGGGCACTTGCAGCGTGGAGTACGGCTTCGTGCTGGAGGATTTGCTCACCGCCTTCGAGCGGTCGGCAGACCACTGCTCCAATGTGGCGGTGGAGATTCTGCAGGTGTCTGAGGGCAAGCTGGAGGCACATGAGTACCTGAATTCCCTGAAAGCCGGCGAGCTTCAGGAGAGCGCTGCCTTCGCCGAGGAATACGCCCGGTATCAGGCCCGGTATGCCTTCCCGGAGGATCAGAAATAACGCTGACGGATTGCTCCCTTTGTGGCATCTTGCCCCATGCCGGAATCCATCGGCATGGGGCAGTTCTTTGCCATTTTCCGTTGCAAAACGGCAGAAAATGTGCTACCATTATGGCAGGAAATTAGGGTCTATCTGAAAACCGGAAATATGACCAACGGTGAGGGATTTTTCTCCTGATGAAGCCATTTTTTTGCAGGAATACTCTGCGTATTGCAAGAAAAAATGGTGCCCAGCAGGTGGAAAAGACCCGCTGTTTGGGCGTGTTGACGGTTTTCAGATAGACCCTACGGGAATCGGGAGGGAAATCCATGGATCTTCGGAGCCTGAATTATTTTACCGTTGTAGCGGAGGAGCTGAATTTCACCCGGGCGGCCCAGCGGCTGAATATGAGCCAGCCGCCGCTGAGCAACCAGATCCGGAATTTGGAGGAGGAGCTGGGCACCCAGCTCTTCGTCCGGGGCGGAAGAAGCCTTCAGCTGACCGAGGCGGGGCTGCTTCTCTACCGGCGGGCGGAGCAGCTTCTGGATTTGGCGGAACGAACCCGGGAGGAGGTGTCCTCCTTTGCCATGGGTCTCAGCGGCACATTGTGCCTGGGCAGCGTGGCGGGGCTTGCCGCCTTTCTCACCGGACGGTGGCTGGCAGGATTCCGGGAGGAATATCCCCTGGTGCGTTTTGAAATTGCCAACGGCAGCAGTGACGATATCAGCGACCAGATTCTCCGGGGCTACTATGAGCTGGGCGTGATTGCCGCACCCTATGACAGCGAACACCTGGAAGGCATTCCCGTAGGCGATGAGCCCTGGTGCGCCATTTTCTCGGAGAACCATCCCCTGGCGGCTCAGCCTGGGGAGCCGCTGCCTCTGAAGGAGCTGGCAGGGTATCCGCTGATCGTGCCCCACCGAAGCTCCCGGATTGACGAGATCCGCAGCTGGTTCCGGCTGGTTGGGGCAGAGCCGAACATTGTGGGGGAGCACTCCAATTTTCTGGATGTGCTGGCCATGGCTCACGCCAATGTGGGGGTGTCTATCTTTCCCCAGACCACTCCGGCGCCCATGCCGGGCATGGTCTCCCGGCGGATTGTGGAGCCTTCCCGGCAGGCGCAATACCTGCTGGTGCACAAGCGGGACGCCACGATGAGCGAGCTTTCCCAGGCCTTTCTGGATTACGTTCAGGACGATCTTCAGGCTCACCCGGCGGACTTCCTGGAAGAGGAATAACGAAAAACCCCGTCATTTGCGTTCGCAAGTGACGGGGTTTATGAATGGTCGGTATTTGTCATGGACTCCCTCTTCTCGTTGGAATCAAAAACGGAAGGTCGTGTAGCGGCGCGCCTGAAGGATTTCGGCGTCTTCAACGATTCTCATAAGGCTTCTCCTTTCGGTGCGGACGGCTGCCACAGCCGGTGTCAGTGCTTGAAGGTTTCGTAGTACTCGGTGAGCAATTCAGCAATCTTCTTAGAAACTTTCATAAGGCTTCTCCTTTCTGATACAAAAATGGTATACGGCGAGTTAGTGCTTAAAGGTTTCGTAGTAAGCGTCCAGAACCATCTCAATCTTCTTAACCAGCTTCATAATGCCATCTCCTTTCTGAATTTTGGCTTGTTTTTCTTTCTGGCTTAACTATAATACCAATTTCCCAAAAAGTAAAATACCAAATTCCAGAGAACTGCTATATGATTTTGATATAGAAATGCTCCCGGTTTTTGAAGCCGGGAGCGTCTGCTCTTTCGCTTTTACGGGGAAATCAACGCATCCACAGAAAATCCATAAATTGGGGGATCTGCTTTTCCCAGTCTGCCTCGCAGTGGCCGCCGTCCGGCTGGCAGTAGACCAGGGTGGCGCCGCCCTTCCGGCGGATTTCCCGGGCAAGACCCTGGTTCCAGCGGTAAGATTGGCTGTTGTCATCCCGGTTTTCCGGGCCCTGACGGCCCCAGGCCTCCCGGGAGCCCCAGGACAGGTAAACCCGGGTATTGGCGCTGATGGGAGCCATGGCCGCGTCGGTAAAGACTCCCTCCGGGCAGAAGCCGATGGCACTGGACAGGCAGGCGGCCTTGGAAAACCACCGATTATAGCCCAGTACCCCCCGGATGGCCATCAGGCCGCCCATACTGGAGCCGGCGATGCCGGTGCATTCCCGGAAGGGAATGGTGGGGAACCGGCCGTCGATGTAGGGCTTCACCCGAGTAATGAGCCAGTCCAGGGTCTCGTCTCCCCTGGCAGTGAGCTTTCCCGCGTTGTCACCGGCGGCAGGGTAAGGCAGGTACTCTTCCAGCCGCTGGTTGCCGGTATGGCTGCATTCCATGCCCACGACAATCATAGGCTTGCTCCAGCCGTCCAGGAATTCCTTCAGCCCCCAGGACTTGCCGTAGGTGGCATCGGAATCAAAGAACAGATTGTGCCCGTCGAAAAAGTACATCACCGGGAAACGGCCGCCCTTGCCCTCAGGCAGATAGATGTGCAGGGTGCGGTCGGACTTCCCTGGGGGATAGTAAAATGGCTGCTTGATTACCATGGGGCTGCCTCCAGTTTCAGATTGGTGACATTATAGCACATTTTTCCCAAAATGGAAAGGGGATGATACGAAAAAGAAAGACCATTGCCGGACTTTTCCGCAAAAAACGGCTCCCCTCAGTGTCCAGGGGAGCCTGTTTTTACAATGCGGGATATTTTTCCCGGAATTGGGTCAGCGGCACGTCCCACTCGCTCTGGTAGCGGGCATCGCCACGATGGTCGGGCAGGGGCAGAATCTCCTGCAAATCATGGATGAAGGCTTTGGTGAAGATTACCGAGCCTGCCACATTCAGGTGGGAGTCGTCGCAGTAGTGGTCATCCAGATTCAGTCCCAGCCGCTGGACCTGCTCATAAGTGCAGTAGTTCAGATAGGGAACGCCCCGGGAATCCAGATATGCCTTGGTGGCATCCCAGCGAACGGCAGAGTGAAAAGCGTGGGAAATGCTGGGCATGAACACGGCCACCACCGGGATTCCCCGCTCTTTGCAGGTTTCGATCATTAAATCGTAGTAGTGGATGCTGTACTGGGACATAGGCTCCGGCTCGGCACCGGCGCAGTTCCATAGCTCCGGCACGATGGCGGAAAGAGAACCCGCCCGGGGAATGTCGGTCATACCGGCCCCCTTCTGATAGCTGGGATAGTCGGCCTTGACCAGATAGTCCCGGGAGAAATCCGCGTCCGTCAGCTCATTCCACCGGGAGTGATAGCGCAGAAGAGGAAACTCCCAGGATAGGTAGGACTGGCTCTTGTCTACGGCGCAGATTTCCCGGATGAGCTGCTCTTTCAGCTTCTTGTCCGGCATACATTCTACCACCTTCCGGTGGACAGGCTCAGCTTCGCTTGGCAGCATATCGTCAAACAGGCAGCTGAAATCGCAGACGACCACGGAGGGAGTTTGGTACTCCAGGGCGTAGAGAAGCTGATAGTAGGCGGTCATGGCAGAGCGGTAGGCCATCCCAAAGTTGAAGCCGGTGACCCCGGCTTCTTCATAGCCCACAATGGGGGTGTAGCCGTCGTAGAGCTCGCTGGTGCCGATGGCGAGAATATCGATGGAATTGTCAGATGCCCGGGAATAGAGGATGTTCTTGGTATACAGATCATCCTCCACCGACCAGCGGTAATGGAGCACGCTTTGTGCCGCCGAAAAGCACAGGCAGAACAGCAGCACAAAGGCCACGACCCGAATGATATATTTTTTCATAAAAGAATCTCTCCTGCCTCAGAAGCCCTGGTAAATGAAGGAGGCGCTGCTGAATTCCGGGCCGTAAATGCCGAAAATGATGATGGAAAACACCGCCAGCAGATACACCGCGTACCGGCAGACAATGTCCTGCTTCATCAGGGTTTCCCTGAGTTTGATCTTGTGCTCGTGGAGAATGTCCACGGCGATCATCAGCAGGATCCCCAGGTACATGACCCGGATGTTCGCCGCGTCCAGGCCGAAGGCGGTAAGGCTGTCGTCAAAGAGAATGTGAATCTGCCCGGGACTAAAGCGGGCTGCTCGTCCAAACAGCGTAAAGGCCTGACGCAGGTACCCGGCTCGGATGAAGAACCGACCGAAGGTCAGGATCAGGAAGGTGCGCAGAGTCTGGAACAGCCGCCAACTGATGGCACTGTCGCATAAATGCAGCTTCGCCCGAACACGCTTATACCAGGGCCCCAGCAGGGTGGCGGAGGAAACGAAGAAAGCCTGATAGCAGCCGTAGACCACATAGTTCCAGCCGGTGCCGTGCCAGATGCCTACCAGTACAAAGACGATGACCGAGGCCAGAGTGGCGGAAAACACCTTTTTCAGGTAGGAATTTGGAATCTTCTTGGAGAATTTCATCACGGATTTGTTGAGCACGATGGGATAGTACAGGTATTTCTCCATGAATTCGCCCAGGGACATGTGCCATCTCTGCCAGTATTCGGTGACGCTCCGGGACACCAGCGGAGCCCGGAAGTTTTCCGGCAGCCGGATGTCCAGCACTTCGGAAATGCCCATGATTACATCGATGCCGCCGGAAAAATCGGCGTAGATCTGAAAGCTGTAGAGCACCATGGCCCAGAACAGGGTAAAGCCCACGGCGGTTTCCTCCCCCAGAATCCCCAGCACCAGAATGCCGATCCGGTCGGCGACGACCACCTTCTTGAAGTAGCCCCAGAGGGAACGCTGGATCCCCATAATCATCCGATCGGCATTGGGCTTGTGAATCTGCTGGAACTGGGGAGCGGTTTTCTTATATAGGTTGATGGGCCCCTGAAGAATGGAGGGGAAATAGGTGATGAAGACGAAATAATTCAGAAAGTTCTTTTCCGCCGGGTGCTTCTTGTGATAGATATCATTGGCGTAGGCAATCATGGTCAGTGTGAAATAGGAGATGCCGATGGGGCTGACTAGGGTGCTGATCGATAGCCCCCGGTGGCTGAAAAACAGCCGCACCGCCTCAAAGCTGTCCCGGAAGAATTTGAAGTAGCACAAAATGGCAAGGGACAAAATCACGTCCAGCCAGAAAAATTTTTTCGCTTTTTCCTTCTGCCCCAGATTCTTCTCGATGAGCAGCCCGGCAAAGAAGGAAATGGCCACGCAGGCGGTGATAATGACCAGAGATTTCAGCCCGGAGGCGGCCAGAATGAAGAACAGGTTCGCGCACAGAAGGACGATTTTCTGGCCGTTTTTGAACCGGCCGGCCAGATAGTAGGCAATTGCCACGATGGCGGCAAAGCCCACATAGGCGATAGATTTCAGATCCATGGATAGTACTTCCTTGCTTTTGAGAAATAATCAGTCAGAGGAGCGGGATCGCCGTGGCCCGGAAACAGCAGAATTTCCCCGGGGAGCTTTTGGTAGCTTTCCAGAGTCCCGGCCAGAGCCCTTTGGCTGGCGCCGACGGATTTCAGCTCCATGCCGTTGCCCAGCAGACTGTCCCCGGAGAACAGATATTTCCCCCGGTACAGGTAGGACATGCCCCCGGGGGAGTGCCCCGGCGTGGCCCAGGCAAGCCAGTCGCCGCCCGGCAGGGGGGCGGCGGGGGAAGCGGCCAGCCGCACGTCTGCTTGACAGACATAGGGCAGGGGCAGGTTCTTTTTTGCCCAGGCGTACTTTTCTGGGTCGCCGATGAAGAGCAGGGGAAAATGCACGGTGCTGTTGGGTATCTTTTCCATGCTTTCGGCGCAGACCGCCGAGGCATAAACCCGGCAGGGAAGCTTCTCCCGGAGCCAGTTGACCCCGGAAATGTGGTCATAGTGCTCATGGGTCAGAAAGACGTGAACCAGTGAAGCTCCCTCCAGGTGGGGAAGCAATTCGTCATCGGCGTGAGGGTCGATAACCACCGGCTCGTCCCCGGCGGGGATGAGATACATCCGCTCGTCAATCAGCTCGCCCGGAAAGATATGGACATCCCCCGGGGAAAAGGATGGAGCCTCCATTCAGGTCTCGGACTTTTTCTGCTCTACCAGAGCGCAGATGGCGTCCAGATTGTTCAGATTTTCCGGCTCAATGTCGTCGGCATCAATGTAGATGTCGAATTCGTCCATCAGGGTGGTGACGATCTGAATCACATCGAAGGATTCCAGAATTTCGTCGTCAATGAGATGCTGCTCCTTCTGAAAGTCCACGTCGGGACGGATGGACTCCAGCAGCTCCAGAATTTGTTCTTTCATGTCAATTCTCCTTAATATACTGCTGCTTCAGCAGCGTTCTGTCGATTTTTCCGTTGAGATTGATGGGCATTTCCGCCAGAACCTCGTACCGGTTGGGAATCATATAGGCGGGGAGCTTGCCCTTCAGCTGCTCGGTCAGTGCCTTGGGATCCAACTCGCCCTCGTAGATGGCCACGATCTTCTGGGTTTTGTGCTCATACAGGCAGCAGCCTCTGCGCACCCCGGGGACGGCTCCCAGAGCCGTCTCGATTTCGCCCAGCTCAATCCGGTGACCCATGTGCTTGATCTGAGAGTCCTTCCGGGCAAGAAAGACGATCTCGCCGTATTGATTGTACTTGGCCAGGTCGCCGGTACGGTAAATCCGCTCGTAATAGTTGGGCTGCAAGGGGTTGCGGACGAAGGCCTCCCGGGTTTTCTCCGGGTTATTGAAATAGCCGTGAGCCAAAGAGCAGCCCCGGACGCAGATTTCGCCCACGGTCTCCGGCTCGGTGACGAGACGGTCGCCGTCCAGCAGCAGAACCTCTGTATTATTGCAGGCGTAGCCGATGGGAATGGGCTCGGTGTCCTCAAATTCCCGCTCAATTTTATAGTAGGTGCAGTCGCCGGTGGCCTCGGTGGGGCCGTAGAGGTTGGCAAATTTCACCTGGGGCATGGCTCTGCGCCACAGATTGAACTGCTTGGTGGGCATGACCTCCCCCAGGAACATGACCTTTTTCAGGGTTTCCGGCTTTTCCTTGTCCAGAGCCCGGAAGTTGACGATCATGCACAGAGCCGAGGGCACCCAGTCGATGCAGGTGATTTTTTTGTCGATCAGGAACCGCACCAGCTTCTTGGGCAGGGAGAACAGCTTCCGGGGGACAATGTGCATGGTGGCACCGCAGCGCAAAGTGGCGTAGATGTCCTTGACGGAGGCGTCAAAGTAGAAGGGAGTCTGGTTGGCGAAAACCTCGGTTTCGTCGAATTCGAAGGTCTCGCACCACCACTCGGTAAAATTGATGACGGAGCGATGGCTGACCAGCACGCCCTTGGGTACCCCGGTAGAGCCGGAGGTGAAGATGGCGTAAACCGGATCTGTATCGATGGAGCGACGCTGCCGGGCCTGGATTTCCTCGGTGCGAACGGCATCATTTGCCAGAAAATCCTCTATGTAGAATACCGTGCATTCCCGCTTGACTTCCTCGGGCAGCTCGTCACACCGGCGGGTGATCAGGCACTTGGCTCCCAGGGTGTCGATGATCAGCTTCACCCGCTCGTAGGGCATCTGAATGTCGATGGGCACATAGAAGCCGCCGGTGTAGGCAACGCCCAGGAAGGCCTCGATGACCTCCACGCTCTTATTCATGTACACCAGCACCGGGGTGCCGATGGCAACCGAATCCAGCAGACCGCCGGCGATTCGCAGAGCGTCCGCCTTCAGCTGAGAAAAGGTGATCTCTCTGGCTTCATCGGTGTAGGCGATTTTGCTTCCAAACTGTTTTTCCGTGATTTCCAGATAATCCGCGATATTTTTGATCATTCCGATGGATTCCTCCTTGCTTCTTCGTGAGAACTCCCGATAATCCAATTTTCCAGGATTTTCAGCTTATTTTATCACAGGAAGTAGGGGTTTGCAAGGAGTATCTTTGGGGGATAAGCGTCAAATAAACACAAATGTAACTTAAAAGCCCCGTTATTTGCGTTTCGCAAACAACGGGGTAAAATATCAAAAAATCTTTTTTATCTGAGTGTTTTCAAAAGAACTGCCATAGCAATCCGAAACATTCTGGTGCGCTTCCGGCGATGCGGCCGGGGGATTCTTAAGGGGGCGGCTTTTCGGCAGCGCCCCTTAAGCCGGCTTCTTATCAATTTTCTTGCCGGGACAAGAAAATTGCCCCCGGAGGGACCAGCACCGAAATATTTTGTGAGCCTTGGAATATAAGGATGGACTTGCAATTCACGGGACGATGAGGGCATCGTCCCCTACAATCTCTTATTTGAACATTTTCTGACAGCAACCTCATCCGCCCGACCGGCACCTTCCCCTTTCAGGGGAAGGCTAAGGAAACGGGTTGTGATCGGAGGAAATCCCTGAAAAGGGCCACATCAGTGCTACTGGTTCGCAATGACAACCGTTAACAAGGCTGCCCCAGCCAAAGCCCCTTCCCGCGAAGGAGCCATTTCTCAGGGCACGAAGATCCGGGTCATTTCCACGGCCCGGCCGTTCTCCAGCCGGACGGTGGTGTTCTGGGGATAGAAGCCATAGTCAATTCCGTTGTCCGGGGTGAGGAAATCGCCGGAAACATAGACTTTGGGATCCTTGTCAGGCTGAGACATATCGGTGTAGACAAGGCTTTCGTCCACGGGCACGGTGATGACGCCAAGCTCCCGGTAGTCTTTGGAGTCATTCTCCAGCAGCCGGTGATAGGTGGCGTCGTCGTTGGTGGTCAGGCTGTAGCCGTCGCCGCTCAGACCGCCGTTGATGTCCACGGTGCCGTAAGCATCCTCGCTCAGCTCCTTCACCACCACCTTTTCCGCGTCAATGGAGATTGTGTCACCCACCCGCAGGGCGGCAATATCCGCCGCACCGTAGCGGTCATAGTCGTATACGGTGAGCTTCATCCGCAATACGCCGGTATCGTCCAGATAGACGTCCCCCTCTGCCAAGGATACGGACAGGGTGCAGCTGCCCGGGTTTTCCAGGTCAAGGGTCCCGGGCAGGGGCTGAATCCAGTTGGTCTGCGCCACGGGCTTGGTGGCGGGCTCCGGCGCGGGCAGAGTCACGGGTTCGTCCTTTATGGTACAGCCTGCCAGAAGCAGACACAAAATCAGGGTCAGATACCATTTTTTCATACATTTACCTCCTTAATTGGCGATACTATCATAGCATGAAATGCCCGGAATGACAAATTAAGTTTTCTTGAAGATTTTTCAGAGGCTTTACAATTCCTGACTTTTGGATTTTACACAGCGGGAATAGGATAATGCCCGTAGGATGTGAATCCGAAAATGAATTGATGAAGGAGATCAAAGAAAATGAAACGTATTGTCAGCATTGCACTGTGCCTGATTCTGGCACTGAGCCTGGCCGCCTGCGGTCAGACCGCCGCACCTGCCGCCACCACCGCTCCCGCGGCTTCCGCCGCCCCCGCTACGGAGGCTCCCGCAACCACCGCTGCCGCAAAGCTCTCCGGTACCGTCGCCACCGACGGCTCCACCTCCATGGAGAAGGTCATCGGCGCACTGGGCGAGGCCTTCATGGAGGCAAACCCCGACACCACCTTTACTTACAACCCCACCGGTTCCGGCTCCGGCATCCAGGCTGTCCAGGAGGGCCGCTGCGACATCGGCCTGTCCTCCCGTGCCCTGAAGGATGCTGAGAAGGAAGCGGGTCTGACCGAAACCGTTCTGGCCTACGATGGCATCGCTATGATTGTGAACCCTGCAAACCCTGTGGAAGACCTGTCCCTGGAGCAGATTGCCGACATCTACACCGGCAAGATCACCAACTGGTCCGAGGTTGGCGGCAATGACAGCCAGATCGTCCTCATCGGCCGTGAGGCCGGCTCCGGCACCCGGGGCGGCTTTGAGGAAATCGTGGGCGTGGTTGACGCTTGCCAGTACCGTCAGGAGCTGAGCTCCACCGGCGACGTGATCACCACCGTTGCCCAGAACCCCGACGCCATCGGCTACGCCTCTCTGGCTGCCGTCAAGGATACCGTCAAGGCTCTGAAGGTGGCGGGTGTTACCCCCACCGAGGCAACCGTCAAGGACGGCACCTACACCATCCAGCGTCCCTTCGTCCTGGCTACCAAGACCGGTGAGAAGCTGAACGATGTGGCTCAGGCCTTCTTCGACTACGCCACCTCCGCCGATGTCGGCGAGATCATCGCCGCCGCCGGTGCGGTTCCCGCCAACGGCTAATATGGATGGAAGACACCCCCTCACCCGAGGGGGTGTTTTCCTGCGTTTGCAGGCATTTTCAAATAGCGTATGTCATTGCGCAATTCTTGGATAGAACGTGTCGTTGCGAGGAGGCCAGACTGGAGGGGAAGGCTTGGGGGAACGGATTGTGACCGGAGGGAATCCCTGGAAGGGGCCACGCCAGTCTGCGTTACATTAAGGTATGACTGCCACAGGCAGTCATTGAGATTCTGATTCGCTGCGCGGAGCACCACTGGTTCGCAATGACATGCGCTATAGGGTGGTTCTCGGAGAAACCAGGGTGACTTGACGCAAACTTTACAATCGGCTGATTTCTCACTTTACATTTCAAATCTACAATGAAACCGTAAAAAGTATAGGAAAGGAACAGTCTATGAAAGTCAAAAACAATCTGCTGGAAACAGTGGTTCACGGTATTTTCCTGCTGCTGGGGCTGGTGACGGTGGCCTGTGTGCTGCTGATTACCGGCTATCTGGTCATCTCCGGCATTCCGGCCATCCGGGAGATCGGTCTTACGGACTTCCTCTTCGGAACCACCTGGGCCTCCACGGCGGCAGAACCCAAATTCGGTATTCTCCCCTTTATTCTGACCAGCGTCTACGGCACTGCCGGGGCAATTCTGCTGGGCGTGCCTGTGGGCTTCCTCACCGCCATGTACCTGGCGAAAATGGCACCTGCTTCGATCCGGGAATGGATGGGCCAGGCGGTTTCCATGCTGGCGGGCATCCCCTCCGTGGTCTACGGCCTGGTGGGCATGATGGTGCTGGTGCCCGGAATCCGGAATTTCTTCCATATCCCGGACGGAGCCAGCCTGCTTGCCGCCATCATTGTCCTGGCCATTATGATCCTGCCCTCTATCATTAAAATGTCCGTCACCGCTCTGGAGGCGGTACCCAAGGAATATGAGGACGCTTCTCTGGCACTGGGTGCCACGCCGGAGGAGACCTGGTTCCGGGTGTCCGCTCCCGCCGCCCAAAGCGGCATTGCCGCGGCGGTGGTGCTGGGCGTGGGACGGGCCATTGGCGAGGCCATGGCGGTCATGATGGTGGCAGGCAACGCCGCCAACATGCCCGGGCTTTTCCAGTCCGTCCGGTTCCTGACCACCGCGGTGGCTTCGGAAATGTCCTACTCCAGCGGCCTTCAGCGTCAGGCCCTGTTTTCCATCGCCCTGGTGCTGTTCCTGTTCATTATGCTCATCAACGCGATTCTGAACTTCTTCCTGAAGGGAGGCAAAAAGGAATGAAAAACGAGAAAATGCCCGCTTCCCGTCAGGGTTTTGTGTGGCTTGTGCGCATCGGCATGTGGGTGGCAACCGGACTGACCGCACTGCTGACCCTTTGCATTGTGGGCTATGTACTCCTGAAGGGCGTTCCCAACCTGAGCTGGGAGTTCGTCAGCACCAAGCCCAGCTATTTAAGCGGAAAGATCGGCATCCTGCCGGATATCCTGAACACCCTTTATATCGTCATTGCCAGTCTTGCCGTTGTCCTGCCTCTGGGCGTGGGCGCGGCGGTCTACCTGACGGAGTATGCCTCCAACCGGCATCTGGTGGGTGTTATTGAGTACGCCGCCGAGGCCCTCAGCGGCATTCCCTCCATCATCTATGGCCTGGTGGGTATGCTGATGTTTTCCAACACCCTGGGCACCAGCCTGCTGGCAGGGGCTCTGACCCTGGTGATTATGAATCTGCCTACCATTTTGCGCAACACCCAGGAGAGCCTGAAGACCGTGCCCCAGTCCTATCGGGAGGGAGCCTTCGGTCTGGGCGCGGGCAAATGGCGGGTGGTGCGCACGGTGGTGCTGCCCAGCTGCGTGGACGGTGTGATCACCGGCTGCATCCTGTCCGTAGGACGGATTCTGGGCGAGTCCGCCGCCCTGCTTTTCACCGCCGGCTTTGCCCATGCCCTGAACGGCTTTGCCAAGGGACTGCACAGCGCGGGCGCAACCCTGACCGTTGCCCTGTATGTCTACGCCAAGGAGCAGGGCGAGTTCGGCGTGGCCTTCGGCATTGCCGCCATCCTCATGGTGCTGGCCTTTGCCATCAACCTGGCTGCCAGCGCGGTTACGAAATATTATCGAAAGAAGAACGCAGTATAAGGAGAGAATTATGAATCAACCGATTATTACCGTCCGGGACATGAATCTCTGGTACGGTCAGACCCAGGCCTTGCACAACATTCAGCTGGACATTCCGGAAAAGTCCATTACCGCCCTGATCGGCCCCTCGGGCTGCGGCAAGTCCACCTTCCTGAAAACCCTGAACCGGATGAACGACCTGATTCCCGGCGTGAAAATCACCGGTGAAGTGAACTACAAGGGGCAGAACATCTTCGACGCGGAGGTCAACGGCCTGCGCAAGGAGATCGGCATGGTCTTCCAGAAGCCCAATCCCTTTCCCATGAGCATTTACGACAACATCGCCTACGGCCCCCGAACCCATGGCATCCGCAATCGGGCCCAGCTGGACGAGATCGTGGAGAAGGCTCTCCGGGGAGCGGCCATCTGGGACGAGGTGAAGGATCGGCTGAAAAAGAACGCCCTGGGCATGTCCGGCGGTCAGCAGCAACGGCTCTGCATCGCCAGAGCCCTGGCGGTGGAGCCCACGGTGCTGCTGATGGACGAGCCCACCTCTGCCCTTGACCCCATTTCCACCTCCCGGATTGAGGATCTGGCTATGGAGCTGAAGGAGAAGTACACCATCGTCATCGTCACCCACAATATGCAGCAGGCCGTGCGGATTTCCGATCAGACCGCCTTCTTCCTGCTGGGCGAGCTGGTGGAGTACGGTGACACCGAGCAGCTGTTCTCGAAGCCCACAGACAAACGTACAGAAGACTATATCACCGGCCGGTTCGGCTAAGGAGGAAATATTATGCGGGATGTATACCAGGAGCAGCTGTGGAATCTGAATCAGGAGCTGATTCAGATGGGCGCGGCCTGCGAGGAAATCATCGATCTGGCATCCAAGGCACTTACGGATTACAGCCAGGCCTTGGCGGAGGAAACCGCCCATGTGGGAGCCACCATCGATGAAAGCGAGCGCACCATTGAGACTATCTGCCTGAAGCTGCTGCTGCGCCAGCAGCCTGTGGCGGGAGATCTGCGGCAGATCAGCGCGGCTATGAAGATGATTACCGATATGGAGCGCATCGGCGATCAGGCCGAGGACATCGTGGATTTGATCCCCAAGATGCAGCGTGCCCCGGAGGAGCACAGCTCCCAGATCGAGGAAATGGCAAAGGCGGCCAAGTACATGGTGAACCAGGCGGTGGATGCTTATGTCCGCCAGGATCTGAGCCTTGCCAAGCAGGTCATGGAGTATGACGACGTGGTGGACAGTTTCTTCAATCAGATCAAAACTGACATTCTGACACGCATTGCCCAGAAGCCCACGGAAGGGGAGTACGCCCTGGATCTTCTGATGATCGCCAAGTATTTTGAGCGGATCGGCGACCACTGCACCAACATTGCCGAATGGGTGGAGTTCTCCGTCACCGGCATCCACCGCAGCTGCCAATAAGCCGGGGCGGCAGAGCCAACAGCCGATGCGTGTCAGGCTGGTGAGTCACCGAAAGACCGTTGGGTACAGGCTCGATATCGGTGCGTTTGGTACTGAGCAGAAACGAAAGAACGTGTCACTTCCGTGAAAATTTTCCATATGAATGTCAAAACCCCCGGACTTTTGTCCGGGGGTTTCGCCATAAAATGCCTTATTACTTCTTCCGCAGGAACTCGGGCAGGGGCTTGCCCTCCTTGCGCCACTGGTAGAACTCGGCGGTGGCGGCAAATTCCACGTCGCCGGCGGAGTTCAGAGCGGTTTCCACGGAGTCCTGCACCACGCCGATGATGAAGCCCACGCCTACCATCTGCATACCGATGTCATTGGGAATGCCAAACAGGGAGCAGGCCATGGGAATCAGCAGCAGGGAGCCGCCGGCCACGCCGGAAGCGCCGCAGGCACCCAGGGCGCTCATAAAGGCCAGCACAATGGCGGCGGTGAAGGAGACGGAAATGCCCAGGGTATTGGCGGCGGCCAGAGCCATGACGGTGATGGTCACGGCGGCACCGTCCATGTTGATGGTGGCACCCAGAGGGATGGACACGGAGTACATATCCCGATCCATGCCCAGCTTCTCGCACAGAGCCATATTCACGGGAATGTTGGCGGCGGAGGAGCGGGTGAAGAAGGCCGTCAGGCCGGACTCTTTCAGACACCGCAGTACCAGGGGATAGGGGTTGCACTGCAGATAAGCGAAGATGATCAGGGGATTGATGACCAGCGCCATCAGCAGCATGGTACCCACCAGGAGCACCAGCAGCTTGCCGTACTGGGTGAAGATGGCCATGCCGTTGCCCACCACGTTGGCGTACACCAGACCCATAATGCCGAAGGGAGCCAGGTTGATGACCCAGCGGACGATCTGGGAAACGGTGTCGGCAATGTCTGCCATAAACTGCTTGGTGGTTTCCGAGCCGATGCCCTTCATAGCCAGGCCAAACAGGCAGGCCCAGAAGAGAATGCCGATGTAGTTGCCGTTCATGATGGCGGCCACAGGGTTGGCCACAAAGTTGGTCAGCAGGGTGTTCAGCACCTCGCCCAGACCCTGGGGAATCACATCGGACTGGGCCGCCTCCACCAGGTCAACGGTGACGGGGAACAGGAAGCTGGTGATGACTGCCAGTACCGCCGCGATGAAGGTGGTCAGCAGGTACAGCCAGATGACGGTGGCAAACCGGCGATCCAGCTTGGCGCTGGACTGAGCCAGGGCGGAAGATACGATGACGAAGACCAGCACCGGGGCGATGCCCTTCAGAGCCCCAACGAACAGACTGCCAAAAATGCCGATCCAGCCGGCATCGGGAACCAAGAGCGCAAGCACCGTGCCCAGCGCCAGACCGATGAGAATCCGGACAATCAGGCTGGTATCGTTGTACTTCTTGGCAAAATTGCGGATAAATTGCATGAAAAAACTCCTTCCTATCTCTTACGGGGGAATTTGCTGCCGTAAACCTTTTCATTGTACCATAAAACCCCGAAATGTACAGAAAAATTTTCCTCCCGGCCAAAAGCAGGGAGGAAATATCCTTGGAGCCGGGGGAGAAAACCCCCATCATTTTTTCCAACACAGCGACATATACACCCGGCTTACCAGTCCGGCGGGCAGGTAAGCGGCCAGCAGACAGACAATCGCCTCTGCGGAAAACCGGATTTTCAGAGATTCCCGGGCGAAGACACAAACGATATCCCGACGGCCCGCTTTGAAGGCCTTCCGGGCCACGGACAGGGCTTCCCGAGCCCGCACCGCCCGTTCTGCTGCCGGGCCGAGCCGCTGGATCCGCAGGGCTCCGTATTTTTTCCGCAATCGGTCGTTGGCGGCTACAAATCGCCGATAGTCCCAGGAAATCTGGTTATTTTCCGCCAGATTGTGGTATTCCACGCAGGACTGCTTCACCACGCCAACCTTCGTCACCTGACACAGCCGCACCCACATGTCATAATCCTGCCGGGCGGGCATTTCCTCGTCAAACAGGCCGCAGGCATCCAGAAGAGCGTGCTTTGCCATCACGGAGGTGGTGGAGCCTACGCAGTTTTCCTCCAGAATTGCCAGGGAGGCATCGTAGGGCGCGTTCGGGCAGAAGTACTGCCGACGGCCCGTATCATCCTGGACATAGGTGGAGGCCGTGCAGATCAGGCCCATTTCCTCATCCGTTCCCGCAAGCTCCATTTGCAGCCGCAGTTTGTCCGGATGCCACTCGTCGTCATCATCCAGAAAGGCGATCCACTGGCCCTGAGCCGCCTGAACCCCTATGTTTCGGGCGTGATTTCCTCCTTGCCCCGGGAAATAGGAGAGAAACCTGACATTTTCGTGGGTTTCTTCCATTTTTCGCATAAAGTCTTCGGTTTCGTCCTCAGAGCCGTCGGACACGACGATCACTTCCAGAGGGGAGTAGGTCTGGCCCAGAGCGGAGTTCAGAGCCCGACCCAGCAGGGCGGCCCGGTTCCGTGTGGGAATCACCACACTGATAAGCCCTTCCACATATGCCATTACCGCACCCTCCCCTCCGATTGCGCTAAAATCCTATTCTTATTCTAGCATATTTCAGAACTCGGCGCAAGCGGTTTTCCGGAGGGAAGCGGGAGGTCAATTCTCCGCAATTTCAAAGCCGGTTTCCAAGGCTTCGGAGCTCATGCAGTAATATTCTCCCTCCGGAATCCGGACGACAATCTGATCTTCCACGACCTCTACAATTTCCAGAATGGTTCCTGCCTTTAATTCCACATCTTCTGCCTGAATGTCACAGATCGCACGAATTTTCTTCATAGTCAGCCTCCCAAGCGTTACTCCGTACACACCGAAAGCGGTGCGTTCCGGGTCTCCTTCATGATATGGCCTTCAACCCTGAAAGTCAACCGCCTTTCGGAAAGGAAAATCATCCAAAAGCTTCCCGCACGGATGGGATACAAAAATTTCTCCGTTTGTGGGGATTGCCTATTGACAAGGAAATATCCATGATGTATAGTATCGATAAACAGATATCGGTATACAATTACTGATTAAAAAGGAAAAGGATGGTTTACTATGGAAAAACAATACGCTCCCGTCACCAACCCTCAGGAATTGACAGACGCCCTTTCCCGGTGCCGTGCCGCCCAGAAGAAGTATGCCGAATACACCCAGGAGCAGGTGGATAAGATTTTTCTGGCCGCTGCCACTGCCGCCAATCAGCTGCGGATTCCCCTGGCAAAGCTTGCCGTGGAGGAAACCGGCATGGGCGTGGTGGAGGACAAGGTCATCAAGAACCACTTTGCCTCCGAGTACATTTATAATGCCTACCGGGACACCAAGACCTGCGGCATCATCGAAGAGGACACCGCCTATGGCATCCGTCGGATTGCCGAGCCCATCGGCGTCATCGCCGCGGTGATTCCCACCACCAATCCCACCTCAACCGCCATTTTCAAGGCCCTGATTTGCCTGAAAACCCGAAACGGTATCATCATCAGCCCCCATCCCAGAGCCAAGGGCTGCACCATCGCGGCGGCAAAGGCCGTCCTGGAGGCGGCGGTGGCCGCCGGTGCCCCTGAGGACATCATCGGCTGGATTGACCAGCCCAGTCTGGAGCTGACCAATCAGCTGATGGGACAGGCCGATCTGATTCTCGCCACCGGCGGCCCCGGTATGGTGAAGGCCGCCTATTCCTCCGGAAAGCCCGCCCTGGGCGTTGGCCCCGGCAACACCCCTGCCGTCATTGACGACACCGCGGACATTCTGCTGGCGGTTTCCTCCGTCATCCACTCCAAGACCTTTGACAACGGCATGATCTGCGCCTCCGAGCAGAGCGTGGTGGTGCTGGACGGGGTTTATGAGGCCGTGAAGGCCGAATTCGTCCGCCGGGGCTGCTATATTCTGAATGCGGATGAGGCGCAGAAGGTTCGGGATACCATCCTTCCCGGCGGCAGACTGAATGCGAAAATTGTGGGTCAGCCGGCTGCTAAAATTGCCGAAATGGCCGGAATCCAGGTGCCGGAGAAGACCAAAATCCTCATCGGCGAAGTGGAATCCACCGACCTGAGCGAAGCCTTCGCCCATGAGAAGCTCTCTCCCGTGCTGGCCATGTACCGGGCTTCCGATTTCGCCGATGCCCTGGAAAAGGCGGAGACCCTGGTGCGGGACGGCGGCTTTGGCCACACCGCTTCCATTTACCTGGACGAGGTGAACTGCCCGGAGAAGCTGGATGCATTTGCTCACGCCATGAAGGCCTGCCGGATTCTGGTGAATACCCCCTCCTCCCAGGGCGGCATCGGCGACCTGTACAACTTCAAGCTGGCTCCTTCCCTGACCCTGGGCTGCGGCAGCTGGGGCGGCAACTCCGTGTCGGAGAATGTGGGGGTCAAGCACCTGCTGAACATCAAAACCGTTGCCATCCGGAGGGAGAATATGCTGTGGTTCCGTGCGCCTGAAAAGGTCTATTTCAAGAAGGGCTGCCTGCCCGTTGCTCTGTCCGAACTGAAGGAGCATAAGAAGGCCTTCATCGTCACCGATTCCTTCCTGTATCAGAACGGCTACACGAAACCCATTGAGCAGAAGCTGGACGAAATGGGCGTGCGCCATACCACCTTCTACAATGTGGCTCCCGATCCTACCCTGGCCTGCGCCCGGGAGGGTGCGGCTCAGATGACCGCCTTCCAGCCGGATTTGATTCTCGCCATCGGCGGCGGCTCCGCCATGGATGCGGGCAAAATCATGTGGGTGCTCTATGAGCATCCTGAGGCGGACTTCCAGGATATGGCCATGCGGTTCTGCGATATCCGCAAGCGTGTTTACACCTTCCCCAAGATGGGCGAAAAGGCCTATTTTGTGGCCATCCCCACCTCTGCCGGCACCGGCTCCGAGGTGACCCCCTTCGCCGTCATCACCGATGAGCAGACCGGGGTCAAGTACCCGCTGGCGGACTACGAGCTGCTTCCCAAGATGTCCATCGTGGACGCGGACATGATGATGAACGCCCCCAGAGGCCTCACCGCCGCCTCCGGCATTGATGCCGTGACCCACGCCCTGGAAGCCTATGCCTCCGTCATGGCTACCGACTACACCGACGGCTTGGCCCTGCGGAGTCTGAAGCTGATTTTTGAGAACCTGCCCAAGGCTTACGAGGGCGGCGCTAAGGAACCCCGTGCCCGGGAGAATATGGCTCACGCCGCCTGCATGGCAGGTATGGCCTTCGCCAACGCCTTCCTGGGTGTGTGCCACTCCATGGCTCACAAGCTGGGTGCCTTCCATCATCTGCCCCACGGCGTGGCCAACGCCCTGATGATCGACGAGGTGCTGCGCTTCAACGCCGCCGAGGTTCCCGTGAAGATGGGCACCTTCCCCCAGTACGACCATCCCCACACTCTGGCTCGGTATGCGGAGGTTGCGGATTATCTCAAGCTGGGAGGCCGTACGGTCGAGGAGAAACTGGAGAATCTGGTTGCCGCCATCGATGCCCTGAAAGAGCGGGTGGGCATCAAGAAGACCATCCGGGACTACGGTATCGACGAGCAGGATTTCCTGAACCGGCTGGATGCCATGGTGGAGCAGGCCTTCGACGACCAGTGCACCGGCGCCAACCCCCGGTACCCCCTGATGAGCGAAATCCGGCAGATGTACCTGAACGCCTACTACGGCACCCACGAAGCGGTGTAACTCTGGCGCACCGGAAACGATAAAAAGCCCCTCCCTGGGGATGAAAACCCAGGGAGGGGCTTTTTCCGCTGCGGAAGGGGTCAGTTGGTACCGGCACCGGATACCAGCCCCTTTTCCAGTAGGGACTTCTGCCTGGCGGAAACTTTGATACCTCTAAGGTCACTGCCATGGCAAACCGCTTCGGCAGCTGCGCCGGTCTGACATCCATTGATCTGAGCAGCTTTGACACCGGCAAGGTTCAGAGCATGAGCGCCATGTTCGCCGGGTGCGGGAGCCTGACCAGCCTGAATCTGTCCGGCTTCACCACGAAGAAAAATCCTACCCTGTACAAAATGTTCCAGGGCGTGGGCCGGCTGAATCCCTTTGTGTGCAGCGACGAGGCAATCGTGAGAGCTTACCGGAACGGCTAATACTGCAATTGCAAGGAGGGGGATGACTGCTTGGTCATCCCCTTCTCAGTCTGCCAACAAGCCCCGCTTCGCCCATTGAAATCGGAAATTCTTTGAAAACTGACGCCCGCCGCAAAGCTTTGCGGCGGGCGAGTTGACATTCAGAGAAAAGAAAGCGTTAATGGCAGTTCGGAATCCAGGAACTGTCGAACCTCCTGATCGGTGGGGATGCTGGCGGAGGCACCCCGGCGGCTTACGGAGATGGCTGCCGCCGCTGACGCCCGGCGCATGGCCTGCTTGGCGTCGCAGCCCTGGGTCATGCCTGCCAGGAAGAAACCGGTAAAGGTATCGCCCGCCCCGGTGCTGTCCACGGATTTTACCCGGAAGGTGTCCTGGAAGGCGGTGGTATGCGCATCCTGATAGTAGGCGCCGGCTGTGCCCAAGGTCAGCACGCAGGCTGCCTGGGGATAGCGTTTGTGGAGCTGTTCCAGAATTTGCTCGGGCTCCACAGCGGAGCAGCCGGTCATCTGCTGGCCTTCCACTTCGTTGAGAATCAGCCAGCTGACCTTGCGCAAGTCGCAGTCCAGAAGCCTTTCATCAAAGGGGGAGGGATTCAGCGCGACCCGCATTCCCTGATGAGCTGCCGCCTGGATTGCGTAGTCAATATTGGAAATTTCATTTTGCAGCAGCAGCACGTCACCGCAGTCAAAATTGGCGATTACCTGATCGATGTATTCTCTGGTCACACAGGCGTTGGCACCGCCGTAAATCACGATGCTGTTCTGCCCCTTTTCATCCACCTGGATAATGGCGTGTCCGGAGGGCTCATCGACCTGTTCCAAGAAACGGATATCCACACCGGCGTTGCGAAGCATGGCACTGAGCATCTCGCCGTCTCTTCCGATACAGCCGGCATGATAGACCTGCGCGCCGGCTTTGGCGAGGGCGATGGACTGATTCAGCCCCTTGCCTCCGCAGAACCGTTCCCGGCGGGAGGCTTTTATGGTTTCGCCGGGTGCAACAACGTGATCCACCAGGTAGGTGATATCCACGTTCAGAGAACCCAAATTCAATATTTTCACGTTATCCCTCCAACGAAATAGTTTTCCGAAACAGTTTTCTTTAGCGATAATA
>OHIS01000045.1_pt1 | contig 41251 bp, 40 predicted proteins | sample 1568361 | NCBI WGS metagenome assembly OHIS01 (sample SAMEA3879607, study PRJEB24766) | human gut metagenome | biome: human-associated habitat; feature: feces | place: USA | collected 1985/1987 | reverse complement strand
TGGACTCCACAAGGGACTTCGTCCCTTGACCCTTTCGCGCGATTCAGTTGGTCGCTTCGTCATACTTTGCCCGCGTGTTTGTCCGGGTACGGCATTCCGAATTCCGCATTCCGAATTAAAAAAGAAGGGATATTATGACCCAAGTTCTCTCCCCCACCCCCGAAGCCCTCGCGCTTGCGTCGCAGCTGCTCCACGACGGGCAGCTTGTCGCCTTCCCGACCGAAACGGTGTACGGATTGGGCGCGAACGCCCTCGATGCAAAAGCCGTGCTGAATATCTTCGCCGCGAAGGGGCGTCCGGCGGATAATCCGCTGATTGTCCACGTCTACGACCGCGCGCAGCTGACGCCCCTGTGTGAGGTGTCCCCGCTGGCGGAAAAGCTGATGGATGCTTTCTGGCCGGGGCCGCTGACGCTGATTCTGCCGCGCAAGCCCGCCATTCCGGATGAAGTCGCCGCCAGTCTGCCGACCGTCGCCGTGCGGATGCCGTCGCACCCGGTTGCGGCGGCGCTCCTGCGCGCCTGCAAGCTGCCAATTGCCGCCCCCAGCGCGAATCGCTCCGGCAAGCCCAGCCCAACCACGGCGCACCATGTGCTGGTGGATATGGACGGGCGCATCCCGCTGATTCTTGACGGCGGCAGCTGCGACGTCGGTGTGGAATCCACCGTCTTGGACGTGACGAGCGGCGCGCCGTGCATCCTGCGGCCCGGCGGAATCACGAAAGACATGCTCGAAAACGTGCTGGGGCATGTGGACGTGGCAGGCAGTGTCCTGCGTCCCTTGCAGAAAGGTGAAAAGGCGCTTTCCCCCGGTATGCGCTACAAGCACTACTCCCCCGATGGTCAGGTGACACTGGTCGAGGGGGCGGAGGCAGATGTTGTCGCCGCCATGGCGAAGCTGGCAGCCCATGCCGACGCACAGGGGCATCGCGCGTGCGTGATGTGCTTCACGGAGCATATGGATGCGCTCAGAGACTTCCATCCGCACGACATCGGCTCGCGCGACAACGCATCCGAGGTCGCGCACCGGCTGTTCGACACCCTCCGCCGCTTGGATGAGGAGCACATGGACGTGATTTTCAGCGAGGTTGTGCCGCCGGAGGGCGTTGGGCTGGCTGTCATGAACCGGCTTGGGCGCGCCGCGGCGTTCCACACCATTCAGGCGCGCGACGTGCTGAAAGATGAAGAAGCGTAACGCAAGATTTACAATCTGCACATTTACAGACACGGCTTTTTCATGATACAATAGGAGGGAAACCACCCACAGGAGGGCTTGACCATGTTTGATGAAATTCTGCAATGGTTCTCCAGCCATTTGTCGAACCTGACCGACGCGCTGGTGTACTGCGCTATCGCGGGGGTCACGCTGATTGGCGTTTTCAAGTGCCTGATTCCCCTGATTACCACAACCCACGCCCTGCGCCGCGCTATCACCCGCTTGCAGCAGGATGCCGGCACGCGGCAGGGCACACCCGTCTGGCAGGAAAAACGCTTTATGGGCAATCGGCTGAAGAACTGCTGGCTGCGCTTCCTGCAAAACGCCGAGCAGCTTGACCGCCGCGGTCTGCCCTGCAACGTTGAGGACTACATCAACGACGATACCGTCATCCACGGGCCGGGCAATGCGCAGTTAGCCGATCTGATTCCGGGTCTGCTGACCTCTCTGGGCATTTTGGGCACGTTCATGGGCATGATGGACGGTCTGGGCGGCCTCGACTTCTCCAACGCCGACAAGATTATCGAGGGCATCCCGACGCTGCTGACGGGGATGCAGTTCGCCTTTGGCACATCCGTCGCGGGCGTCAGCTGCTCCATCTGCTTCAACATTATCAACCGCATTCTGCAAGGCTCCAGCTATCGCGCGATTGACGACTTCGTGTCGAACTTCACTTCGCTGGCGATGTCGCGCCCGTTGGACAACGATGTGCAGCTCATCTGCCAGAATCAGGACTCCAACCACATGCTTTCCACCCTCACCGACACCCTGCCGGGGCAGCTTGCGGGCGCGATGGAACACTCTGTCCGCAGCGCGATGCAGCCCGTTTCGCAGGCGATGGACAACTTCCTGATGGGGGCGACGCGCGCACAGGTGGACGGCGTTGGGCGCATCGTCGGCAGCTTTGTGCAGCAGATGAACGCGTCTCTCTCCGACCAGCTGCTGACCCTTGGCCGCACGATGACCGAGGTGAATCAGCATCAGCAGGCGTCGCTGGAGCAAGTCCGCCAGTCGCTGAACGCCGCCGCCGCCATTCAGGTGGATATGCGCCAGCTGCATGACGTGACGAACGATGTGATTGCGCACTTTGAGCAGTACATCAAGGAACTCAGTGCCGCCCGCAGCCGCGACGAGGGCTTCGAGCGTTCCTCTGCTGATTTGCTCACCCGCTTGGGCAAAGTCAGCGATCAGCAGTTGAGCGCGCTGAACCGCATCCGCGCCGGACAGGAGGAGCTTGCCCGCGTGACAGAGCAGTTCACCCGCCAGAGCAGCGAAACGACCGCCGCGATGAAGCAGTCCAGCAACGCCACGACACAGGAGCTTTCCGGCGTCGCCGATGCCATGAAGCAGTCCGCCGCCGAGCTTTCCGCCGGCTGCCAGAACTTCACGCAGAGCGTCGTCAGCGGGCTTAGCCAGTCGCTGGGCATGTTTGACGCAAGTATGCAGGGACTGATGGCAATGATGGGCGAAACGACGGACAAGCTCTCCGGCACAGACAGTGCCGAAGCGACCCGCCAAGCCGCCGAAACACAGCGTCTGCTGACCGCACTCAAGGAGTCGATTGACGCGGCAACCGCTGCGCTCCGCCAGAAGGAGGGGTAAGCATGGCGCGTATCCGCAACCGGCGCGCCGCCCGCACCAGCAACAGCGGCGCAAGCTGGATCAGCTACTCTGACATGATGGCAGCGCTGCTGCTTGTGTTTGTTCTGATTTTGAGCGTCAGCCTCTACCAGTATTTTACGATGCTGGAGACGAAAACCGCTGAACTGGACGCGCAGAAGGCGCTCGTCAGCCAGCAACAGGTGACGCTCGACGCGCAGACGTTGCAGCTTGCCTCCCAGCAGGTGACGATGGACAAGCAGGCGACGGAAATCGCCATCATCCAAGTGCAGCTGGATTCACAGGCGAAGGAGCTGGAAAACGCCTACATCGTCCTGAGCGACCAGCAGGCGCAATTGCAGCAGGCGCAGACCGATTTGGCTGACCGCGAGGCAAAGCTCATCATCCTGCAAACTGACCTGAACAACAAGGAAATGGCGCTGCAAGCCGCGAACGAAGTGCTGGAAAATCAACAGGCGGCAATGGCGGCACAGGCGGAGCAAATCGACGCGCTGATTGGCATCCGTCCGCGCATCATCACGGCGCTGTCCTCTGCCCTGTCCTCCGCGAACCTCAGCGCAACGGTGGATAATTCCACGGGCGACATTGTGCTGGACAGTTCTGTGCTCTTCGACACGGGCAAATCCGAAATCCGTGCAGAAGGCAAGGCGCTGCTTGACCGCTTCGTGCCCGTCTACCTGAACGTGCTGCTGCGCGACGAGTACAGCGCGTACCTCGGCGAAATCATCATCGAGGGCTACACGGACTCCACCGGCGACTACTACAACAACCTGAAACTCTCGCAAGAGCGCGCGCTGTCCGTCGCCACCTACATCCTGAAAATGCCCGGCCTGACGACCCGCCAGCGCGATTTGCTCAAGAGCGGCCTGCTGACCATCACCGGGCGCGGCGCCACGGGGCTGATTTACGACCAGTACGGCAACGAGGACAAGGAAGCTTCGCGCCGCGTAGAGTTCCATTTCAGCCTGAAGGACTCCGAAATGATTGACCAAATGAACCGCCTGCTTCAGCAGACCGAAGGAGATTAAGAAGAAGTTTCATGAAGCGTTTTGCCATTGTGAGCGTCGTTTTGCTGCTGATTGCACTGCTCGGTGTCGGCGCAATGTATATGACGTCGAACGTGACGGTGATTGCGCAGGGCGTTACGGCGCTGGAAGCCTACCGGGACTACGACCTGTTCACCGACCTGAGCGCGCAGGTTCGCGCAGGCGCGGTCGTCGGCACGTCGTTCGTCGCCCCGCAGGAGCTGTCCAGCGCGGAGGATTACGTCTTTTACACCTACACGTTCCGGCTGGAGAACAACACAACCCTGCCCGCCGAGATGATTGAGGTGCAGATTACGCCCATGAGCGGCGACATTCTGCAAATCGGCAGCGACCAAGTGCTGACCATGCCCGCGCACACCATCGGCGACGTGACTGCCACCATCTTGACGAGCAAGGACATGCACGCCATCCGTGAGGCGAACATCACCTACTACATCTGGGGAATTCCCTTCACTATCCGGACGACCATTCAGACAAGCAGCTGACAAGGTGATTTGTCATGGAATACAGGATAGAGCACTACAAAACTGCGAACGGTTCAACGAGCAGTATCAAAGCATTTACCAATTTCTTTTGAAAGCGGGAACGCTGGATTACAACGAGCATTTTCATTGGGGACGTTTTGAATGATTTGTCCAATCCGCTGGTCATTTTCTGCCGGACGGCTATACCATGAGCCCGCGGGAATTTGCCGCCGATCCACGGCAATACCAGCTGATGATTCACAGAGGGTTTGACAATGACGGCACGCCCGAAAAATGGGATGCGGAATTGCTGAAGCGAATCCCCCACGCAAACGACGCGCTGAAAGCCTTTGCAATTGCCAACCGCGAATATTGCGCGCACTGCGGCTTATGGTACACAACCGGTGACACCGCTTATGTTGAGCCTGTCGCCACCGTGCCGGAGCACAGAAAGCACGGTTTGGCGAAAGCGGTGGTCTATGAAGCATGTTCGCGCGCCCATGCGCTTGGTGCAAAGCGCGCCATCGTCTTGTCTGACCAAGCATTTTATTCCCGAATCGGTTTCACGCATTCTTCGGAAGTGTATGATTGGGAGTACGCTAATTCTGATTGATTTCGCAGGAAAAGCAAGCAAAAACCCCCGGCTGCAAAACGCGGCTGGGGGGTTGTTGTTTTGGAATTATTTATTATACTATTTGCAGATGGCACAGGTGAACCCGGAAATAGCATTACCCGTTCAAATTGTCATCCGCATCGTCTGGGCGCGTGACGTTCAGCTCACTCAATTCCACGAAGCCGCGAATCCGCTGCCCCTGCGCCGTCGTCGTCTCCACAAACGCCCATTCCTGACCCAGCTGTCCCAGATACGTCACCTGCTGTCCCGCCGTCAGCGTCATCACCGCGCCGCAGGAATTCAGCGGGTCGTCGGTGAGCGCCGATGTGCGCAGAACTTGCGCCGGGTAATTCGCCCAGCTGCCGATTTCCGCCACTTCCGACAAATTCGACACCGCATCCGCCTTGATGTACCCGATGCGGTACTGATGGCGGCTGATGGCGTACTGCACGAGCAGATAGCCGTCCTCTTCAAAGAAAACCTGCACCCAGTCGTTCGTGGACAGCAGCGCCTTGCCGTTCGCCGCGCGGAAACTGGCGTCCGACGGCGCGGAATACACCGCGTACTGCTTGCCTGCCGCAAGTTTGGCGTACTGCGAGGGCTGCGGGAAGCCGTAGGGGTACGTCCAACTCCACGGGGAATCCGGAATCGTCGGCGGATTCGTCAGGTGCTCGCGCGCCGCCGCGACCGTCCGCGGGAAGCGATCCATGCTGAACTGTGCCATGGCCGTCTCCACCACACCGGACACCGTCGTCTTGACCCACTTGCCGTTGTCCGACAGAGTGAGGAAGGTCATGCCGCTGCGGGTCACTTCCACCTGTGTCGTATCACCGAAGGACAGGTTTGTCAGCTGCCAGCCATTCGCTTCATGCGTGAAATACGCGCTGTCGCCGTTCGGGTAGTGGATGACGAAGCGCCCGTCCGGCAGCACCGCCAGCTGCGGCACGTTCGCGTCGCCCTGCTCCACCGCGCCCCAGTTGCGCATGGTGATTTTCCAATCCGCCTGTGCGGATGATTTTTCCGCCAGCACCAGCACGTTTGTTTCGCTCTTGGTGTTGCGCATCACCAGCAGCGCTGCCTCGTAGCCGGATTTCTCCTGCATCACCGCGAACGCCTTGTTCTCCGGCATATCTGGCTGGTTCGCGATAGCGTAGTGTGCCCACGCCTTCACGGTGAACAAGTCCGCAACTTCCTCCGGCAGTTTGCTTTCCGCCTGCGCCGTCAGCATCGTCAGGCACATCACAAGTGCCAGCAAAAACGTTCCAATCCGCGTGTACTTTCTCATGTTTCTTCCTTCTTTCTGCCGCACTTTCCTGCGGTCTTCACCTATCTAACGCATCAAAAGCGGCATATCTTCCCTCCATTACAAATTTTCTGCACAAAAAACGCCCAACCATCGCTGATTGGGCGCAAATTTGCTTATTCCGTCACCGTTTCAGACGGCTGCGGTTCAGGCGTGATGACCTCCACCGTGTCCGTCGGCGCGGGTGTTGCTGTCGGGGCTTCCGTCGGCGCGGGCGTAGCCGTAGGCACTTCCGTCGGCACTTCCGTCGGCGCGGGTGTCGCCGTCGGCGCTTCCGTCGGCGCGGGCGTCGCCGTCGGCACTTCCGTCGGGGCGGGTGTCGCCGTCGGGACTTCGGTCGGCACTTCCGTCGGTTCTGGGATTACCGTCGGCGCATTCGTCGGCGTGGGTGTTGCCGTCGGCGCATTCGTCGGCGCGGGTGTTGCCGTCGGCACGTTCGTCGGGGTCGGCGTGACGATTACCACCGGGCTGGTCGGCGTCGGCGGCACATTGCCCGGATTCACAGGCGCTTTTTCGTCGAAGAGCAGCATCAGCGTATCCGCATCAGCAACGCCGGTGATTTTCTTCTCCTCATAACCGCAGACGGTCTGGAAGAGCTTGATGGCTTCCGTCGTGCGCTTGCCGTACACGCCATCAACTTCCTTCTCCACGTCGTTAGAAGTGAAATAGCCGAGATCGAACAGGCGCTGCTGCATCAGCTTGACAGGCGTTCCCTTCTTGCCTTCCTTCAGGGGCATGTAGGGATCGTAAACCGGCGCTTTCTTGGAATACAGCTTCTCCTGCATGGCTGCCGACGCATAGCGGTGCTCGGTGTAGCCGATGGCGGACTGGAACAGGTTGACCGCAAACTGCGTGTCGTCACCCCAGACGCCATCCACCTTGCCCACGGGATAGCCCAGCTTGGACAGGCGGTTTTGCAGCTTGCGCACCGCCTTGCCCTTGCTGCCGTAGTTCAGGCGCGTGTACTCAGACGCAGCCGTAGCAGTTGCGGTCGGGCGGGGCGTAGCCGTCGGGCGGACAGTCGCCGTCGGACGCGCGGTTGCGGTCGGCACAGCGGTCGTTGGGGCGGGCGTTGCCGTCGCAACAGACACATTGCCGCGGTCTGTCACAACTTCAATCGCCGGCAGACCCGTGCTGATTTCCACGTTCCAGCCAAAGGACTCCGCGGGCGCGTAGCGGAACAGCTCGCTGCCGATGGCGGATGCTTTCTCCGTCAGCTCCGACGTCGCCGGATAATTGGTGGTCGTCAGCGCGACGCGGTTGTAAACCGTGACGCTGTGGTCAGATGCGACGATGGTGATGTTCTCGCCGTTCGCCGTCATGCTCAGCACAGGCGCGGTGATGCCCAGAATCGCCAGCGTCCGCGCAGTCGCGACGTTCTCCGTGCGCACCATCAGGGCAGCGGTGTTCGTCGTGTTCTGTTTGAGGTACAGCAGTTCATCCGGCGCGGTCGTGGTCTGCTCGTCCGCCAAATCGCAGAAGGCAAGCACGCCCGTATCCACAATCGTGGCGCCATTGCGCAGCACGCCGTCCGTCAGCGTATAACTCGACTTCGCCGTCAGCGCATTCACCTGCTCGTCGGTCGGAGCTTCCGCGATAATCAGCGACTGCGAGCCGTCCAGCGCAATGCTGAGCAGCTTGCCATCCTGCGCGCGGCAGTAGACAACCGTGTCGGTAATCGAAAGAATATCCGCAATCGGATAACGCAGGACGCGCACCGTACCCGTCGGATCCTGCAGATACAGCTCATTGCTGCTGCCCAGATACGCCGTGTAGCCCAGATGCGTTATCGTCGGCTCAGCAAACGCAGTCGACAGCATCAGCAGGCTTACCAGCCCTGCCAGAAACTTCTTCATCCGTTCTTCCTCCTTTTGCGCGGAGCGAACCAGCTTTGGGCTGTTTCCTTCCCCTTGCAAGAATAAAACGCATGACGCTGCTGTTTTGTTCCCAGCGGAATCAAATTTTTCCGAAATAATTTTTTTCCATGCCGGAATCCATAGGAAAAACTTGCATTCCATTGCATTTCCTGATATAATAGAAGCTGTCGTGATGGGCAAACCGTCCATCAAGTTTTTGCTATCCGCTTTTTTCCCCGCAAGGGCACAGGAATTTCCATGATATGAGGAAAGGAAGAGAACGAATGAAAAAATGGAAGCTGCTCGCAGGGCTGACGCTGCTGCTTCTGCTCCTGCTGAGTGTCACAGCGCAGGCGGATTCCAGCAGTTATGGCGTTGTGTTCGGTGCGGCGAATGTCAACCTGCGCTCCGCCCCTACTACCAGTTCTGCCGTTTTGGGTGCGTACAACAAGGGAACGTGGATGACCGTGCGCGGATACAGCAACGGCTTTTATCAGGTGGAAACACCTGACGGCCGCTATGGCTGGATGCGGCAGGATTACCTGCTCGTTTCGGCGGATGCAACCGGCACAATCGGCTACGTCTCCCATGCAGGCTACCTGAACCTCCGCCGCGAGGCCAGCACATCCGCCAAGGTGCTCGGCAAGTACGACGACGGCACGCCATGCGTCATTCTCGACCGTGCAGGCGACTGGTATTATGTTTCCGTCGGCGGTCAGACCGGCTATTTTCTCACCCGCTTCATCTCCACCCGCAGCGGCGTCTACTCCGACAAGCTCGGCATGGTCATTTCGCCGAATAAGGAGAACGTTCATCTGCGCTCCGGCCCGGGCAAGAATTACGGCAGCCTCGCTTCCATCCCCGGCTGCACCTACGTTATGATTCTCCAGCAAGGCAACGGCTGGTGGAAAATCGCTGTCAACGGCGGCGTCGGGTTTATGTCCTCAGACTATCTGCGCGCGGGGCATATCCGCCGTTCCGAAGGCGAAGCCCTCTGCGCGAAGGCGGCGGGAAGCAGCGCATCGAGCGGTTCTTCCTCCACGGCACAGCAGGCAACCTATGCGGTCGTCAACAACCCGAATCCGCGCGACAAGCTGAATCTGCGCAGCAGGGCGAGCACCCGCGGCGCGAGCTTAGGCAAGTATTCCAACGGCACGGTGGTCACGATGATTTCGCAGGGCGACCAGTGGTGCAAGGTCAAAACGCCCAACGGCAAAACCGGGTATATGATGACCGACTACCTTTCCATTCCCTCTGCCAGCTCATCGAGTTCCACACGCATTGTCCGCCATCCGCAGGGAACGTATGTGAACCTGCGCAGCAGCGGCTCGAAATCCGCGCGTGTGCTGGTACAAGTGCCGCACGGGGCAACGGTGGTTGTGCTCTCCGCGGGCAAAACGTGGACGAAGGTGCGATACAACGGGTACACAGGATATATGATGACGGCGTATTTGAAGAAGCAGTAAGGAGATATTAAGGCAAGACGCGGCAGGGGGCTGAAAAAATCAGCTTCCTGCCGCGTCTTTTTAGGTTCTTCACGGAATCTTGGGGGAAGAGCAGCTTGGGGGCGCGTCTGCGGACGCGCAAAGTTACTGGCAGGGACGCTTCGCTGCCTGCACCTTTGTTGGCGGCTTCCTTGGAATTGGTCGGACGCGGAACAGTTGGGGCGTTGCCCCAAACCCCACAAGGGACGCTGTCCCTTGACCCTGCAAGGGGCAATTGCCCCTTGACCCCTTTTCGCGATTGAGTTGGTCGCGCTTTCATGCTCCTTCCGCGTGCAGCTTTTGGTGCTTCGCCTAAGCCCTTGTTTGCGCCCCAAACTTTCCGTGAAGAAGCTAAAAAACGCGCCGCCGGAGCGACGCGCTTTTGGTTAGGGCTTGATGATGTTCTCGTAAGTGCCCGCGGGCATGGTGTTCAGCGCGGACTGGCTGCCGGCGGTGCTCATGCAGCCGTTATCCAGCAGCGCCTGATACATCGGCGCGAACGCCATGATATCCTCCACCTTGAGCTGCTTCAGCTCGTGCATCCACTGCAGGCGGCGGAACGGGTCATCCCCGTTGACGACATCGGTAATCACCGACAGCGCGCCGGTCAGCTCGCCCGAAGAAAGCGCGTAGTAGCTGTAAGAGGAGAGAATATAGCCATCCAGCGTCTCCTGATCCAGTGACATTTGCAGCTGCTGGAGCAGCATCGGCACATAGTTGTAAACCGTAAAGGTCTGCGCCACGTTCGGGTCGCGGTAGCTGATGATGTACATGCCGTCTTCATCCGCGCCGTGGAATACGCCGTACGCGCCGTACTGGTCGCGCAGAAGCGGATAAAGCAGACCATCGCTGACGAGGCTGCACATGGCATCCATCGCGCCGGAGTAGCCGCCTTCAACGCCCATCTGCTCAAAGGTTGCGTACACCAGGTTGAAGTTCACCGTGCTGTTGATGACGATGCCCTCGGCGCTTGCCGGAACGGGCAGGTCATACGTCTGCGGCACGACTTCCGCCATCGGCAGGGACGCGAGGAAGCTGTCTGCCGCCGCGCGGTTGTTCTCGATGGAGGCTGCGTTGCCCGCAAAGCCGATCACCGCGTTTGCGCCATTGTGCAGCAGCGCTTGAATGCGCTTCATCTTGGCGGCGAACGCCTCCGGGTCGCTCTCCAGCAGCGCCTGCGCGTCAGACAGGAAGTGGTAGTAATCAACGCCCGTGGCGTAGGTGTAGAAGTTGAAACCAGCGTCCGACTGGGACACGGCGCGGTACAGCTGCGTCATGTAGATTTCCTGCTCATAGGACTGCTTCATCGTCTGGCGGAACAGCGCGATATTGGAGGCAATCAGCGCCGTGTCGGTGAACTCGCTCTCGAAAAGCAGCTCGTTGAGCAGCGCGTAGCTGGCAGCCATATCGGCGTCCGTCGCCTTCCAGCTGGCGCGGATGTAGGGGCGGAAGCCCTGCGCGTCGTCCGTGTTCAGCACGGCCAGCTTCACCGCGCCGTCGTAGAGGTAGCGGCTCTGAAGCGCGTAAACATCCGCCGAGGAATGCTCCGTGGTGTCCAGCGAGCCAATCAGGTTGAGGTACAGGTTCAGCCAGTGGATGTCCTCCTGCGGAATCGCGGCGGCGTCCAGCAGGATGTACGTCTGCCCGATGCCGTCCACGTCCGCCGTCACGTCAATGCGGCGGATTCCGCTTGCGTCGGTCACGTCGGCGTAGTCATAGGTGCGGATTTCTTCGGGCAGGTTATCCACCGTGACCGCCTGAAGCTGCGCCACAAGCTCGGACGCATCATCCATGCTGCCGCTGGCCAGCGCTGCGGTGTCCGCCACAAGCTGGTCGATTTCCTCGGCGGACATGGCGGCCTTGGTTTCCGCCAGCTTCGCCGCCAAATCGGCTTCAATTGCTTCCTGCTGCCCCGGCGCGGGGACGGTCGTCACGGTGATGACGCGCTGATTGTCCTCCGTCAGGTACTTCTTGGCAACTTCGGCGTACTTGCCTTCCGTCTGGTACTTCTCGAAGTTGTCCATGTTCGCGATTGACTTTTCGTAGGCGTGCACATCGCCGGTGGTCGCCCAGCAGTAGGCGATGTTCTGCGCCATGTTCACGCCGAGGTCGCTTTCTTCGGACATCAGCGCGGTTTCCATCGTCAGAGAAGAAGCGATTGCGTCCAGTATGTCCTGTGAAACGCCGTTTTCGGCAAATTCCAGCACGGAGGCGTAGATGCACTCGCGCAGCGTCTGCACGTCGCCCTCGTTCATGCCGGTGGCGGCAAACACGACCGCGGGTTCAGGGCCGTCCGTCTCCAGATAGACGCTGATGTCAGCGTTGGGCAGCGCATCCACCAGATTGCTCACCAGCGCGGAAGAGGAATCGCTCAGCAGCATCGTCAGCAGATCCAGCACGTTCTGCTCTTCCTCGGTTGCGTTTTCGCAGATGAAGGTGATGTAGGTGACGGCGGCGTTCTCCGTCTCCGTGCCCTCGTAGACAGGGTACTGGCAGATCTTCTCCACGGGGGAGGTCACAGGGGTGTAATCGGGCGTGGAGAAATCAAACGCCTTCGCCTCGTAGGGGGAGAACGCCTCGTCCAGCAGCGCAAGGAAGGCGGCGGGGTCTTCAATCGCGCCGTAGACGGTCGTCAGAGAGTTCGACGGATGATAGTAGGCAGTGTGGTAATCCTTGACTTCCTGCCACGTCATGGACGGGATTTCGGTCGGCTCGCCGCCCTGATTGTAGCCCATGTGGCTGCCGGGGAACGCCGCCTTCATCGCGTTGTAGGACGCGGAAGTCTCCAGCGAGGCAGCGCCCTGCATTTCGGAATACACCGTACCGCTGATGGTCAGGGGGCTGTCCGCGCTTTCCAGCGAATAGCGCCACGCCTCGGAGCGGAACAGGGACTCGTCCTCATAAATCATGGGGTTGAAGCAGCTGTCAAGGTAAAAATCCGCATACTTGAGCAGCTGCGCTTCCGACAGGGACGCAACGGGGTAAGTCGTCATGACCTGATACGTCGCGGCGTTCATGTAGGTGTTGTAGGTCTGGTAAATGAGGTTGAAGAACAGGCTTGCCGACGGGTACTTCTTCGAGCCGTCCAGCGTGGAGTGCTCAAAGACGTGCGGGATGCCCTTGTCGTCGCTAAGCGGGGTGACGAACGAAATGTCGAACGCGCGGTTCGTGTCCTCGTTGATGAGGAAGAACACCGTCGCGCCGGTCTTTTGATGGCGCAGGACGGTCGTCTTTGCGTTCAGCAGTGCGAACTCACCGTTCTCCACCACTTCAAAGCCGTGGATGACAGCGCCGACCGCCATCTCGGTGGACGGCGCATTCGCCGATTCCGCCAGAATCGCGGGCGCAAGGCTCAGCAGCATCGCCATGCAGACCATCAGCGACAGCAGCGAGCGCAGGAGACGCTTACTCATGTGTTTTTCCCTCCTTTTTCTGCCCACCAAAACAGGAGCAGTATCATTTTCATGATACCACTCCGGGAGAGGATTGGCAAGTCAATTTTTGCCGTATGCGTGGAAATGCACGGAAAAAACATCTGGAAACAGCCTGAATCAGCGGAAATCACTCGTAGTCGAAAATCGCCTTCTGCTGGATGCGCGCGCCGAACGTCTCTTTCCAGCGGTGATGCGGTTCGCTTGCGTCGTAGGCGGGCAGCATGTCGGGCGTCATGGTCAGCTCAATCAGCAAATCATAGCGGTTCGGGCGGTTGATGACGTTGCGGCGGATGGTCAGCGCGGTCGCCACGCCGTCCGCCACCGCCTGCGCGAAAATCGCCTCCGCCTCTTTCGCCAGCGCGTCCCTGTCGCCCGCGTCGGGCGTCCACTTGACCAAAATGCAATGCTGCATGGGGATTCCTCCTTGTGCGAATAACTTCCTATTATATGATGCTGATGAGGTCGGTCATGTACCAATTTCCCAAAAGCAGGGAGAAAAAAAACACCAGAAACAGACAAAACCAAGTAACATGGGAGTGCACGCGCCGAAGGTTTCCAAAGGGCGTTCGCAGACTTCGTCTGTTTTCATTGCCCTTTGGTCGCCTCCGCAGAGGCGAAACCCCTGCGACGAATTGCAATCCGCCGCAAAAAATCAGATTACGAAGCGGCTTCCTCCGCAGCCTCCGCCGGCGGCTCATTCAGCATATCGCGAATGAAGTAGTCAAAGAACGCTTGAACATTTTCTTCGTTGCCGTTGGCGCGGAAAATGCACGCGTAGTACGAATCCGCCGTCGGATACAGGAACGTGTCCAGATACGGCAAATCCGCACACGGGATGCCGTATAGGTGCTTTTCGCCCGTGTCGCTGTCCGTGCGCCAGCCGCGGCTCAGGCTGATGCCGCGCGATTCCAGCTCGCTCACTAAGTCCGGCATGGTTTCCTCCAGCGCCACAAACACCCCTTGCTGGGCATAGGTCTGAAAGAGATCCTTCGGCAGCAGGTAAATGTCGCACTCGCGCGCCGTCATGCGGGTCATCAGCACCGATGAACCCCAGGTTTCGTCACTCATGATGAACTGCGTGTTCATTTCCTCCATGTCGGGCAGGAGCAGCTGGCGAACGTCCTCCATGTAGGTGTCCAGTGCCGTCTGATTGCCCGCGCCGTACACGCCGACAATGACCTTCTTTTCTTCCGGCGGACGGTAGCGCGTCGTCGTGAAGAGGATGCTCCAGAAAAAGATGACCAATACCATCATCAGGACATACTTCCACCATGAATACGTCAGGTGGTTTTGCAGGCGCTCGTGCGTCACGGGTGTTTTCACGGGTTGTGTTCCTTCTTTCGGGGGATTTAGGGGGATGATAGCACACGGATGTGAAGCCTATATGAAGTATTAGCGGTAAACCGCCGTCCAGCCGTCGCCGTCGGGCGCGTAGAACATGCTGGTCACGTCGGGATTTTCGTACACGGGCAGGAAGTCCAGCAGCGATTTCCCACGCGGATGGGCGGCGATTTCCGCCCGCGTCATCCAGCGGTTTTCGCCCTCGGCGGAGGAGGTCAGCGTGCCTGTGTACGCCGACGCTTCATAGCACAGCACCAGCGCGCGGGTCTGCCCGCCGTGCTTCATCCACTCCTTGATGCCGACGAGCCGGGGCGAAACGACAGTCAGCCCGGTTTCCTCCTGCATTTCGCGGACGACGGCATCCGCGCACGTTTCGCCGATTTCGACGTGCCCGCCGGGAAAGCAGAGCACCGGCCACGATGGGTCGGTGCGGTCTTGCACGAGCATACGGTTCGCATCGTCGCGCAGGAGGCAGACGTTCATGAGTTCAATGGGGGCGGGGGTGTGCATGGGGAAAACCTCCTTTGTGTGCGCATCAGGATGCCAGTTCGGGGATGTACGCTTCGCGCTCTTTCCAATGCACCGCAACCAGCTCATAGCTCTTAATAGCGGCGACGATTTCAGGGTTCACCGCTTTTTTCGCGTCGTTCAGGATGATGTAGCCCCGGCTGTGCGTCGAGCGCGTTTTCATGACATCGTTCCACGCGAAAATCGCAGCTTGCACATTCTGCTTCGACGGGGCATTCAGCGTTGTGACGATGCGTTCAGGCATCTTCTTAGACGCGGGAATCACAAAATCGAAGCGGTGCGAAAGCCCGGACTGCCCCATCATCATGATGGACGGCGTGTTGCGAATGTCGTATTGGCTGAAAAAAGAGTCGACTTCCTCAAAAAACAGACTTTTCACTCTGGATGATGATGTAAGAAACATGTCGCTGATTTTCAGCATCGCTTGAATCATCATGTGCTGCTTGCAGGCAATGTCGGCTTCGGTCGCTTCGGCGGTGATTTCACCGTTTTTGATAGAAACGCCCAGCGATTCCGCGATTTGCTGGATGAAAGCCTTGCGCTTCTTCGACTTCACGTCGCAACCGCACATTTCGAGGTCGCTCAGCGTGTAGCCATCGTCTGTCAGAGAGAAGCCGTTTGGCGAGCGACTCACATAGAACTGAATTTTGTCGTTGTGGGAATCCACAAACGGGGTGGTGATTTCCTCAAAATCCCCAATGGTTTTCTGAGAGGATTTCGAGCGAATCCATGAAAGATAGTTCTCGATAAAATCAAAGGAAACTGAGCTGCTCATACACTCACTCCATTTCCGTTTGCTCGCATATCTCTATGCTTGCAATGTTGTGGACATGGCAGTATTGCAGAAATGTCCTGAAAGTTTCCACTCTGTCCTCGACATTTCCGAATACGGCAGGAATTTCCGCTGCCCAAGCATCCCACTTTCCGCTATCTTTTGTTTGGAAGTGGATGTGCGGGCATGGAACAACTGTCCCGTCAGGATTAACATGGTCAGCACCTACTGCATCAATTCGTAAAAGTCCTTTGTCTTTGCCATAGAGCAGCAATAAAGTAAACTTGTCTTTTACAATTCTGCCAGTACGGTTTGCGACAACGGTAAAACGATCTTTATCGGAAAACACAGAGGCTAATTCAAGTTTTACCTGCTGTCCGCTTTGGGGCAAAAAGAATTTCCTGCTTTGCAAGATTTTTTTCAGAACCTGAATCAAATCCTGTGCTTCTGCCAGCGTCAAATCAGCCATGTCATCACATCCTTGTGTATTTACTGCCTCTGCACCACAAAGCACTCCGGCGCGCCCGCCCCGGCGTTCAAAAACCGGTGGTGCAGCACGTTGTACTCCTGCGGGCGCAGCGCCGACAGATACGCCATCAGCGCGGCGCGTTCCTCGTCGCCCGCGGCGTGACCCGGATAGGCGCAAATGGTGCAGACGCCGCCCTTCATCAGCAGCGACAAAGCCGCCGAAATCGCCGCGCGCGTCGTCTCCCAGTGCGTCGTGATGCGCTTGTCGCCGCCCGGCAGCCAGCCAAGATTGAATGTCGCGGTGCGAATCGGCGTTATCACCCGCTCCGATAGATGCTCGTGCCCCTCGGCGTAGAGCGTGCAGCGGGACAGCATCCCCGCATCCGCCAGACGCTCGCGCGTGCGTTCCACCGCGTCGGGCTGAATGTCGAAGCCGATGACGCGCCCCGTTTCGCCCACCAGTTCGCAGAGCATCAGCGTGTCATGCCCGTTGCCCAGCGTCGCGTCCACCACCGTGTCACCCGGCTGAACCACTTGCCGCAGCACATCGGCGGCAATCCAGCGGGCGCTGCGAAGCTCGTAGCTCATGCTCACAGCTCCTTCAATTTGCGTACTTCCACGTCCGTCAGGCGGCGCCACTGGCCGCGCGGCAGGTCGTGCAGCTTAATCGTCGCAAAGCCGACGCGCTTGAGGGCGACGACCTCGTGCCCAATCGCGCTGAACATGCGGCGCACCTGCCGATTGCGCCCCTCGTGAATCGTCACCAGCAGCACGGACGCGAACGTCTCGTAGCGCACCAGGTGCACGTCTGCCGGGGAGGTCATGCGGTCGTCGTCGAGCCGGACACCCGCGCGCAGACGACGGATTTCCTCGTCCGTCACGCGGTTGGATACCTTCACCAGGTACTCCTTGCTCACCTCGCGGCTGGGGTGGAGGAGGTTGTTCATCAGGTCGCCGTCGTTGGTCAGCAGCAGCAGACCCTCGCTGTCGTAGTCCAGCCGCCCGACAGGGTACAGGCGCACCGGGTAATCGCGGAACTTGTCCATCACCGTCGGGCGGCCTTCGGGGTCGGCGACGGTCGTCACCTCGCCCATCGGCTTGTTGTACGCCAGATAGTGCTTTTCTTCCTGAATTTTGCAAACCTTGCCATCCACCGTCACCACGTCGGCGGATTCATCCACCTGCACGCCCATTTCGGTGATAACCTTTCCGTTTACCGCCACATGCCCATCGGCAATCAGCTTTTCGGAGTTGCGGCGCGACGCCACGCCGGAGAGGGCAAGAAACTTCTGGAGACGCATCATAATGTGTAATTCACCTTTCTGTTTATCAAAATCTTGTTTTGTACTGCTCTGATGAAAGAATGTTCCCAAAGCGGCGCGCCGAAGGGGTGTCGGGGGCGATCGGAAAGCCCCCGACTCGCCTCCGCAGAGGCGAAACCCATGCAGCCAAGACGCATTCAAGGAAAATCACGTCCAATGGACGACAATGCCGTCCGGCCGCCGGCGCAGAAGCGCTTTTTTCGGATTCACCAGCACCGCGCGGTTCACCAGCGCCATCATATCCGCATCGGACGGGGAGTCGCCATAGGCGGAGGAACACTTCATGTCCAGCACGAAGCCGTTTTCCTTCAAATACTGCTCGATTCGGCGAACCTTCTCTTCGCCCTTGCAGTTTTCGCCGACTTGCCCCGTGTAGCGCCCGTCGCCACCGACCTCGCAGCGCGTGGACAGCACCGCGTCAATCGGCATGAACTCCGGCAGGGCGCGCATGTACACGTCCGGCGACGCGCTGACGACGACCAGCTTCATCCCCTGCGAGCGCAGACTCCACAGCTCCGTCAGCCCATCCTGATAAAAGCGCGGCAGGTATTCATCGCGGAAGAACGCGCGGGCGACATCGAGCATTTCGTCCGCCGAACGCCCCTTCAAAAACGACAGCGTGGCGGATTTCGCCCGCGACGCCCGCGACGGCCGCAGCTTCCAGTACAGGAACGCCCCCGCCGCCTTGACCAGCTGCCGGCGCGGCGAAATCCGCTTGCGGATGCAGTACAGCAGGAAGGGGAGGATGGAATCGCCGCGGGCAAGGGTATCGTCAAAATCAAAAAACGCAATGCCTTGTGTCATAGCGGGCAGTCCTCGTGCAGCACAAGGTGGGTGTACGCGCGCTGACCGGATTTCATCTCCGCCATCAGCTGCCCGTCGCCCAGCAATTTGTACTTGTAGGTCGTCAGACCGTCCAGCCCCATCGGGCCGCGCGCGTGCAGCTTGCCCGTCGCAATGCCGACTTCCGCGCCGAAGCCGTACACAAAGCCGTCCGCAAAGCGCGTTGACACATTGCGGTACACGCCGGCGGAATCCACACGGGTCAGGAACGCCTTCGCCGCCGCGTCATCGCGGGTGACGATGCAGTCCGTGTGATGGCTGCCGTAGCGGTTGATGTGGGCAATCGCGGCTTCCAGCGAATCCACGACGCGGATGGACAGCACATAATCCAGATACTCCGTGCGCCAGTCCTCTTCCGTCGCGGCTTCCACGGGGATAATCGCGCGGGTCGCCTCGTCGCCCAGCAGGCGGACGTGCTTTTCCTGCATGGCGGGCAGGAGCTTGGGCAGAAAATCAGCGGCGATATCGCGGTGGACGAGCAGCGTCTCGCAGGCGTTGCAGACCGCCACATTCTGCGCTTTGCTGTCCACGGCGATTTTGACCGCCATCTCCACATCGGCGGATTTATCCACATACACATGGCAGATGCCGTCGGAGTGCCCCAGCACGGGAATGCGGCTGTTGTCCATGATGTAGCGGACGAACTCCTTGCTGCCGCGGGGGATGATGAGGTCGATGAGCGCGTCCTCCTTCAGCATGGCGGCGACGTCCTCGCGGGAATGCAGCAGCTGCGCGAAATCCGCCGGAAGCCCGACATCCGCCGCCGCCTCCCGGAGCGCATCACACAAGGCGGCGTTCGTCCGCTCCGCCTCGCGCCCGCCCTTGAGCAGCACGGCATTGCCGCTCTTGAGCGCCAGCGACGCAATCTGCACCAGCGCATCCGGGCGGCTCTCGAAAATCACGCCGATGACCCCGATCGGGCACGTCACGCGGTACATTTTCAGCCCCGGCGTGATTTCGTGCGTCATCGTTGTTGCGCCGATGGGGTCGGGCAAATCCGCCAGCGCGCGGAGCCCGTCCGTCACGGCGCGCAGCTTCTCTTCGCGGAATTTCAGCCGGCCAAGCAGGGGCGCTGCCAGCCCGTCCGCCTCCGCCTGATAAATATCCGCCGCGTTTGCCGCAAAAATATCCGCCTGATGATTTTCCAGCGTCTCCGCCATCCGCAGAAGCGCCGCGTTTCGCGTTTCCAGCGACGAAGCCGCCAGCGTCCAAGCCGCCTCCCGGCTGTTTGCCGCCATCTCGTGAAGATCGTTCATCCTGTCCTTCCTCCTGTACCACAGAAAATCTTCCTTTTTATTATAGCATGGAAGTTTGGGACTTGCAATAAAAAAACGAATATGCTATAATAGTTCCTGCTGAAACAGGCAGACGCGCAAGGGAGGCGAGGAACGTGCCGCATCAGAAGGGAATCAAGTCCGTGGCACAGAATCGCAAGGCGTGGCACGATTATTTCGTCGAGGAGAAATATGAGTGCGGGCTGGCGCTGTTCGGCACGGAGGTCAAAAGCATCCGGCAGGGACGCGTGAACCTGAAGGAGTCGTGGGCGCAGATTCGCGGCGGCGAAATCTGGGTCGAGGGGATGCACATCAGCCCCTACGACCAGGGCAACATCTTCAACCGTGACCCCATGCGCCCGAAAAAGCTGCTGATGCACAAGAGCGAAATCCGCAAGCTGGACGGGCTTGTTTCCCGGCAGGGCTACACGCTTGTGCCGTTGGAAATCTACCTGAAGGACGGGCGGATGAAGCTGCAATTGGGTCTTTGCCGCGGCAAAGCGGAACACGACAAGCGCGACACCATCGCCAAGCGCGACGCCGACCGCGACATCCGCCGCGCACTCAGGGAACACAACAAGTAACCGAAGGGGTCAAGGGGGCGAACGGAAAGCCCCCTGTCGCTCCCGCAGGAGCGAAACCTCCTGCCACAAAAGAAACCAAGCAACAAAGAACTACTGACAGCAGGGCAGCGTTGCCCCAAAGAAGCGCCATCTCATTCATGGGGATGATCCGGTTTCGACGGGGGTTGTCGAGGGCGGGATAAGCGAGCCGTGGCCCCTGACCACGATAAAACGGGGAACTTAAATGTAACTGACAATAATCAGTACGCTTTCGCTGCCTAATTAGGCGCGACGCTGGCCCGGTCTGCCCGCTTGACCGGTTCCCAGCGCCATTCAAGCGGGGAACGAGCGCATGTAAGCTTTGCCATGCGTCCGTAACATGAAGCTACCAATCGCTGAAGCCTGACTGCGGGCGTCATCGTGCGGGAATTTCAAATCACAGTCTGCGCTCGGAGAAGGTCCTGCAAGCGAGCCTTCGGACAGGGGTTCGACTCCCCTCATCTCCACTTCTTCACCGCGATTCCCAAGAGGGGTCGCGGCGTTTTTTTGTTTTGGGGAAAATCGGGTGTAAATATACTACCAATTTCAGCTGTATTGTGCTATAATGGAAGCGAAAACGGCGGAGGGGGAACGGAAAATGAAAAAGCTGCTTGCTGTGTGCCTGATGGCGCTCGTTTGCTGGGTTTGCGCGGGGTACGCTGAAGAAATGCGGGTCGGCGATACGGTCATGTTCGGGCAATATGAACAGGATGGCAATCTTGATAACGGCAGCGAGCCCATTGCGTGGCAGGTGCTGGATGTGCAGGGCGGCAAAGCGCTGCTGATGAGCCGGTACGCGCTGGACTGCCTGCCGTTCCATGACGAAAAAAACGATGCCGCGTGGAATCAAAGCGCGCTGAATGCGTGGCTTCAGGCGGATTTTCATGCGGCGTTCACGGATGCTGAGTGGGCGGCGATTTCCCCGGTGACGCTGGTGGATACGGCGGCGGATGGAAATCCGGAATGGCAGAATACGGATGCTGAACCGGCGGAAACGCACGTTTTCCTGCTCAGCTACGCGCAGGTGATGCAGTATCTTCCGGAGCAGGAGCAGCGGAAAGTCAGCGGCACGGAATATGCCCGGTCACGGGGCGCGAAGTTTCTGGGCTTCACCACTATCGGCATCGGCGAAACGGACTGGTGGCTGCGCTCGCCGGGCAAGGAAAGCTACGACGCGTGCTTTCTGGATGTCCGCGGTGCGGTCGGAACGAAGTGCGTGACGGAAAAACTGGGGGTTCGCCCGGCGCTGTGGATGGACTTGTCCGCCGACCGCAATGCGTTCCCGTATGAACAGCAGGTTCAGGCAAAGCAGTTTGCGGAGCAGGGGGATTATGCCGAAGCCACCGCCCTGCTGGATACGCTGGGCGACTATGCGGGCAGCGCGGCGCTGGCGAAGGAGTACCGCTATCAGCAGGCGCAGGCGGAAGCGGCAAGCGGAAATTACGATGCCGCGATTGCCCTCTACACGGAACTTGCGGGTTATGCGGACAGCGACGCGCTTTGCCGCGCAAGCCGCTATGAAAAGGCAGTAGCGGCGCAGAAAGCGGGGGATTACGCGGGCGCAATGGCGCTGTTTGCTGACGCGGGACAGTACGCCGACAGCATGGCGCGCCTGCGCGAATGCTGCAAGCAGCAGGGCATATCCATCTATTACTTCTCGGAAGATGCCGTAAATGCTGGGGTTGACACGGGCTATGCCAAGCAGGATACCATCAGCGGTGACGACAAGCACTTCGGCTGGCGGCTGGGAAGATTCTTCCTGACGGGCTTCACCCGCGTGACGGCGGACGAAAATCAGCAGCCTGTTTTCATCAAGACGCTGGGCGATTCTGTTACCCTGTGGTTTGATTTGGAGCAGGATATCGACGCGCTGAACGGCAACGCGCAGCTTTCTCTCGCGGCGGATGCGAACGGCTATGACCAGCAGTTCGGCATTTCCAAAACGAACTTCGGGCGCGGCACGCTGATTGTCCGCCACACGGATTATCAGAATGCTAAAAATGAACCGGCGGTTTACACGGATTATCTGCTGGCGAAAGGCACAACGGGCGCGAATACGCGGATTGTGCTGCACGAAGAGGGCGACTACGAGGTGGCGCTGGATTACGAGGTGCAGGACAGCGAGTTGACGCACATCACCAGCAAATTTGGCAATTACCGGATTTTCCTGCGCTTCTCCATCCGCAACGGCAACTGCATGGTCTACCCGTTTGACCTGCTGACGGGCGCGGAGCTGCAGAACACATCGGTCGCGGAGGCTGGATTCTCGCTGGATTTGGCGCGCTCGCGGTATCTGGACATCAACGTTCGGCGCGCGGTGCTGGTGGAAACGGCGAACGGCGTCATCGAGGATGAGCGCTTCAACCGCCCCGCGAAGGACGGCGACCGCTACACGCAGGAGGGCATATACACCATTTCGGTCAGCAACCGATACACGGGCGAATCCACAACAAAAACGATTTTCGTCGGCTCGCAGGAGCTGCTGGAGACGTATGTGCGCAACGGCTTCTCGCTGGAGCGCCTGAAATGAGGGGAATGCGGATGAAAAAGCTATGTTCGCTGCTGATGGCGCTGGTGCTGCTGGCGGGCTGTGCGCTGGGTGAAAGCGCACCGGAATTCCGCCGGATGGGGGATGCGGCGCTGCTGCCGTATCTGGAAAACAGCCTGTACGAACAGCTGGTGTCCGATTTGGACAGCAGCGACTATTTTGTGGAAAACGTACAGGCGGTGTACATCTCTCAGGAGTATCTGGACGAGCTGGCGTTCAACTCGCAGGAGAACGTCTACTTCGGCTATACGCTTTCCGAATTAAACGCGCAGTTTCAGGGCGAGAAGTACATCTTCACCCTTGGTGAAAACAACGAGACGGTCGCCGTGCCGTGGACGGACTACGATGATGTCTACGACCGCGTGATTCGCAACGTGGCAATCGGCACGGGCGTGATTTTGGTGTGCGTGACGGTTTCCGTTGTGTCAGCAGGCGTGGGCGCGCCGGCGGTCAGCATGATTTTCGCGATGGCAGCCAAAGACAGCGCTGTCCGCGGTCTGCTTGGTGCGGCGAAATCGGGCGTGCCGGCGTTCATCGCGACGGCTGTCCGCACGGGCGACATGCAGCAGGCGGCGCGCGAGGCAGCCTTGGCGGGCAGCGAGGACTTCAAGTGGGGCGCCATCGGCGGCAGTATTTCGGGCGGCGTGACGGAGGCGGTCGGGCTGAAGGGCGCGATGCTGAATGGCTTGTCCATGAACGAAGCGGCGCAGATTCAGCGCGAATCGGGCTATCCGCTGGACGTCATCAAGGGCTTCCGGACGATGGAGCAGTACGAGGTCTGCCAGAAAGCGGGGCTTGTACCGAAGATGGTGGATGGCAAGATGGCGCTCATACGCCAAATTGACCTCGATTTCGTGGACGAAAAGGGGTACACGAACTTGGAACGGATGCAGAATGGCTTGGCGGCGCTTGACCCGGCGACGGGAAAAGCATATGAACTGCATCATATTGGACAGAAACAGAATTCGACGCTGGCGATTCTGACAAAAGCGGAGCATATGCAGAATGGCAATAATAAAATATGGCACATCCTCGGGAAAGACTCGGAAGTTAACCATGAGCTTTTTACTGAACAGCGTGAAGCCTTCTGGAAGGACATGGCGGAACTGCTGCAAGGAGGATTCTAATGAAAGAAATCGTTGACCTGCTTCGTGCGCAGCCGGCGTTTATTTCGATAAAAGCCCCGACGGCGCAGGAGGTCACGCAGGCGGAAAAGGCGTTAGGCGTGACGTTCGCTGCGGATTACCGCGATTATGTGGCGGCGCTGGGCGTGGCAAGCTATGAAGGGCATGAGCTGACGGGCGTGTGCCCCTTTCCGCGGCTGAGCGTCGTTTCGGTGACGCAGCAAGAGCGCGTGGCGAACCCTGCAATTCCATCGGCATGGTATGTGCTGGAGCAGACAAACATCGACGACCTTGTGATTTGGCAGGACGCGTCGGGGGCGGTGTATCAGGCGATTCCGGGGCGTGCGCCGGAGAAAATCAGCACAACGATGGCGGCGTATATCGCGCCAAGAGATGAATAGGAAAAACGCGCGCAGTACGAAATGCCGGAAAAGTGATTGCAAAGGCGGCGTACATGCGGTATAATGGGTGCAAATCCACAAAAGAAAGGGTGTGCTTTGCATGAAATGTCCGCGCTGCCGCAGTCGTGACGTGCGGGTGGAGCTGGTTCGCGAACGCCGGGCTACGCGCCACAGCTTGGCGTGGTGGCTGCTGATTGGCTGGTGGATATGGCCGTTCAAGCTGCTGTTTCTGCCGGTGATTTGGTCGCAGGAGGCGGAGCGGAAGGGAAAGCGTCCGCCGCCCCGGCGCGACGAGATGGTGACAAGGAGCGTCGCGGTCTGCCAGCACTGCGGGCACCATTGGCGGGTATGGTGAAAAGGGGAGCGCGCTTTGTTTTGAATAGCAAAAACGCAGGGCATCGCCGTTTTGACGATGCCCTGTTTGTGCTTACTTCATCAGGTTCATGCCGATCTGACGGCCGGATGCCAGCGCGTAGCCGACACCGGAGCCGGAAGAGTAGGCGTAGGCGTACATCTCGCGGTTCGAGGTCTCGCCGCCAGCGTACAGGCCGTTAATGACCGAGCCGTCCTCGCGCAGGACTTGGAAGTCCAGATTCGTCTTTACGCCCGCAATCGTGCCGCCCGTGCAGACGTAGATGCGCACCGCGTAGTACGGCGCCGCGTCGATGGCGGTCAGGTTGGAGGCGCCCTTGCCGAATTCGGCGTCGTTGCCCGTTGCGCAGGCGGTGTTGTACGTTTCAACGCTCTTGACCAGCGTGTCCGCGTCCACGCCCATCAGCGCGGCAAGTTCTTCGATGGTGTCCGCCTTGACGACTTCGGTGCCGTCCACCGCCGCGTCCAGCAGCGCAGCGCCTGCGAACTTGCTGTCGCCCAGCGCCCATGCGATGCCGTCTTCCGTGCGGCTCAGCGCGACGGTCGCCTGATAAGGCATGTAGCCCTCGTTGAAGAAGCGCTGCGCCTTGCTGTTGACAACCATGCGCCCCCACAGATTCACGGACATGCAGAAGCCCGCGATGCTGCCGTTGCGGCTGGTCGAGCCAAGGGTGATGACATAGGGGTCGTTGTAGAACACGCCGCCGACGTCAAGCGCCATCTGCATCCCGTCGCCAGTGTCGCCCGCGCCCGCGGTGGTCAGGTCAATCCAGTCGGCGAACTGCGGCAGGTACTCGCGCATCATGGGTTCGCTCGCCGCGAAGCCGCCGGTCGCCAGCACAACGCCGCGGGAGGCGTACACGTCGTAGGAACCGCTTGCGTCCTGCACGGTCGCGCCGATGACATCGCCCGCGTCGTTGGTCAGCAGCTTCGTGCCGGTCGTGCTCAGGCGCAGGTCAGCGTCGTGATTTTTCAGCCAGTCCACCATGTGGTCAATCAGCATGTAGCCGCCTTCGGGGTCAGCCGCGCCGGTTTCGCTGTCGATGACGTAATCCGGCACCTGATAGCGCCCGTTGGGGAAGAAGGGGTAGGTCACCCAGTGCGCAACGCCCTCGTCCTCCAGCCAGTTGATCGTTTCGCCAACCTGCGTGAAGTAGTTGCTCACGCGCTCGTAGGTCGGATAGCCGGGGTCTTTGCCCAGCACGCCGATGTCCGAATCGGAGGATGCTTTCCACTCCTCCAGCCAGACTTCGCTGTTCGGCTCCAAGCCGATGCTCTGCGTGTAGTAGGTGTTTTCCGCCGCGACGACCGCGCCGGATACGGACGTAGAGCCGCCGAAGCGCGACAGCTTCTCGACCACCATCACGTCCTTCGCGCCGTTGTCCATTGCGGACATGGCAGCCGCCAGACCCGTGCCGCCGCCGCCGATGACCAGCACCTCAACGTGCGCCGTGCGGTCGCCGACGTCCGCGGTGTTCTTTTCGACCGGCGTGCGCAGGGTATCCGGGTCAGCGCCCGCCTGCTTCACGCAGTCCTCGACCGCCGCCAGAATCGCCTTGCTGGTGATGGTCGCGCCCGTTACCGTGTCCACCGCCAGCGTCTGATGCGCCACGATGTCCGCCGGAATCTGCTCCAGCGCGCCGGACGCAATCGCGGGCGTTTCGGCCTGCTCCGTCACCTTCACATCGGTGATGGCGCTGTCCGAGAAGGTCACTTCAACCGTCACCGCGCCGTTCATGCCGTTGGCGGAGGCGGTGTACGTTCCCGCGTTGAAGGTCGCCGCGAATGCCGCCGGAATCAGGCACAGCAGCATCGTCAGCGCCACAAACAGGGAAATCAAACGCTTTTTCATAGGGAAAAATCCCTCCTTTCATGGCAATATCATAGTATATTGTGAAAGGAATGTCAAACAAGCGTTTTCTTTCTCGTCATAAGCGGAACTTATGGATGCCGCTCCGCCATGTCCGCCTGACGAAGCTGCTCGACGAATTGCAGGTGCAGCGGCGTCGTCTGGCGCATGACCGCCTCGGTGTGGTGGAGAATCGGCGTGTCGCTGACGATGGGAATCAGGCGGATGCCGACGGGATAGCTGCCCTGCGGCATGAATGAAATGCCCTGATTCAGGTTGATCATCAGCAGCTGATCCTCGATGGTGTCCGCAAAGCGCAGCGCGTCCTTTGTCCACCCAAGCCCCATCAGCCAGCGAGCGATTTGGCTGCTCGCCCTGCGATTCGCGCCCGCCTGCAGGAGGATGACGGGAAAATGCGTCAGCTCCGGCAGGGTGACGGAATTTTTCCCCGCCAGCGGGTGCGATGACGCGACGGCGGCGCAGATGGGGCGCTCCATCACCGTGACGTGCTTCATCTGCTGCAAGGGAATTTCGCCCGGAATCGCCAGCGCAATGTCGCAGTCGCCCGCCTCCAGCGCCGTGCCGATTCGCGCCATCGACAGCTGCCGCACGCGCAGCTCAACCTCCGGATGATGCGTCCGAAACGCCGGAATCGCCCGCAGAAGCAGCTGCTGCTCCATCGGCCCGGTGTAGGCAATCGTCAGCGTCCGCGGCTGACGGCGCTGCGCATCCGCAAACGTCTCTATCGCCTGATAGCACTGAACCAGCCGCTCCGCCATCGGCACAAGCGCCTGCCCCGCCTCCGTCAGCGACGTGCCGGACTTACTCCGCTTCAGCAGCGGCAGCCCCAATTCCGCCTCCAGCGCCGCCATCTGCTGGCTCATCGCGGTCTGGGTGATGAAGCTCTTCTGCGCGCCGAGGGTGATGCTGCCCGTCTGCGCGACGGCGAGGAAATACGCGAACCGCTCCAATTTCAAGGGAGTCCCCCTCCTTCCTGCGGGATGAAACGACTTCTTTCCTTATACTATTTCCAAATGAGAATGCGCCAAGATGCGAAGTGAATTTTTCATTCTGGCTAACGGGAGTGAAACGCAGCGTAGCAGCGCTACGCTAAGTGGAACGACCGGACGCCAGAAGGGAAAAGGCACGAGCAGCTGGTGCAGGCGAATTTGGAAATAGTATTATTTTATCACGCATTTTCGCGCCGCGCAAGGGGGATTGTGATTCGATTGACAAGCAGCGGGGGCGGTGGTACAATGAGGGGGACGGGGGCAATCGCCCCAAACGATGCAGAGGGGGAGAAAACGATGCGAAAATACGAAGTGCTCGTGCCGGAAAACGTCGAAATGGCGGAAATTCAGGCAATCCAGAAGCGCATCAGAAGGCATGACCTCCTGATGCTGCTGCCGCTGCTTCCGCTGCGTGTAGGCTACGCGCTGTACCAGCAGGAATCCAGCGAAATGCTGGGCGGTGTTATCTTCGTGCTTTCGATTCTGCTGATGGCGCTGGGCTTCGTCTCCGGCAAGAGAGACGAGAAGCGCCTGCCCGCGTACTGGGCGAAGTACCAGCAGCGCCACCGCATGGACAACCTCCTGCGCGCGAACCTCGTCGGCGTGTGGCTCTGCGCCGAAGCGCGCGTGGCGGTTTACCGCGAGGGCAGCGGCTACCGCGTGCAGCTGGGCGTTCTCGACGAAAAGACGGGCGCGTGGGAAAACGACGAGCAGGACGAGGTTTTCCCGACGCTGGCGGATGTGCGCGAATATGCGTCGCAGGAGGGGTACGAGCCGATGGCCGTGGACTTCGAGACGATGACGGACGAGGAGTTTCAGCAATTTCTGGACAGGAGCAGAATATAATGAAGAAAAAACGCGAGGAAAACGTCGAGCTGGCGGATATTCAGGCGGTTCGGGAGCGCATGACGCAATGGGCGATTCGGCTGTGCCTGCTGCTGATTCCCGTTATCGTCGGCATCATCCTGTCGACGCAGGGGGAATCCACCACGCGGGCTGGCAATTTCGTCGTGCGGATTGCCTTTCTGCTGATATTGATGGGTGCGGGCTATGTGGCGTATCTTCGAAATTTGGAAAGAAAATACTGGGCAAAGTACCAGCAAATCCACCGGATGGACAATCTGCCGATTGATGACGTGCACAAATATCTGGCGCAGGCGGGAACCAAGGTGGATTTGGGGAAGATGACGGACGAGGAGTTCCAGCAATTTCTCGATGCGCATCGGCTGTGACGCAATCGCGCATCCCGCAAAAGAATATACTCATAAGGAAGTAACTCGTGCGTCAGCTTTTCGGTGCATACAAAAATCCCCCTCCGATGCCATTCATCCGAGGGGGATTCCTTTGCGCACAATTACCACCCGCGCCCGAAGCAGCTGCGCCGTGCCGCGCCCTGCTCGCCGGAAACGTACCGTGCGTTAAACGCCGCGTTTACTTCGCGCAGTTCCATCTCGCCGTCAATATACGCTTGGTACATCTCGATGATGCCCTCCGCGCAGCCGTCGCAGGACGCGGAAATGTTGCCAATCGCGTCATCGACAATCTGCTGGCGTTCCTCGCGGGTCGTGTCCTTAATCAGAATGCTGGTCATCGGGAAAAATCGCTCCTTTCAGGCGGCTGCTTTCACGCCGTCAATGTCCGGCGGCAGCTTCTGCATCTGCTCACGGTAGACGCGGCGCAGGCAAATCATCTCCGCCGCCGCCGTAATCGCCCACGAAACGATGTAGAGCAGGTACAAGCTCTCAATGGTGTGGAAGTACGCGAAAACCGTGTACACCCAGATAATGCGGAACACGCACGAACCCATAATCACGATAACCGTCGGCACAAAGCTCTTGCCCAGCCCGCGGTTCGCGGCAATGGTGCAGTCCATGAAGGCGGAGAAGGCGTAGGAGCAGCCCATGATGCGCAGGCGGATCATCCCGGCTTGCGCGACTTCCTCGACGTTTGTGAAAATGCCGAGGAACTGCCGCCCGAAGATGACCAGCAGCGCACTCATGACAAGGGCAATGCCGAAGGAGAACACCATCGAGATGAAGTAGCTGTGGATGATGCGCTTACGCTTGCCCGCGCCGTAATTTTGGCTCATGAAGGACGAGCAGGCGGTGTAAATGGCAGCCATCACGTCGTAAACCAGCGCGTCGGCGTTCGCGGCGGCGGCGTTGCCTTCCACCATCAGCTCATCAAAGGAGTTCACGCCCGCCTGAATGAACAGGTTCGCTATTGCGAAAATCGCGTTCTGCAAACCGGCGGGAATGCTCAGCGACAGCACCTGCTTTGCCTTGTGCGGCTCAATCCGCAGCATCGACCGTTCCAGCCGCACCACGCTCCCTGAACGGCGCAGGGACAAAATCACCAGCGCCGCCGAAATATACTGGGAGATGATGCTTGCCAGCGCCACACCCGCCGCCGCCAGATGGCAGACGATGACGAAGAACAGGTTCAGCAGGATGTTGATGACGCCCGCCATCGAGAGGAAGTAGAGCGGCTTTTTCGTGTCGCCGGCGGCGGAAAGCACCGCGTTGCCAAAGTTGAACACCGCCATGGCGGGCATACCGAGGCAGTAGATGCGCAGGTAGCTGACCGCGCCCGCCATCAGCACCGGCTTCGTGCCGAGCATGGAGAGCATTGCGGGCGTGAAAAGGAAACCCAGCGCCATGATGATGACGCCGACAATCAGCGAGAGAATCAGCGAGGTATGCACCGCCTCGTGCACGTCCTGGTCGTGCCGCGCGCCGATATACCGGGCGACGACGACGTTGATCCTGCTGCCCATGCCAATCAGGAAGCCGGTGAACAGCGAGACAAGAATCGAGGTAGACCCGACTGAGCCAAGCGCTTCCGGGCCTGCAAACTGCCCAACCACCGCCACGTCGGACATGTTGAACAGCACTTGCAGCACGTTCGTTGCCATCAGCGGCAGGGAAAACAGGATAATCTGCTGGACGAGCGGCCCGTGCGTCAGGTCGTGCGATTTGGATGCCATGATTTTGCTCCTTTGCGAAATCTTCCGCCGCTGATTATACACCGGAAAAACGAAACTGGCAAGAGGAAAAACGGCGTTTTGGGCGAATAATATCATATTGTAGTGGTGAGGATTTCGGCAGCCGCATCGGTTCTGCCGCAATCCCCATCAACCTGCTTAGAAGGAAACCGAAGGAGTCCAGAGGGCGATCGGAAAGCCCTCTGGTCGCGTCCGCAGACGCGATTCCCTTTGCAACAAAAACAGCCTATACAATAAGGAAAGAACTGCACCCCAAAAGGAGCGAAAAATCCGCTATGCACGATTACCGGGCAATCTTCCTCGACATCGACGGCACGCTCACCCAGCCGGGGCATTCCGCGCCGCCCGTATCCGCCGTCGCTGCCATCGAATCCGCCCGCCGCTTGGGACGCCGCGTTTTCCTCTGCACCGGCCGCTGCGAAGCGATGCTCAAGCCGCTTCTTCATTGCGCTGATTTTGACGGCTACGTTGCGTCCTCCGGCGGATTGGTGGTCGTCGGCAGCCGCGACGTCTTTGACTGCCCCATGACCCCGCAGGAGCAGGCGCATGTGCTGACGGCGCTTTCGGCTAACGGCGTGTTCCGCACCGCGCAGACCCGCATGGGCGCGTACTGCGACGAGGGCTTCCGTGATTTTCTCCGCGCCCGTGACGTGCAAAACGGCAGCAGCGAGCTGCTCCGCTGGCGGGAAGCCATCGAGCAGCGATTGCAGATGCAGCCCATGCGCGATTACGGCGGCGAACCCGTTTATTCCATCGTGTGCATGTCCCCGACGCGGGCACAGCTGGACAAAGCCATGGCGGAATGCAGCGAGTTTGACTTTGTACTGATGGACGACCGCCAGCACGACCTTGTGAACGCGGAAACCGCCAACCGCCGCTATGACAAGGGCAGCGGCGTCAAGCAGGTGTGCGCGGCAATCGGCGTTGACCCGGCGGACAGCATTTGTTTCGGCGACAGCCTGAACGACCTGCCGATGTTTGCCGCGGCGGGCTTTTCCGTCTGCATGGGCAATGGCGGGGAGGCGGCAAAGCAATCCGCGGACGCGGTCTGCGATTCGGTGGATGACGACGGGCTGGCGAAGGCGTTCGCGGATTTCGGCTTGCTGGCATAAGCGGCGCATTCCCCGCATACCCTCAACCGAATCAACCGAGCGGGGAGGGAGACGAATGCGCAAACGCTCCTGCGGCGAGCGGCAATGGGTCATCTGCACGGGTCAGCGCGCGCTGATGATTGCGGGCGTCGTGCTGGTGGCGGCAGGGCTGATTGTGCTGCTGCTGTGCATCCCGGCGTGGGCGTGGGCGGCGCTGCTTGGCGTGGCGCTGGCAATCGCCGGGCTGGTGCTGATCTGTGTGGGGAGGAGGTGACAGAAATGCGGGTGCGGATGGTGTGCGTGAAGGTGCCGAAGCCCCTGCGCGGGGTTGTGCGGTTTCTGGTGAAGAAACGGCGGAAATCTGCGTGATACTATTTCCTGATTTACCTGCGCCATCTGCTTGCGCCTTTTTGATTCTGGCGTCCACTCATTCCACTTAGCGTAGCGCTGCTACGCTGCGTTTCATTCGTGTTAGCCAGAATACAAAAATTCGCGGCGCATCTTGGCGCATTTTCATCAGGAAATAGTATAAGTCATTGACAGATAAGCAAAAGCGTGCTATGATAGCATTGGTATCCGATAATTGCATAGGAACGGAATCAGAGGTGCGCACGCATCGTGTACCGCGGCGGAGGATGGCTTCCGAAGAGGCCGCGGGAAGGGGTGGTGCGCCGAAAGGCAGGGCAAACGAAGCCGCAGACCCTGTGCTTGGGCGCGGGCCGGACAGGTTCGTGACTGTCATCGGGGCAAAAAAATCCCCGGCGGAGCGCTGATTCACTGAGACACCGCCTGTTCCTTATGGGCAGGGCATCATGCGGGCGACTGCATGGAAAATCGGGTCTTTGGCGCACCGCGAGCAGGATGGCTTGTGGTGGCTTTTTTTGAATCCGAATGGACAGGATACCGCAAAAAAATCAGCAGAAACACATGGATGGAGGATACAGCCAATGGAGAAGTATCGTGTAGGCATTGTTGGCGCAACGGGCATGGTCGGTCAGCGCTTTATTTCGCTGCTGAAGGATCATCCGTGGTTTGAGGTGAACTGTGTGGCGGCGTCGGCGCGCAGTGCCGGAAAGACGTACCGCGAGGCGGTCGGGGAGCGCTGGGCGTTCTCGTGGGAGATTCCGGAAAAGGTGGCGGGCATGACTGTCGTCGATGCGGCGGATATTGACGAAGTGAGCAAGCATGTGGACTTCGTTTTCTGCGCCGTGGACATGAAGAAGGACGAAATCCGCGCGCTGGAGGAAGCCTACGCGAAGCACGAAATCCCGGTGGTGAGCAACAACAGCGCCTGCCGCGGCATCGAGGACGTGCCGATGGTCGTGCCGGAAATCAACGCCGATCACCTTGCCGTCATTGAAGCGCAGAAAAAGCGCCTCGGCACGAAGAGCGGCTTCATCGCCGTCAAGCCGAACTGCTCCATCCAGAGCTATGTGCCCGCCCTGACCCCCCTGCTTGATTTTGAGCCGGAGAAGGTCAGCGTGTGCACCTATCAGGCGATTTCCGGCGCGGGCAAGACGTTCAAGACGTGGCCCGAAATGGTGGATAACGTGATTCCCTACATCGGCGGCGAGGACGAAAAGAGCGAAAACGAGCCGCTGAAGCTGTGGGGTCATGTGGAGGATGGCAAGATTGTCAACGCGACGCTGCCCGTCATCTCCGCACAGTGCCTGCGTGTCGCCTGCTCCGATGGCCATATGGCGGCGGTGTCCGTCAGCTTCAAGAAAAAGCCGACCATCGAGCAGATCAAGGAACGCTGGGCGAACTATGAGACGGAAGCGCAGCGCCTGGAGCTGCCGAGCGCGCCCAAGCCCTTCCTGCAGTATTTTGAAGACCCCTCCCGCCCGCAGACCCGCCTTGACCGCGATTTCCAGAACGGCTTCGGCGTGTCCATCGGCCGTCTGCGCGAGGATAAGCTGTTTGACTACCGCTTTGTCTGCCTGAGCCACAACACGGTGCGCGGCGCGGCGGGCGGCGGCATCCTGACGGCGGAGCTGCTCTGCCGCAAGGGGTACATTCCGCACCGGGTGTAATGCAAAAATCGTATAAATATCTGGAAGGAAGTTATCACAATGAAACCTTTGTTCACAGGCACTGGTACGGCGCTGATTACGCCTTTCAAGAACGGCGAAATCGACTGGGACGCGCTGGACAACCTCGTAGAGAGCCAGATTGCGGGCGGCGTGAGCGCGCTGATTGCCGCGGGCACGACGGGCGAACCAGCGACGATGACGTGGGATGAGCACATTGAGGTCATTCGCTTCGTCGCCGAGCGCGCGAAAGACCGCGCCTGCGTCATTGCCGGCACGGGCAGCAACTGCACGCGCGAGGTCATCCACGCGGCGAATGTCGTCAAGGACTTCGGCGTGGCGGCGCAGCTGGTCGTCACCCCCTACTACAACAAGTCCACGCAGGAGGGACTGGTGGCGCACTACACGGAGATTGCCGAAAAGACCAGCCTGCCGATTGTCGTCTACAACGTTCCCTCCCGCACGGGCGTGAACATCCAGCCCGCGACGCTTGAGAAAATCTGCCGCCTGCCGCAGGTCGTCGCCGTGAAGGAAGCGAACCCCGACGTGGCGCAGGCGATGGAGAAAATCAACCTCGTCGGCGACGACGCAACCTTCTACTGCGGCAACGACGACCTGACGATTCCGCTGATGGTGCTGGGCTTCCAGGGCGTCATTTCCGTGCTGAGCAACGTCATGCCCGCCGAAACGAGCAAGATGACGTCCCTCGCGCTCTCCGGCAACTGGGCGGAAGCGTCCCAGATGCAGCGCGACCTGCTGCCGATGGTGAAGGCGCTGTTCTGCGAAACCAGCCCGATTCCCTGCAAGGCAGCCATGAGCATGATGGGCATGTGCCGCAACGAACTGCGTCTGCCGCTGATTCCCATGCAGGAAGCCAACCAGCAGAAGCTCGCCGACATTATGCGCGGCTGGAAACTGATTTAACCGCTTCCATTATAATAGCAGCTGCGAAAAAGACCAAGAAACATGGGTGTGCACTGCGAAGGTTTCCAAAGGGCGACCGCAGACGTTCGTCTGTTTTCATTGCCCTTTGGTCGCGTCCGCAGACGCGAAATCCTCTGCAACAAAAAAGCACAATTTTCTTAGGAAACACAAGGAGCAAAGAACAACGATGACCATCCTCATCAGCGGCGCGTGCGGCTTCATGGGCCGCGAGGTCGCCGCGCAAGCAAAATCCTCCGGCATTGACGTGGTGTGCGGCGTGGACATTGCCGCCGGGGTCGCCCCGTATCAGCCGGATTTCCCCCTCTATGCGAACTATGCCGACGCCCCCAAGGCGGATGTGGTGATTGACTTCTCCAACTGGAAGCCCGGCGCGAACGTGCTGGATTACGCCACGAAGCACCGCGTCCCGGTCGTCATTGCCTCGACGGGTCTGACCGACGAGCAGCTTCACCAAATCGCCGAAGCGTCGAAGGTCGTGCCGATTTTCCGCTCCGGCAACATGAGCCTCGGCATTGCCCTGCTGCGTGCCCTCGCCAAGAAGGCGGCAGGCGTCCTTGGCGATGCCTTTGACGTGGAAATTGTCGAAGCGCACCATAACCGCAAGCTCGACGCGCCCTCCGGCACGGCGCTGATGCTCCTGGACGCGGTCAAATCTGCCTATCCGGATGAGCGCGAAGCCGTTTTCGGCCGCCACGGACGCGACTGCAAGCGCCAGCATCAGGAAATCGGGATGCACTCCCTGCGCGGCGGCACGGTCACGGGCGAGCATGAAGTCTGCTTCTTCGGCACGGGCGAGAGAATCCGCATCAGCCATAGCGCGGAGAACCGCGGCGTGTTTGCTGCGGGCGCTTTGCGTGCGGCGGCGTTCCTGATGAATCAGCAGCCCGGCATGTACAGCATGGACGACGTGGTGGGACAACTGTAACCAGTTAGTGGGATGACGGAAATTTTCCGCCGTCCCATTTTCGGTATTCTCGCAAAAAAACATGAAAACAGTTGTTACTTTTCGCTGAAAAGGACAAACTGAGTTCATAAAGCCATGGTAGAATCAACATCGATGGGAGGGATACCAACGCATGAATGAAGTCAAAACCCCGAAAAAACCGCTGATTGTCTATTATGCAATCGCGATTCTGGTCGTGCTGCTGATCAACACGCTGCTCGTGCCGATGGTGAGTCAGGCGCGCGTGAAGTATGTCGATTACGGCACGTTCATCCAGATGACCGAAGAGGACAAGATTTCTGAAGTTCAAGTGCAGGACAATCAGATCGTCTTCATCACCAAGGAGGACGAAGCCAATAAGAACGCTGTTTATTACCGCACAGGCAAGATGGATGACCCGGAGCTGACCAGCCGCCTGTCCGAACACGGCGTGAGGTTCGACAAGGAAATTGTGGAGGAAACGTCGCCGCTGCTGTCGTTCCTGCTTTCCTTCGTCTTCCCGCTTGTGCTCTTTATCGCGCTGGGGCAGCTGCTCACGCGCCAGCTGATGAAGCGCATGGGCGGCGGCAAGGACGCGATGTCCTTCGGCATGGGCAATTCCAATGCCAAGGTATATGTGAAGGACAGCGCGGGCAGCATTAAGTTCGACGATGTGGCGGGCGAGGACGAAGCGAAGGAGAACCTGAGCGAAATCGTCAACTACCTGCATGACCCGTCGAAGTACCGCGATATCGGCGCGTCGATGCCCAAGGGCATTCTGCTCGTCGGCCCGCCCGGCACAGGCAAAACCATGCTCGCCAAGGCAGTCGCGGGCGAAGCGAACGTGCCGTTCTTCTCCATTTCCGGCTCGGAATTTGTGGAGATGTTCGTCGGCATGGGCGCCAGCAAGGTGCGCGACCTGTTCAAGCAGGCGAAGGAGAAAGCGCCCTGCATCGTGTTTATTGACGAAATCGACGCCATCGGCAAGAAGCGCGACGGCGGCAAGTTCGGCGGCGGCAACGACGAGCGCGAACAGACGCTCAACCAGCTGCTGACCGAGATGGACGGCTTCGAGGGCAGCAACGGCGTCATCATCCTCGCCGCGACGAACCGTCCCGAATCCCTTGACCCCGCGCTGACCCGCCCCGGCCGTTTTGACCGCCGCGTGCCCGTGGAGCTGCCCGACTTGCAGGGTCGTGAAGCCATCCTCCGCGTCCACGCGAAGAAGATTAAGACCGAGCCGAACATCAACTATGCGCAGATTGCGCGCATGGCGTCCGGCGCATCCGGCGCGGAACTGGCGAACATCGTCAATGAAGCCGCCCTGCGCGCTGTCCGCAACCACCGCACCGCCGCGTCTCAGGCGGACATGGAGGAATCCATCGAGGTCGTTATCGCCGGCTATCAGAAGAAGAACGCGATTCTCACCGACAAGGAAAAGAGCATCGTGTCCTACCACGAAATCGGTCACGCGCTCGTCGCGGCGCTGCAGAGCCACTCCGCGCCCGTGCAGAAAATCACCATCGTGCCGCGCACGTCCGGCGCGCTCGGCTACACGATGCAGGTCGATGAGGGCAACCACTACCTGATGACCAAGGACGAAATCATCAACAAAATTGCGACGCTGACGGCGGGTCGTGTGGCAGAAGAGATTGTGTTCGGCTCGATTACGACCGGCGCGTCCAACGACATTGAGCAGGCCACGAAGCTCGCCCGCGCGATGATTACCCGCTACGGCATGAGCGACGAGTTCGGCATGGTGGCGATGGAGACGGTCGAAAACGCCTATCTGGGCGGCGACACGTCCCTGTCCTGCTCGGCGGAAACGCAGGCGCGCATTGACGCGCTGGTCGTCTCCATCGTCAAGGAGCAGTACCAGAAGGCGACGCAGATTCTGACCGAAAACCGCGCGAAACTCGACGAGCTGGCGAAGTACCTGTACGAAAAAGAAACCATCACCGGCGAAGAGTTCATGAACATCCTGAACAAGAAGGAAGCCTGATTGCGCCTGTAATCCAAACCAACAAGTAAATAACCAATCGGAGAATAGGGAGCGAAAATCAACCATGAAGAAATTCCTGACCAGCAAGATTGGCAACATCCTGCTGTGCATCGCCGAAATCATCGTCGGCGTGCTGCTGCTCGTCAACCCCGACGCTGTCACCTCCGCCTTCATCATCGGCGCGGGCGCTGTCATGATTCTTACGGGCATCGTCTTCTGCACGCTGTATTTTGTCGGCGAAGCAGAAAAAATGGTCATCAAGCAGCTGCTCTTCAAGGGCTTGCTGCTCATCATCCTCGGCGTTCTGTGCGTGACGCAGTACGGCGTGCTGCTGGCGGCGCTGCCGTTCGTAACGTGGGTGTACGCCATCGCCATGCTGATTCTGGCGGCGTATAAGGTGCAGTGCACGGTGGACATTCTCCGCCTGAGCGGCATCCGCTGGTACTTCCCGGCGATTTCCGCGGCGCTGGCGGTTGTGCTGGCGCTGTTCATCCTGCTCAACCCGAATACCGCGATGAACATCGTCTGGGGCTTCATGGGCGTGTCCATCATCCTCGAAGCCGGGCTGGAAATCGCGACGATTATCCTGCTGAAGTAAAGGATGCTCTCGGCGTCCGCTGGAAATTCCGGCGGGCGCTTTTGACGTACTGGAGGAAGGAAAATGAAAGCAGAAACAAGAGAGAAAATCAAGGCAAATTGGCAGCTTTTCAAGGAATCTCTGCCGATTTTCCTGCCGTCGCAGGTGCTGCTTCTGCTGGCGGCGGTGAACCTCTACGTCCCGATGCGCCGCACCATGCACGGCGTTCTGCTGATTCTGCACGCGCTGGCGCTGCTGGGCATCTGGGGAATCGCGATGACGTACATGAAGCGGCGCGGGCGGACGTCGTGGCTTGCGCTCACCGTCCCGTGGTGCGTGTCCAGTATGCTCCTGGACGCGTGGGTGGGAAAATTCGCCGGGCACGTTTCGCTGATGAGCGTCCTCCTGAGCGTCGCCGCCGGGGTGATTGTGACGGTGCTGACCATGCTCGCGGACGAAAAGGCGCTGAAAGCCCAACACGCGGACTACGGCATCTTTGCCCGCATCGAGTACTGCACGGTGATATTTGTGATGGCTTCGGTGCTGTCCAGCAGCTGGATGAGCGCGACGAATATCGCCTTTGCGAACGATGAGCCGGTGCGTTCGGTGCACGCGTATGTGAGCAGCAAGACGGATACACATTCCAACTTGTGGCACATTTTCGACGGGAAGAAGGTCAAGCTGCGCAAAAACGGCAGCACCAACGATTATAACAATCAGGTAAATTTCTGCATGGTGGATGACGCTCTGTACGCCGCCATTGGCAGTGATGCCACGGTGACGGAGTACGCGGGCGTTTGGGGCGCGCCGTACTATACGCTGTCCCTGCCGCAGGGGGAGAAATGACGTGGCGAAATCCAACAAATTCCTCGGCAAGAATCCCCCGAACCCCGCCGTCGCCCTGCCTGCGTGGGGGATGCTGATCATGGCGCTCGCGCTCGTGTTCCTCCCGTCGCTTCGAACCGCCGCGCTGATTCTTTATGCGGCGGATTGGCTTGCACTCGGCATTGCGGCACTGACGGCGAAGCGCAAGCAGTCGCTTGTGAACTATTGGGGGTCGTGTGTGCCAATTGTCGTCGCGATTGTGCTGCTAAACTTTTGGTATAGAAGGTATACCACGCCGTGGATGCGAAATATTTTTCTTGTCGCGCTTGGCTTCGTGCTGCTGACCCTGCCAATGCTGTTGATTGCGGAGAAGCAAGTTCCGAACATGCGGGCGGGAAGGGAAAAATACTGGCTGCGTGCGGTAGCGCTGACGATGCTGGTGTTCCTTGCCGCCATCAGCTGGGCAGCTGCAAGCAACATCGCGTTCGACCAAAGCGCGGGCAGTCTGCGGACTGCCTGCATCACCGAAAAGTGGCGAAATAGCAGCCGCACCGGAGGGCAGTATCACATCCGGGTCGCGGTGGAGGGGCTGGCGGAATCGCTGAACCTTGATGTCGGGCGGAAGGCGTATCGCCGTTTATCCGAGGGGGACGCCGTCAAGGCGACGGAGTATCCCGGCTTCTGGGGCGCGCCGTACTACACATGGGAAAGCCCTCAATCCCCCTGAAAAAACAGCAGGAATCCCGAAAAAGCCTTGCACTTTTGGGCGAAATGGCGTACAATAGCCTTGCCTGTGATTCGCATCGGGCAGAGTAGCTGAATCCGCGTTAAGTGTTCATGAACGGGGAGTTGTCATGAAACGAAGCCGCACGGCGGCGCGGTGGGTTCGGCGCATCCCGCTGTCTTGGTGCTGCCTCCTGCGAGTTGCGCGCAAGAATTCGCTTAGGAGGCGCTTTTTGTGATGTCACAATCCGTTTTCCATGCCCGCTACTGGCGGGACTGCGCCCGGCTGACCACCCAGAAACTCTGCGTGATGGGCGTGCTGATGGCGCTGCAAATCATCCTCAGCCGCATCACTGCCATCAACCTCGGCAACTGGCTGCGCATCAGCTTCGGCTTTCTGCCCAACGCCATTGCCGGATACCTGCTCGGCCCCATCGGCGGCACGCTCGTCGCGTGGGGGAGCGACGCCCTCGGCACCATCCTCACCGGGCAGGCGATTAACCCCGGTCTGTCCGTGGCGGCGGCGCTCGGCGGCTTCTTCTACGGGCTGATGCTGCATAAACGTCCGGTTACGATTTGGCGGACGATGGCGTGCCTGCTCGTTGTGTCGCTGGTGTGCCACTTCCTGCTGAACACCTACTTTCTGGCGATGGCGGGCTTCACCGCGGTGTCCGACGGCGCGGATTATCCCACGTTTGTCCGTGAGCTTGTCCGCCCGATTTACGGCGAAGGCGCAACGATGCCCGCGTGGATCAGCGTTTGCAACCGTTTCATCAAGCAGGTCGTCGTCTACCCGGTCAATGTCGCGATGCTGCTGCTGATGCTGCGCGGCGTGCAGCGGATGCCGAACGCAGTGACGCACTTGTGAAGGAGAATCCCCCTGAATGACACCTGAAGAAAACAAACAGTTAATCCTCGCCGAGCTTGACCGTCTCTATCCCCAGCCCAAGCCCGAACTGCATTTCACCAACCCCTACGAGACGCTGGTGGCGGTCATGCTGTCCGCCCAGTGCACCGACAAGCAGGTCAACAAGGTCACGCCCGCCGTGTTCGCGCGTTTCCCCGACGTGAAGAGCATGGCGGAGGCGGATGCTGCCGAGCTGTACCCGCTGGTGAAAAGCTGCGGCTTCAAGAGCAAGGCAAGCAACATCATCGCCGCGTGCCGGATGATTCTGGCGGAGGACGGCGGCGAAGTCCCGCACACCATGGAAGCGCTGACCCGTCTGCCGGGCGTCGGGCGCAAAACGGCGAACGTCGTTATGTCCACGGCGTTCCATATTCCGGCAATTGCGGTGGATACGCACGTTTTTCGCGTCAGCAACCGCCTTGGGCTGGTGGATGCGCCCGACGTGCTGAAGACGGAGATGCAGCTGCGCGCGCTGATTCCGCAGGACAGGTGGAGCGACGCGCACCACTGGCTGATTTTCCACGGTCGAAGGGTGTGCAAGGCCCAGCACCCCCTGTGCGGCGAATGCACGCTGCGCCCGTGGTGCAAGAAGTACAACAGCGAAACCGAATAACCCTTCGCCCGACTGCGCCCCACCGCCAGCCGGGCATTTTTCGGTTTTCACGGAATCTTGAGGGAAGATCAGCTTGGGGGCGCGTCTGCGGACGCGCAAAGTTACTGGCAGGGACGCTTCGCTG
>OHIS01000018.1_pt1 | contig 54360 bp, 56 predicted proteins | sample 1568361 | NCBI WGS metagenome assembly OHIS01 (sample SAMEA3879607, study PRJEB24766) | human gut metagenome | biome: human-associated habitat; feature: feces | place: USA | collected 1985/1987 | reverse complement strand
GTTAAAACAATGGATTCTTGCCTTGCTTTTTATCCAAGCATGTGCTAACGTAGTTACAAAATCGAGCAAAGGCGGCATGCATACTATGCGAATTTTAAGAGCTTCCGAAGACTATCTTGAGACTATGCTCATGATGCAGAGGAAGCACGGCTACATTCGCTCCATCGACATTGCGTCCTATCTCGGCGTAACAAAGCCGAGCGTCAGTTATGCGACAAAGCGTCTGCGCGAGAACGGATATATCACAATGGATGCGGACGGACTGATCTCGCTGACCGACAGCGGCCTTTCCATTGCGGAAAAAATGCTGGAGCGGCACACGGCGCTGACCCGCTTCCTTGTGTATCTCGGTGTAAGCGAGGAAACGGCGGAAACGGACGCCTGCAAAATGGAACACGACATCAGCGAGGAAACCTTCAATGCGATCTGCCGCCATGCGGAGCGCCATGCGTAGCGCGCCGCACACGGGGTCTGCCGCCCGCGGCGTTCACCTTTGGTATGCAGTACAACAATAACGGACGGTTCGAATATGAGCCGTCCGTTTTGCATCTTGCTTTTTTAGAAAAACTCGCTTGATTCTGCGGCGTTCCGCAGCGCGTCAGCGTGCGGATCTCTTTCTGCCTGCGCCCTTTTTTGCGGTTCCGGCTCCGGCCGCCGGCGCTGCATTCGCCGCGCCCTCCGCGGGCGGCGCAGCGTCTGCAAGTTCGGAACAATCGTCTGCGCCCGCGGTGACGGCCGCACCAGCGGCCGCGGCGGCCGGGCTCGCCGTTTCCGAAGAAAACCCGCGCATCTGCATCCCCTGCCGTTCCGGAGGCACGGGCGTTTCGACCGTCGCATGCGGCAGGCCGCAAAGCGAACGATACAGCGCGAGATATTTCTCCGCCGAGACCGACCAGCCAAAGTTTTCACGCATGCCGCGCAGCATGAGCCGCCGCCACATGGCTTTATCGGTCGAATAGTATCCCACGGCGCGTTCCAACGTAAACAGCATTTCGTGCGCATTATAATTTGCAAACGAAAACCCGTTGCCCTCGTCCGTATATTTGTTATAGGGACGAATGCTGTCGCGCAAACCGCCCGTCTCGCGCACGATCGGTACGGAGCCGTAGCGCAGCGCGATCATTTGCGACAGGCCGCAGGGCTCAAACTGCGACGGCATCAGGAACAAATCGCTGCCGGCATAAATGCGGTGCGCCAGTCCCTCGTTCAGTCCGATGTACGCGCCGATCTGCCCTTCATAGCGCCATGCCGCCCAGTTAATGAGATCGACATATCGTTTGTCGCCGCTGCCCAGGAACACGATCTGAATATCCATGCGCATAATGTCAGACAGCACGCGCTCGACCAGATCAAAGCCCTTCTGCGGCGTGAGCCGCGAAATCATGCCGACCACCGGGGTATCGGGTCGTTCTGCAAGCCCGAATTCACGCTGCAAGGCGCTCTTGCAGACCGTCTTGCCCTCCGGCTGCGCAGTGTCAAACGGCGCTGCAAGGTATGGGTCGGCAGCCGGATCGTAGGCCTTGGTGTCGATACCGTTCAAAATGCCGGAAACCGTATTTCCGCGCATCCGCAGCAGGCCGTCGAGCCGTTCGCCGTAATAGTCCGTCTTGATCTCCTCCGCATAGGAGGGACTGACGGTCGCAACATGATCCGCAAACACGATCCCCGCCTTCATGCAGGAAAGGCAGCCGTAAAACTCCAGATAATCCGGCGTAAACAGGCCTTCGGGCAGGCCGAGCCGCGCGTTCATGTCCGCCCAGTTGAAAATGCCCTGATAACGCAGGTTATGAATGGAAAACACCGTGCGGATGTCGCGCATCCGCTCATCCCACTGGTACTGTGTCCGAAGGAGCGCCGCGATCAGTCCCGTCTGCCAGTCGTTTAGGTGCAATACATCGGGCATAAAATCGATGCGCGGCATCGCTTCGAGCACTGCGCGGCAGAAAAACGCAAAGCGGAGCCCCTCTGCGGGTCCGTCGCCGTAGATCGCGTCCATATAGAAAAACTCTTCGTTATCGACGAAATAGTACGTCACGCCCCGATCGACAAGCGTTTCCACACCGCAGAATTTCTGTTCCTGGCCGAACAGCACGGAAAACGAGCAGATGTGCCGCATCCGCTGTTTCCACTCGTCCGCAATGAGGCGGTACTTGGGCAGGATAACGCGCGCATCCTCGCCCATTTCCGCAAGCTGCACGGGGAGCGAGCCGACAACGTCCGCAAGTCCGCCGGTTTTGATAAAAGGCACGCATTCGCTTGCCGCAAAGAGCAGTTTCATGGGGTCTCCTTTCCTATGCGCAGAAAGACGCAGCGTCTTGCCCGCCTTCGCCGTTCAGACGACCGCGTTTTTCTTGAGAATGATCGGGAACCCCTCATAGCCCACGATCGTTCGGCCGTCGCGCAGCACCGCGCCCTTGTCAAGCACGACATGATCGAGCACGCAGCCGTCGCCTACGGTCACGCCCTGCATGAGAATGGAGTTCCTGACGATCGCACCGCGTCCGACCCGCACGCCGCGGAACAGGATGCTGTTTTCCACGCGTCCGTCGATGTCGCAGCCGTCGGCCAGCATCGCGTTTCGAACCTCGGCGTCCGCACCGTAACGCGCGGAGACCTCGTCCTTGACCTTGGTATAGACGGGGCGCTCACGGTTAAACAGATCCTGCCGCACCGCAGGCTCAAGCAGGGCCATGTTGTGCGAGAAAAAGCTCGAAACGGAGTTCAGCCGCGCCACATACCCGTCGTAGCGCCAGCCGAAGATCTTGAGCGTCGAACACTTCTTCAAAAGCACGTCGCGCAGAAAATCGTACTCCCCGCGCGCATACGACTCCTCGACGAGGTACTCAAGCAGAAGCTTGTCCATGATCATGACGTCGCAGCTCTGGAAATTCGTACGCGGACGGTAGGGATCGAGCTCCATGGCGGTCACGCGCTCGTTCTCATCGAGCGTGAGCCGGAGATCCATGTTCTGATCCTCGGGGTCAAAATGCGCGTCCTCATTGTACATGATCGTGATGTCTGCCCCCGTACGCACATGTCGGTCAAACATCTCATGGAAGGAGGTGTTAAAGATCGTGTGGCTGCCGCTCAGAATGACGTACTGCTGCGGGCAGCGCCGCATATACCCAAGGCAGGAGCGGAATGCGTCCACAGAGCCGCGGTACAGTCCCGTGCTGTCCTTGGTGAGAAACGGCGGCAGGATGAACAGGCCCTCGCGCTTTCTGCGCAGGTCCCACTCCTTGCCTGCGCCGAGATGATCCATGAGCGAATGGTAGTTCTTCTGCGCGATGAGTCCGACGCTTGTCACTCCCGAATGCACAAGGTTGGAAAGGATAAAGTCCACACAGCGGTATCTGCCGCCGAAGGGCAGCGCCGCGACCGCGCGCGACAGGGTCAGGTCGCGCATTTTCGGATTGTTTTCACCGGTGTAGATGAGACCAAAGGCGCTGTTGATCATACGCTCTCCTCCTGAACGTCGCTTTCCGACGCGATCGCGCCCACGGGCAGATACGCGCCCGGCCGCAGCGTCACGTCATTGCCGACGAGCGTGATGTCGCCCGTCAACCGGTTATCGATCTTGTCGCCGTCGCGGAGCGTTCCGCCCACGACAGCCTTTTCTCCGATGACCGCATTCTCTCCGATGATCGCCTTGCGGATCACCGCGCCCTTGCCGATGACTGCGCCGGGCAGCACGACCGCATCTTCCACATCCGCGTCCTCGGCGACGCGCACGCCCGCGAACAGCACGCTGTGCCGCACGCTCCCGTAAACCTCGGAGCCTTCGGTCACGAGGCTCGACTCAATAACGGCGTCCGTTCCGACAAAATGCGGCGGCATGCTCGGGTTGCGGCTGTATATGCGCCATGTCGGGTCGTTCAGCTCGAGTGCCGGCGGCTCGGAGATGAGATCCATGTTCGCTTCCCAGAGGCTCTTGACCGTTCCGACGTCCTTCCAGTACCCTTCAAACGGATAGGCCACCATGCGCTCTCCGGCCTTCAGCATGGCGGGAATGATGTTTTTTCCGAAGTCATTGTCGGAATTCGGATCCGCATCGTCTTTTTCCATGTAAGCCTTCAGCGTTTTCCAGTTGAAGATATAAATGCCCATCGAGGCTTTATTCGATTTCGGATGCGCGGGTTTTTCCTCAAACGAAACGATGTTATCCCGATCGTCCGTGTTCATAATGCCGAAACGGTGCGCTTCCTCCATCGGCACGGGCAGCACCGCGATGGTCGCGGCCGCGCCTGTCTGGATATGGAATTGCAGCATACGGCTGTAATCCATCTTGTAAATATGGTCGCCCGAAAGGATCAGCACATAGTCCGGATCATACTGATCGACAAACTCGCGATTCTGATAGATGGCGTTCGCCGTGCCGGAATACCATTGCCCGTCCGAGCCGGTCATGTACGGCGGCAAAACGAACACGCCGCCGTTCAAGCGGTCGAGATCCCAGTATTGTCCGGTGCCGAGGTACGAATTGAGCGCAAGCGGCCTGTACTGGGTGAGGACGCCCACCGTATCGATATCGGAATTGACGCAATTCGACAGCGGGAAGTCGATGATGCGATACTTTCCGCCGAAGGGTACCGCAGGCTTGGCCATGTGCGATGTCAGCACGCCGAGACGGCTGCCCTGCCCGCCGGCCAGAAGCATGGCTACGATCTTCTTTTTCATGGGCTCATCCTTTCCTGAATGTGAAATACACGCCGCCGTAGGGTGGCAGCTTGATATGGATCCGGTGGTCAAAGCCGTCCATCGGCTCTTCCTCCGTTCGGATCAGGTCGTTTCTGTATTCTCCGGTACCGCCGTAGCGGCTTGCATCGGTGGAAAAGCTCTCGCGGAAGCTCCCGCTTTCCGGCACGCCGATGGCATAGTCCTCCTGCGGCACAGGCGTAAAGTTGAAAGCGCAGAGCACCGCATGGCCGCGCTCATCCATGCGCATCCACGCAAGAGCGGAATGCAGATTGTCGTCGGGCTTCAGCCAAAGGAATCCGTTCCAGCCGTCGTCCGCGCGGTACATCGGTCCGGTCGTCGTGTAAAAGCGGTTCAGGTCGCGCACCATGCGCTGCACCTCCGCGTGTTTTGGGTACTCGAGCAGCAGCCAGTCAAGGCTCTGATCGTCGCGCCATTCGATATACTGGCCGAACTCATCGCCCATGAACATGAGTTTTTTGCCCGGATGCGCGAACTGATACGCGAACAGCAGCCGAAGCTGAGCGAACTGCTGCCAGTAATCGCCCGGCATCTTGTTCAACAGGCTCTTCTTCCCGTGAACGACCTCGTCGTGCGAGAACGGCAGCACATAGTGCTCCGAAAACGCATAGCACAGCGAAAACGTCAGCTTGTCGTGGTTCCACTTTCGGAAATAGCTGTCCATTTCCATATAGGCGAGCACATCGTTCATCCAGCCCATATTCCACTTGAAGGAGAAGCCCAGCCCGCCGTCCTTGACCGGGTGCGTGACATAGGGATATGCCGTGCTTTCCTCCGCAAAGACGAGCTTCTGCGTGGGCAGGCGATCGACGGCTTTCGCCAGTTTTTTGAAGAACTCGACCGCGCCGAGGTTCTCCCTGCCGCCGTACTTGTTCGGAAGCCACTCGCCGTCGCGCTTGCCGAAGTCAAGATAGAGCATACAGGAAACGGCGTCCACACGGAGACCGTCAAAATGGTATTCCTTCAGCCAAAACATGGCGGACGAGAGCAAAAAGCTGTGGACTTGCGTGCGGTCAAAATTGAACAGCATCGTTCCCCACTGCGGCATTTCGCTGCGGCGGGTGTCTGCGTGTTCATAGAGCGGCGAGCCGTCGAAGCGGCGCAGGCCGTGCGCGTCGCGCGTAAAGTGCGCGGGGACCCAGTCCATGATGACGCCGATGCCGCGTTCATGCGCGCAGTTGATGAGGTACATGAGATCCTCCGGCGTGCCGTAACGCGCAGTCGCGGCAAAGTATCCGGTGACCTGATAGCCCCAGCTCTTGTCATACGGATACTCGGTGAGCGGCATGAACTCGATGTGCGTATAGCCCATGTCGGAAACATAATCGATGAGTTCATGGGCAAGCTCGCGGTACGACAGCCCTTGCCGCCATGTGCCCGCGTGTACTTCATAGATGCTGATGGGTTTGTTGTAGAGATCGCGGCGCGTTTCGAGATACCGCCCGTCCGTCCACGGAAAGCTCGGAAGCTCGGCGACCATGGAGGCAGTCCCGTCCTTTTCCGCGCGCACCGCATAAGGGTCGGCGCGGTACACGGTCTCGCCCTCCCGCGTCAGAATTGCATATTTGTAGAGCTGACCCTCGCGTGCAAAGCCGAGATGTGCCTCCCACACGCCGGTCGTGCCGACCGTGTGCATGGGATCCGCCATGGGGTTCCACTCATTGAAATCGCCGACGACGCTTACCGCGAGCGCTTCGGGCGCCCAGACCGCAAAACGGTAGACCGTCTCGCCAAACTCGCCCGTCCGCGCGTGACAGCCGAGCGCCTCATAGGCTGCGGTCGAAATGCCCTCGTTAAAATAATACAGTTCGTTATCATCCAGATGAAACGCCATTCCGGAGCCTCCCGCCGGGGGGAAACTGCAAAAGCGGCAGCCGAAAGCAACTCCGTCCCCCAGTTCTTTTTTCTATCATACCACATTCTTTTCGCTTATGGTATAATCAAATGCAAGAATAAAAAAGCGCCTTGTCAAACGTAAGCGCCGATGCAGCAGCGCTGTGTCCTCCCTTGGGTTTCACAGCGCCGCGGCTCGTTCCGCTTTACGGAATTTCCAATGCGATCCGAACGCCGTGACTCGGCGTTTGTGCGGCATGGCGTCCCAAAGGAACCCGTCTATGCAAAACCTCCTGCTCGCCGCCGAAGTGGTCGTTCCCCTGCTTGTGCTGTTAGCCGTCGGCGCCCTTGTGCGCGCATGCGGGATCGTGGACGCCGCGACCCTCACGCGTGTCAACCGTCTCATCGTCTATGTTGCGCTGCCGTCCAAGTGTCTATTGAGCCTTTCCGAAAGCGATCTTTCGCGTCTGTCGAAGAGCGCCCCCGTCATGCTGTTCATCGCCGCCGGGATTCTTCTGGTGTTTCTTGCGGCCGAGCTGATCGTTCCGCGGCTTTGCTCCGTGCCGGCGCGCCGGGGCGTTCTCGTGCAGGCGCTCACGCGCGGCAACGACGCCGTATTCGGCTACGCCGTCGCAAGCTCGCTCCTTCCTGCGCTCGAACTGCAGCAGTATCTGCTTTCGATGGCCGTTTCCACGCCGCTGTTCAACACGCTGGGTGTGCTGACGCTCGAACTGAACCGCGGCGACCGCGTGCGCTTCTGGCCGCTCGTCAAAAAGGTCGCCACGAATCCGCTCTCTCTCGGCTGCATCGCGGGACTGCTCCTGAACGTGCTCGGCGTCCGCCTGCCGCGTGTGCTCGCCTCGCCGCTTCAGTCGCTCTCAGAGCTGACGACGCCGCTCGCCTTCATCGTGCTGGGCAGCCAGCTCCGCTTTTCTTCCCTGTACAGCAATCGTAAGGCGCTTGCCGCGCTCTCCTTCGCAAAGCTCGCGCTTGTTCCCTCAATCGTCCTCACCGTGGCCATGCTGCTCGGCTTTTCCGGCGCTCGGCTTGTATGCATCTTCGCGATTTTCACCGCACCCGTCGCGCTCGCGTCGTTCCCCCTGGCCTGCGAATACGGCGGCGACGAGCATCTTGCGGGAGAGCTTGTCGCAGTCACGAGCGTTCTTGCGATTGTGACGGTGTTTTTCTTTATCTTTACGATGAAACAGATCGGAGGTTTCTGATATGACAAAACGGCTCTATCTGGAGGACAGCCACCTGACGGCCTGCGAGGCGATGGTCGAATGGATCGAAAAGACGGACGCGGGCTATGACGTGACGCTTGACCAGACCGTCATCTTTGACAATGCGGGCGGACAGCCTGCGGACACGGGAAGGCTCGGGGACGCGATCGTTCTCGGCTGCGATGAAAAGGACGGAAAGCTTCTGCACCACATCGACCGCCCGCTCACTGTCGGGCAGCGCTATCCGCTCACGCTGGACTGGGCGCGCCGCTTCGACTTTATGCAGCAGCATACGGGCGAGCATCTGCTCTCCTACGCCGCCTATCGGCACTACGGCGTGAACAACGTGGGCTTCCACCTTGCGGCGGACTGCGCAACGATCGACCTCGACGCGCCGCTCACGCAGGAACAGCTCTCGGAAATCGTCCGCGCAGCAAACGGCTATGTCTTCCGCGACCTGCCCGTTCACGCGACGCTCTATGAGAGCGAGGATGCGATCCGTGATCTGCCGCTCCGCAAGCATGCCGAGGGCGTCCGTACGCCCATCCGCCTTGTACGGATTGAGGAGGCGGACTGCTGCACCTGCTGCGCGCCGCACTGTAACCGCACCGGCGAGGTGGGCGGCATCATCGTGACCGACGCGGTCCGCTACAAGGGCGGAATGCGGCTGACATTCCTCTGCGGCGGGCGCGCCTTTGCCTATGCGGAGGCGCTGCATCGCGACATGGACGCCATGGCGCGCGGCTTTTCGACCTCGCGCGAGGCCGTTTTGGAGACCGTCGCAAGGCTCCGCGAGGAGCACGGTCGTCTGCGCCGCCGCGAGAAGGCGCTGCTTGGCGCGCTGAACGCATATCTTGCGCGCGATCTTGCCGCAAACTCCGTGCGCGCGGGCAAGTGCGCGCTCATCGTCGCGGAAGCGGAGGATTGCGCACCCGACCGGCTGAAAGCGCTCGCTTTGCAAACGCTTACGGATGAACGCGCGCTCACGGTGCTGCTGAGCGTCTCGGGCGGGAAGCTCGGTTATGTGCTTGCCGCAACGCCGGCGCTCGGGCTCGACATGGGCGAGCTGTGTCAGGCGGTCAATGCGGCGGTCAACGGCCGCGGCGGCGGCAGGGGTACGCTTGCGCAGGGCGCGGCTGCGGTCCCCGCTGCGCTCGGGGAAACGGTCGAACAGCTCCGCGGTTACTTTGCCCGCCGCCTTGCGTCGCTTTGAGTGCGCGGCTTTTTCCCCCTTCTTTTCTTTTTAGAAGAAAAGAAGCAAAAGAAAATCATTTGCGGCGCAGTTGTTTCCCGTTGCTATTGCCATTTACGTCTGCATACAGCACAAAACGGGCGGTTCTCATGCGAACCACCCGTTTTTCGTTCCAAGCAGGACGTGCGGGAAAACGGCTTTTCCAACGTGAGCATCCTGCCTCACAGTGTCTTTTGTTTCTTTTCTTCAAGAAAAGAAATCGTACCCCCCTCTTCTCTTACTTAGAAGAAAAGAAACCGTTCCCCCCTTACAGCTCGCCCGCGCTCTTGCTCGCGTTGAACGCCTTAACGCGTGCATCCTTGGTCAGCAGCCGCTTGCGCATCCGGATGGACAGCGGCGTGATTTCCACCAGCTCGTCATCCGCAATGAACTCCAGGCACTGCTCAAGCGTCAGCTCCACGGGCGGCGTCAGGCGCAGCGCCTCGTCCGATCCCGCGGCGCGCATGTTGGTAACGTGTTTTTTCTTGCAGACATTCACAACAATGTCGCCTGCGCGCGCGCTTTCACCTACGATCTGCCCCTCGTACACCGGTACGCCGGGTCCGATGAACAGCCGGCCGCGATCCTGCGTGTTGAACAGACCGTAGCTCGACGTGTCGCCCGTTTCATGTGCAACAAGGCTGCCCGTTTTGCGCTCCTCGATCGCGCCCTTGTACGGTTCGTAATCGTGGAAAACGTGGCTCATAACGCCGTTGCCGCGCGTGTCGGTGAGCAGCTCGGACCGATACCCCATGAGCCCGCGCGCCGGGATCAGGAATTTGAGCCGCATGCTGCTCTCGCCCTGGTTCGCCATATCGACCAGCTCCGCCTTGCGGCTGCCGAGCTTTTCCATGACGGCGCCGACATATTCCTGCGGCACATCGATGGTCAGCTCCTCGATGGGTTCAAGCGTTTCTCCCGCTTCGTTCTTCTTCAAAATGACCTTGGGACGGGATACCGCAAATTCATACCCCTGACGGCGCATCTGCTCGATCAGGATGGACAGGTGCAGCTCGCCGCGGCCGGACACACGGAACGTGTCGGTCGTTTCGGTCGTTTCGACGCGCATGGCGACGTTCGTCTTGACCTCGTTGAACAGACGGTCGCGCAAATTGCGGCCCGTGACATACTTGCCCTCGCGACCCGCAAAGGGGCTGTCGTTCAGCAGGAACATCATGGAGACCGTCGGCTCGTCAATGTGGACAAAAGGCATCGCTTCAACGCAGGCTGGATCGCAGATCGTTTCGCCCACGTTCAAACTGTCGATACCGGCGACGCAAACGATGTCGCCCGCGGAGGCTTCCTCGACCTCGATGCGCTGCAAGCCCTCATAGCGGTAAAGGCGCGTGATCTTTGCGGGCGTCTCGCGGTTGCTCTCTCCGCCGCAGACGACGACGGGCATGGCGCGCTTTGCGACGCCGCGCTCGATGCGCCCGATGCCGATCTTGCCGACATAGTCGTCGTAATCGATGGCCGAAAACAGGACTTGCAGCGGTGCTTCCGTGTCCATGGCGGGCGCGGGGATCGCCTTGAGGATCGTATCGAATACGGCCTGCATGTTGTTTTCAAGGTGCGCCGGGTCATAGCCGGACTTGCCGTCGCGCGCGGAGGCGTATACGATCGGAAAATCGATCTGCTCGTCCGTTGCGCCGAGCTCCATGAACAGCTCGAGCGTTTCGTCAACGACCTCGTCCGGACGTGCTTCGGGGCGGTCGATCTTGTTGATGATAACGACCGGCACTTTGTTGAGTTCAAGCGCCTTGCGCAGCACGAATCTCGTCTGCGGCATACAGCCCTCGAACGCGTCTACGAGCAGCAGAACGCCGTCCACCATTTGAAGCACGCGCTCGACTTCGCCGCCGAAATCGGCGTGGCCGGGGGTGTCCACGATATTGATCCGCGTGTTATGATAGGTCACGGAGGTATTCTTAGAAAGGATGGTAATGCCGCGTTCGCGTTCAAGGTCATTGCTGTCCATGATACGCTCGACGCCCTGTTCGCTTCTGCGCAGGCCGCCCGCGTCGCGGAGAAGCTGATCGACCAGCGTAGTCTTGCCGTGATCGACGTGCGCAATGATCGCTACGTTCCGAATATCCATACAAAAATCCTTCTTTCTCTCAAAAAACGCTTTATTATATCAGCTCTCGCGGCATTGGTCAACCGTTACGCCGCATTCTGCAAGGAAAGGCAGGGCAAATCTGTACGGAAAGTCTCCGTCGGCGCAGCCGGGCGGCGGAAGGCAGCTCAAAGGGCGCGCACCTCGTTCCCGCCCGCTTCATTTTTGCAACGTGTCACGCCTCATCCTTTTCGAACGGTTCGATCGCGCGCGACTGCACCGCTGCAAGCAGCACTAGATCCACAATGCCTTCACACCAGCGGTAGGCCGTGGACTCCGCCACATGAAAGTCGATCGCCAGTTTGACGATGCGCGCACGCTTTTGTTCCGAGAGCGGAACGGCTGTATCCAGCCCGTAGCAGCGGCACATGAACCGCTCCTGCACGGGCCGCTCCTTTGCAAGCAGCGCCCGCACATGCTCGATAGCACACGCCCAGCGCCGCATTTGCCGCAATTCCCGCGCGGTATGCTTCTTCCCGCTCCTTTCCGGCGCAAGCCCCAGCGCTCTGCGGCGCTCCGCACTGATGCGCGCAGCCTCCGCGTTTGTTCTTGTCTCGATCAGATAGTTTCGGTTCCTTCTGTATTGCAGCAGCTGCTCCGAAGCAAGCCGCCGCAGATCCGTCAGTCCCAAGGACATCAATCCTATTTCCTCCTCAGCAGTGTATGGATTTGTTCTATGCGAACGTATGTTCGTATTCGACGAACGGAAAAGAATTTCCTGCTGAAATTGTTAAAAAAATGAAAGCTTTTTTGGAATGACCGAAAATCCGGCGTCGGGAGCGTTGCGATATGGGGCGGATTCGTGCTATGATATTCGCGGCAGACGAGGCGCCGTCCGACGCTTCGCACCTGTCGGAGAGGAACATATGCTGCAATTTAATTCCATTACGCTCGAGAGCGCGGAGCAGCTCAAACCGCTGCTGAACCGGCAAAGCTACCGAACCTGCGATTACACCGTCGGCGCAACCTTCCAGTGGCGCGCGTACTTTGATTCCTGCTATGCGCTGACGTCCGGCATGGCCGTGCTCGCCGCATCGTACCCGAGCGAGGGTCGCTGCTATATGCTGCCGGTGGGCGGCGGCGACATGCAAGCCGCGCTGTCGGCGGTCGAGCGCGACGCCGAAGAACGCGGCATCCCGCTGAAGTTTTGCGCCGTACCGGAAGAGGGTGTCGAGATCCTTCGCGCACGCTACGGCGAGCGGGCCGCAGCGCAGCCGCACCGCGATTGGGCAGACTATCTCTATATGCTGTCGAGCCTTCAGACCTTTGCCGGCAAGAAGCTGCACGGACAGAAAAACCACCTGAACCGTTTTCTGCGCGAGAACCCGGACTATCGTTATGTCGAGGTCACGCCGGAAACCATGGATCGCGCCGCTGCGTTTCTCAAGGAGTATGCCGAGGAAAAGGCCGCGTCGGAGACCGGGATCGAGCTGGAGGAAATGCAGCGTTCCGAAGAACTGCTTGCATGCAGCGCGGATCTCGGCCTGACGGCCGGATATATCGAAACGGCAAACGGGATCGTCGCGCTGTCGGTGGGCGAGGTCGTGGACGACACGCTCTACGTCCATGTCGAAAAGGCGAAAGCGAGCTGCCCGGGCGCATATCAGGCGATCGTGTCCGAGTTTGCAAAGAACGCCGCGCAGGCGGATACCCTGTACTGCAACCGCGAGGATGACTCCGGCGAGGAGGGGCTCCGCACATCCAAGCTGGCTTACCAGCCCATTCGGCTGGTCGATAAATATTGGGTGACCGTCACCCGGGAATAACATTGGAGGAAACAGACTATGGCATTCAAAGAATTGGCTCTGAAGCGTGAAAGCTGCCGCAATTATCTCGAGGCTCCCGTTGCGCATGAAGATCTCGTGGATATCGTAAAGACCGCGATCTATGCGCCGAGCGCAAGCAACCGCCAGTCGTGGCGCTTCTTCATCTGTGAGGGCGAGACGGCAAAAAAGGTCGCCGCGCTTTGCAAGGCGCTGCCGAACAACAACACCTGGGCGGACAAATGCCCCGCGTTCATCGTGATCTCGAGCACGACCCGTCAGTCCGAGATCCTCGGCAAAACGCACGAGTTCCCGCTCGTGGACTGCGGCATTGCGACGGCGTACATCTGCCTCGCCGCCGCGGAGAAGGACCTTGCGACCTGCATCGTGGGTTCCGCAGACGAAGAGGGCGTGAAGGCGCTGCTTGGCATCGACCCGGAGCGCCGCGTGCATTGCGTGATCGCCGTGGGTCACGGTGCGGAGCCGTTCAAAATGAAAAAGGATCGTTTGCCCTACGAAGAGCTCGTCACCGAGCGCCGGTAAAGGATCCAAACATAGGACGCAAGAAACAGGAGGTGTCCGGATATGCGTTTTGCTAAGGATTTTCGCCGGATCGCATGGGACGCGCTGGAGCAGAACTATTGGATCGCCGTGATTGTAACGCTCGTTGCAACCGTGCTGGGCGGCGCGCTGTTTTCCATGCAGGGCGTCGGTACAATGGCGCGGTTTACCGTTGGAAGCGACGATGTGGCGGACTGGATCGCCGCGTCGGAGTTTGCTCTTCCGGTTTTCGCCGTATTGATCGTGATCCTCACGATCCTGAGCCTGCTCTCGCTCATACAGTTCCTCGTCGGCGGCGCGGTCAATATCGGACTGTCCCGCTATAACCTCGGCGTGGTCGACGGAAAAAAGGAACGGTTCTCTACGCTGTTTACGGGCTTTGACAGCTTTGCAAAGGCGCTCGGACTGCGCTGCTGGATGCTGCTGTTCACCCTGTTGTGGTCGCTGCTGTTCGTTGTCCCCGGCATCATTGCGGCCTATCGCTATTCCATGGCGCCGTTCATCATGGCGGAAAACCCCGATATCGGCATCCGCGAGGCGGTGCGCCGCTCCAAGATGATCATGCACGGCAACAAGCTGCGCCTGTTCCGCTTGCAGCTCAGCTTTTTCGGTTGGTATCTGCTGACGGCGCTGAGTCTCGGGATCGGCTCGGTATTTCTTGCGCCGTATGTGAACGCCGCGGTCGCAGCATTCTATCTGGAAGTCTCCGGGCAGGGATACCGGCTTGAGCGCTACGCCTACGCGACCGCTGTGTAAGCGGGAAACGCTCCCGTTTCTTTAAGAAAGCAACAGCACGCATAACGGTGCGGCGGTTCTGCGGAAACAAGCCGCTTCCCACACATTTGACTTCATTTCAATGAAAACGGACGGTTCACATACGAACCGTCCGTTTTGTACCGCATGGGTGCGCATTCGCTTTTGCAGGCCTGTCGTTTACTCGTAGATCGCCGCCATCTCGTCAAACGCCTTGCGCTTTTTTTCGCGATGCGAATCGTTCGCCGCATAGCCGAGCGCAAGCACGAGCCGCACACGCCGCGTCTCTGGAAACTCCATGATCCGTTGGATCTTCGGCTCATCCAGCCAGCCGAGAATGCAGGTGGACAATCCCTGCGCCGTCGCCGCAAGGCAGAACTGCGCAGTTGCAAGGCCGATATCGATGCTTGCAAAGTCCTGCCGTTTGACGTGCTCCAGTACGCGCGGACTGAGCTGCGCATACTCCTCCGTCACAACGACGAGAACGGGGCATTTGCTCGCAAACTTATTCATGCCGCGCTCCTGCACGCTTTTGCGGATCTCCTCAATGCGCGCCGCATCCGTGACTGCATGGAAAAACCACGGCTGGCTGTTGCAGGCCGACGGCGCAATGCGTGCAGCCTCAAGACAATTCAGGAGTTTTTCCCGTTCCACCGGCCGGTTCTCGTCATAATTCCGGCAGCTTTCCCGCTGCTCGATCAGTTCCGAAAACGCTTTGTAATCCATCATGCAATGCCTCCCTGTTTGATCTTTTCGTCAGTCTCTTCGCAGAGCAGCGTCCGAAGCGCCCGCAGATACGGGAACTCCGCCGCGTTCTCCGCGCCGTAGGTGCGATTCAGTTCATATTCCCGCGGCGTCCAGGTCGCGATGTCGCTCTCATTGTGCTGGATTACGGCTTCCAACCGGTCGAGCGCCTTGTAGCAGCGCGCCTCCGGCGTTTCCATGGCGTCCATTTCCGCGAACAGACCGCGGAACGTCTCCCGCTGCGGTTCGGGCAGCATGGCAAGCAGCCCCGCGATCGCATTTGCTTCCACGCGTTCATCCGCATCCGTTTTAAGAAACGATGGGATGTCGCCCGTCACCGCCTCGCCGAGATCATGGATGATGCACATGCGGATCACCCGCTGCATGTCAATGTCCGGCAGCTCCGGCTCCAGCAGCATCGCCATGAGCGTCATCCGCCAGCAATGCCCCGCCACCGCCTCATGCGTGCCGTCCGCCGTATAGCAATGGCGCGTTACGCTCTTGAGCCGCTCCGCCACATGCAGAAACTCCAGAAACTCTTTTCCTGTCACTTCTCCGTCCCTCCAAGCTCAAAGAATCGCACGGTCTCGGCCATGCCGCAGAGCGCCGTCTCAATGACCCGTGCCGCCCGTTCCATGCGCTCCGCGTCCCGCACGTCAAACCGGCCCTTGATCGGGCTGTCAAGATCGAGCACGCCGAACGCTTTCCCCGCGGGCGTCCGAAGCGGAACAACAAGCTCTGCATTCGACGCGCCGTCGCAGGCGATATGTCCGGGGAACGCGTGAACGTCCGGCACGCACTGCGTCGCGTTTTCGGAAACAGCGCTGCCGCACACGCCCCTGCCGCACGGGATGCGCGTGCAGGCGGGCTTGCCCTGAAACGGTCCCAAGGTCAGCACGTCGCCGTGCAGCAGATAGAATCCCGCCCAATTCAGCCCCTCCGTTTCGTCATAGAGGTAAGCGGCGGCGTTTGCAAGCGCGGTCACCGGGTTTGTTTCATCTTGCAGCAGTCCCGCAAGGCCCGAAATGAAATCGTGAACTTCCATGAACAACAGTATAGCATACCTGTGTCGCTTCTTTACAGCGTGTTTTCGGTGTGATACAGTATTTTCCAAGGGGGATGCTATGGAACTGCAAAAAAAGAAAGACTTTCTCATCCGGTTTCTGTATGCAGCGGTGGTGCTCGCCATCGCGATCTATATTTGCCGCAAGGCTGTGTTCGTGCTGCTTCCCTTTGTGGTCGCGCTGCTCGTCTCACTCCTGCTTCGCCCTGTCGTTCATTTTTTGCAGCGCGTCTGCCGCATTCAGAAAACGATCGCCGCGGTCTGCGTCGTGCTTTTGTTTTATGCGCTGGTCGGCGTTTTGCTGACGCTGCTCGGCTTTCGTCTCGTGACCGGCGTAAAGGACATCGTTCTCGGACTGCCCGAGTTCTATAATCTGCGCGTAGAACCGCTGCTGTACCAGATGGGCGGCTCGATCTCGAGCTTTGTGGAACGGCTCGACCCCGCGGCCGCAAGCACGGTCAGCGCCTATCTCGTGAACGCGGGCAACGCGATCGAATCGGCGGTCTCGTCCTTTTCCATGGCCGCGCTGAAGGCCGCCACGGGCTACGCCTTCTCCGTGCCCGGGTATCTGCTGAACATTCTTATCACCATCATTGCGACGGTGTTCCTCTCCTCGGATTTTCCGCGCATCAAGCGGTTTCTGCTGTATCAGCTGCCCGAAGAAAAGCAGACGTTCCTGCGCAATGTGCGGATCCACCTCGGACGCACGCTCGGACGCTATGTGCGCTCCTATGCGCTCATTCTGTTCATCACCTTTACGGAGCTTTCGCTCGGGCTTGCACTCGTCGGCGTTGACAATCCGCTGCTGCTGGCGCTTCTCATCGCGCTGTTCGACATCCTGCCCGTGGTCGGTTCCGGCACCATCCTCATCCCGTGGGTGATCCTTTCCGCGGTCTCCGGCGATTACCGCACCGCGATCGGCCTCGGCATCGTGTACGTCATCATCACCGTTATCCGCAACATCATGGAGCCGAAGATCATCGGCGAACATGTCGGCCTGCATCCGATCGTCACGCTGCTTGCAATGGTCGTCGGCGTGTACGTTTTCGGCGGCATCGGCCTGCTCGGTCTGCCGCTTTTCCTGGCGCTGTGCCAAAGCCTCAACAAAGCCGGCGTGATCCATTGGTTCAAAAAAGTCCCGCCCGAAGCGCCAGACCCGCCAAGGAGTGCCAAGTCGGAGCCGTCCGAAGCCGCGCCCGGAGGATCGTCCGAAACGCATTGAATCGTTCCCCCTGCCTTGTCCCCCTTGCCCGACAAAATCTAATTTTGGAAGGATCTGATCTTTGACATGCAGAAGAACATTTGCAGGACGGTCGTATTTGTCCTCATGGCGGCGCTGCTTGCCGCCATCGGCGTGTTTGAATTCGTCTCCGCGATGACGCGGGACATTCTGCTCCTGTTCTTTCTTGTTGTGCTGCTGTTCCACCTTCTGCTCAACCGGAGCACCCTTCTGCACCCGTCCAAACGACGCGTGCGCCCCCATTCGGCGGCGCGGCACGACATGAACGGCGTTCTGAAGCTCATTCTCCCCGCGGTGTACACTGCCTTCATCGTCACCGGCCTGCTTTCTTCGCGCCTGCTTCCCTTTCTGTATATCGGCGCGCCGCTCATCACGCTGCTGCACAGGCTGTCCTATGCTGCGGCGCTCCTGCTGACGATCGTGCATGCGGTTCTGCACCGCGGCTTTCTCAAAAAAGCGTGGCGCAACGTGTTTGTCAAGCGCCCTCTCACCGCAATCCTTACGGTTCTTGCCGCTGTGCTGCTCATCGCATCCGCCGTCTGTCTCGGCGCCGCCGCGGACAAACGCAATCCCGCGCCCGCCGCGATCCCCTTCGGCACGGCAAAACCGCTTCCCACATTCTCCTCCGCTGTTCCGACCACGCCCGCCGTATCCGCCGACCCGAGTGAGGGCGGGATCGCGCCGCCCATCCCGACGCCCGGATTCGGTTTGGGCTCCCCCGGTCTGACGCCGCCTCTGCTTCCGTAAGCAACGCTGTTATCTACAGAAAGGAGTCCCGCGTATGCAACGTTTCCGCCCCACATTCCACGGTCTGCTTCTGCTGCTTGCAGGACTGCTCTTTGCTGCCGCCTGCATTCCGGCGGCACCCGATACGCCCAACGTCACGCCGGAGCCGCTCCCGATCGATGCGGATGCGCCAGGCGCAGAGCCTTCCGAACCGGCCGATGCCGCGGTCGAACCGCTCGACAACGCCGCGCTGTTCGATCTGCGCGCGCCCGTGTCCTCAATCGACCGGGAAGCGCTGCGCCTGTATTTTCGTTCGCTGTACGGAGAAGACTTCTTTGACCGAAAAGCTGCGGAAGGCATCAGGATCTGCGTCTATGCCGCCGAGGTCTACCGGGATGGCACGCTGTTTGTTGCGGACTTTTATTGGGGCGGTGAGCTCGCGCCCGATCTCCTCTATGTCGAAGACGGCGCCGTCGTTTCCGCGACCCTGGGCTCGGACTGCTGGAGTTTGAATTATACGCGGCTGTACGGCGATACGATCGTATACGGCAAGTCGTTCGCTTGGGACAACGGCCCGCTTTCCACAACCTCCGCCGCCGCGGTCTTTACGGACGGCGTGACGCTGACCGTTCCGCTTGCCGCGGCGCAGGACGACCCGCAGCCCGGCTTCCTGTTCGTTCGCGAGGGCGAGGGCTACCTTTCCACGCTCACGCTGTACGACGGGGTGCGCGAGGTCGCGGATCAGAATTCCGGACTGTTTTCGGTCTCGGAATTCTCCGACCGCTTTTCAGAGAACAGCGGGCTTACGAGCTGGGCGCGCTTTTCTCCGATGCTGACGGCGGAGATGCGCGAACGCCGTCACAGCGACCTGCTCTCGAGCGCGCTCCCCCTTCTGCGCGTCGGGGAAGCGGCGCTGCCGCTCGAACGGCACTATGCGGACAGCGGCGTGACCCTGAAGGATCTTTGGCGTTCCCTGCCGTACGATCTGCCCGAAACCGTCGAGGCGAACGCGGCGATGACGTTTGACTGTCTGCCCCACGACGCGGCGCCGCAGCGGGTCTATCTCGTTACGCTCTCTCTCGACGACGGCACCGACGAGGGCGCCGCCAGGGCCTGCAGGGAGTGTCCGGCCGATCTTGTCAAAGCGCCCTCCGAACCCGGCTGCTATGCGGTTTTGCTCGACTGCGGCGACGTGCTGTTCCATGCACTGTTCAAAATTGCATAAAAGAGCACTGCAAAAACCACGTGTCAAAGTGGAAAAAATACTGTATACTGTAGGTATCAAATTTTCCCGCCATGGAGGACGCGACTTTGCAGCATCAGGTTTCATTTCGGTTCCACGGCGCGGCGCTTCTTCTGGCCGCGCTGCTTTTGTTCTGCCTTTGCGCCTGTACGAGCACGGACAGCGCGCCTGCCGTCTCCGAACCCGCAGGGCCGCTGGATCTCACGGGCGAAACGCTGACGGCCGCGGACTACGAGGCAAAGCGTGCGGAGAACCCGGATCGCGAGATCCTCTGGATGGTTCCGCTCTCCTCCGGCGCGGAGCGCAGCGACGCGGTCTCTCTGACGCTTCCCGCTCTGACGGCAGACGACGCAGCGCTGCTGGCCTATTTCCCGAATCTTTCCGTGCTCGACGCAAGCGGCTGCGACTGCTATGACGCGCTCCTCGCCTTTTCCGAAGCGCACCCGGACTGCGCTCTGACCTATACCGTCGAGCTGCCCGGCGCCGTTGTGAGCAACCACGACGTAGGCGCCGTGCTGACAGCGCTGCCGGATGCGGCGCAGCTTTCGCTTCTGCCCGCGCTCAAAACCGTGGATCTCTCCGCCGCAAGTCCCAAGAATGCGGAGATGGACGCGCTGCTCTCGGCCTTCCCCGACGTTACGTTTCTCTGGCAGGTCGACGTCTACGGCGCCCGTGTGGACAGCACGGTCGAGGAGCTGGATCTGACCGGAACACAGATCGCCGATCCCGCCGAGGTAGATCGGCTCATCTCCTATCTGCCCAAGCTCCAAAAGCTGATCCTCTCCGACTGCGGCCTTGAAAACGAGCAGCTGGACGCGCTCAATCAGAAGTATCCCGATGTGCGCATCGTCTGGACCGTCTACTTCAACAAGTGGTCGCTCCGCACGGACGCGACGGCCTTCTCGACAAAGAACAGCCCGAAAAAGGGACAGACCCCCGCCATGGCGCGGCACCGGCTCCGCGATTCACAGGCGCAGGTGCTGAAGTACTGCACCGACCTTGTCGCGCTGGATCTCGGACACAACGAGCTCAAGGACGTCTCGTTCATTGAGAACCTCACAAAGCTGCAGATCCTCATCCTTGTGGACAACCGGATCTCCGACATCTCGTTTGTCGAGAATCTCAAGGATCTGGTATATGTCGAGCTGTTCCTGAACCGCATCGTGGACATATCGGCGCTCGGCACGATCGAGGGGCTTGTCGATCTCAATATCTGCCATAACTATATTGAAGATCCGACGCCTCTTTACAACTGCAAAAACCTCGAACGGCTTTGGATCTCCTGCAACCGCATCAAGCGCAAGCAATGGCCGGAGATCGCGGAGGCCCTGCCGAACTGCGAGTGCATTTTCGATCTATGGTGGTCTACAGGCGCAGGCTGGCGCGAGCACGAGCGCTATTTCTGGATGCATTCGTTCTTCTATCCGGAACTGTATCCGGAGCTCGTCACCCCGTCGGCCTCCCCCGTGCCGGAGGGCTGATCGCCGAACCTCAGGTGCGCCCCGACGCTCGACTACGGCAGGCCACGGCTCGGTACGGCGTTTCACATTGTCTGCAAAAACCTCGTGTCAAAGCGGGATAAATACTGTATACTGTAAGAAGTCAGATTTTGCCGCCATGGAGGACACGATTTTGCAGCATCGAGCTTCCTTTCGATCCTACGGCGCGGTGCTTCTTTGGGTCGCGCTGCTTTTGTTTTGTCTTTCCGCCTGCACGAACGGCGTGCCAGCCATATTTCAGCCTGCAGGGCCGTTGGATCTCACCGGAGAAACGCTGACGGCCGCGGACTACGAGGCAAAGCTTGCGGAAAATCCGGATCGCGAGATCCTCTGGATGGTCCCGCTCTCCTCCGGCGCGGAGCGCAGCGACGCGGTCTCTCTGACGCTTCCCGCTCTGACGGCAGACGACGCAGCGCTGCTGGCCTATTTCCCGAATCTTTCCGTGCTCGACGCAAGCGGCTGCGACTGCTATGACGCGCTCCTCGCCTTTTCCGAAGCGCACCCGGACTGCGCTCTGACCTATACCGTCGAGCTGCCCGGCGCCGTTGTGAGCAACCACGACGTAGGCGCCGTGCTGACAGCGCTGCCGGATGCGGCGCAGCTTTCGCTTCTGCCCGCGCTCGAAACCGTGGATCTTACCGCCGCTGCGCCGGAGGATGCAGAGATGGATGCGCTGCTCTCGGCCTTCCCCGACAAGACCTTCCTCTGGCAGGTAGACGTTTACGGTGTCCGCGTGGACAGCACGGTCGAGGAGCTGGATCTGACCGGCACGCAGATCGCCGACCCCGCCGAGGTCGATCGGCTCGTTTCGTATCTGCCCAAGCTCAAAAAGCTCATCCTCTCCGACTGCGGTCTCGAAAACGAGCAGCTGGACGCGCTCAATCAGAAGTATCCCGATGTGCACATCGTCTGGACCGTCTACTTCAACAAGTGGTCGCTCCGCACGGACGCAACGGCCTTCTCGACAAAGAACGCCTCCAAAAACGGGCAATCGTCCGTGCAGGCCAGCCGCCGTCTCCGTGACGATCAGGTACAGGTGCTGAAGTACTGCACCGACCTCGTCGCACTGGACCTCGGGCACAACGAGTTCAGCGACATTTCCTTCCTTGAAAATCTCACAAAGCTGCAGATCCTCATCCTTGTGGACAACCATATTTCGGACATTTCCGTGCTGGAGAATCTCAAGGATCTGGTATATGTCGAGCTGTTCCTGAACCGCATTGAGGACGTGTCGGCGCTCGGCACGATCGAGGGGCTCCTCGACCTCAATATCTGCTATAACAACATCAAGGATCCGACGCCGCTTTACAACTGCAAAAAGCTCGAGCGGCTCTGGATCTCTGCCAACCGCATCGACCCCGACCAATGGCCAGAGATCGCGGAAGCTCTGCCGAACTGCAAGTGTATCTTCAAGCTATGGTCGTCCACCAAAGGCGGCTGGCGCGAGCACGAGCGCTATTTCTGGATGCACTCGTTCTTCTATCCGGAGAAATATCCGGAGCTCGTCGCCCAATCGGCCTCCCCTGTGCCGGAGGGCTGACGTTCCGGCCCCGATCTCACCGAAAGGAGTACCCCTGCACCCCATGAAAAAACACGACAAAGCGAAGCTGATTCTCGGCTGGGTTCTGTTCATTACGCTGCTGCTCTCCATCGGCTTTTCCGCCTATATGGCCTTTACCGCGCCGGAGGTCTCGGAACCCGTTCCGGAGGGAACGCGGCTGCGCAGCGATTACCTGCTCATGCTCACGCAATGCCTGCTGGGGCTCGTCGTGATGTTCCTGCCGGCGCTGCTGGAAAAGCACCTGCGCATCACTGTGCCGAACTACATCTATGTGATGTATTTCATCTTTCTCTATTGCGCGATCTATCTCGGCGAGGTTCGCAGCTTTTTCTATGTCATTCCGCAGTGGGACACTTTCCTGCACGGCTTCTCCGCCATGATGCTCGGCTCGCTCGGTTTTTCGCTCGTATCCATTCTGAACGATTCCAAGAGGACGCATGTACAGCTCAGTCCCCTGTTTGTCGGGCTGTTTGCGTTCTGCTTTGCCATCGCCATGGGCGCGCTTTGGGAGATTTATGAGTTTTCCTTTGACGGTCTGCTCGGCATGAACATGCAGAAATTCCGCCTTGAGGATGGTACGCTGCTCATCGGACATGAGGCGCTCCGCGACACCATGGAGGACATCATCACCGATGCGCTCGGCGCGCTCATCGTCTCCGTGGTCGGCGCGCTGACAATGAAGAAGAATGCGGCGCCGAACGAGGAGGACGCCGCGGTATGAACCGAAAGCTGACGATCTGGGTCACGGGCTCGTCGCGCGGCATCGGCTTAGCCATCGCGGAACGCTTTGCGCTGGACGGGCATCGGGTCGTGCTGCATTGCAGAGAACGCGTCTCTGCGCTTCGGGCGCAGCTGGATACGCTCAGGACGCGCGGCTGCTCCGTCATGGGCGTATGCGGCGATGTGTCGAGCGCAGCGGACGTATCCCGTATGCTCTCCGAGATTCACGCATACTTCGGTCCGGTCGAGGGGCTTGTGCTGAACGCGGGCGTCGCCCTGCCGCAGAAACTCCTCACAGACTGCACGCTGGCGGAGATTTCCCGCGTGCTTGAGGTGAATACGCTCGGCGCGATGCTCACGGCGCAAGCCGTCGTCCCGGACATGGTTGCGAAAAAGCGCGGCAGCATCGTCTGCATTTCCTCGTATTTCGGCGTGATCGGCGGCTCGTGCGAGGTGCCGTATTCCGCGTCAAAGGCTGCGCTCGGCGGCTTTACCCGCGCGCTTGCAAAAGAGCTCGCCCCTTCCGGCGTCCGCGTCAACTGCATCGCGCCGGGCTTTGTGCCGACGGAGATGAACGCCGCGTTCGATGCAGCCGCGCAGGATGCGATCCGGCGGGACATCCCGCTGGAGACGCTGGGGCGTCCGGAGGACATCGCGGATGCCGCGCAGTTTCTGCTGCTGGATACGGCGCGCTTCATCACCGGGCAGGTGCTCTGTGTGGACGGCGGCAGCTCGCTTTGAAATTTCTGGCCGCAGCATTGAAATTTGTCCGAATTGGGGTCTTGCATTTTCTCTCGGTTTGTTGTATGATAGTTCTTGCGCGTGGGGCATTAGCACAGTTGGTAGCGCGCAACGTTCGCAATGTTGAGGTCACCGGTTCGAATCCGGTATGCTCCACCAAAAGCAAGGCTCACCGTTTCGGTGAGTCTTTTGCTATGCGGCGGAGTGTCGTTCGCAGGTCAAGACGGCCGCGGCACGGTTTCGCCCGGCGTCACCACAGCATCGGAGGTTTTGTGCATGAACCGCATTCTATTCATCTGCCACGGCAATATTTGCCGCAGTCCCATGGCGGAGGCCGTCATGCGCCATTTGGTCAAGGAGGCGGGCGCCGCGCGATCCTATTTCATTGATTCCGCCGCAACAAGCAGGGAGGAATTGGGCAACCCCATCTATCCGCCCGCAAAACGCGCGCTCGCGGCGCACGGTATTCCCAGCGGCGATCATACGGCGCGGCAAATGACTCGTGCGGATTATGACGGATTCGACCTCCTGATCGGCATGGATCACAGAAATCTCGCCAATATGCGCCGCATTGCAGGCAGCGACCCGGAAAACAAGATCCGCTCGCTGCTCGCGTATGCCGGGCGGCCCGAGGATGAGGTCGCGGATCCTTGGTATACGGGCGACTTTGAGGCGACATTTCGCGATGTGCGGGCGGGATGTCTCGGCCTTCTCGCCGCGCTCGGAACGGACTGATCCGCCTGCATCCCCTGCGCGAGCAGCTCGAATGCGATTCAAAGCAGAAAGGATCTACAGCACGATGAAGAAACAACGGTTCATCCCCTACGAAAAGCTCGGAAAGCGGCAAAAACGCGCCGAGGACGCAAAGCGGCGCACCGCTTGGACGCTCCGTCCGGTGACGCAGCGCGTCGAGAGCAAAAAGCGTTACAGCAGAAAGAGATCCCCGTTCCGTTATGACGACAGCGGCAGCGGGGATCTTTCTTTTCCTGCGCGGTTTGCCGGGACCGCATCTCTGCACCTGCGTTTTCCCGATTTGCAACGCGCCGGCCGTGCATGAAGCGCGTCCTTTCTTCCCGGCAGAGAACGTCCGCCTTGCCTTTCACAAAGAAGGCCGAGAATTCGAAGCTTCCGGCAGCGCTCCCTCTGTGCTTTTCCTGTCCTTTTCGCTTATCTGCAAACTGTTTCTTAAATGTCTCTTGAAATTTCCGTTTGAAATTCTCGCCCGATTCCGCTATAATGTGCTTACAGCGTGTGGCGTTTCTGCGTAAATCCGGTTGCAGAACCGCCGCGCTTTTTTTTCGGAAACGCGGGAGCGCCCGTGCGGCACCTGCAAATTCCATATGCGAATCGCGCAGCAGAAATGCGTAAGTCCAGATTTGACGGGCCTGCGCGTTTCTTATTTTTGGGGGAAAGACAGGTGTGTTTTTATGGATCACGGGAATCAAATTTGGGGGACGGAGCCTGTCGGCAAGCTCATGCGGCAATATGCCGTGCCCTGCAGTATCTCCCTGCTGGTGGGTGCGCTCTACAACATCGTTGACCAGATCTTTATCGCCAACGCAAGCTATCTCGGCTCTTACGGCAACGCAGCCAATACGGTCGTGTTTCCGCTGACAGTGGTGGCCATCCATGGCGATTGCCGTCATGGTGGGCGACGGCTGCTGCGCCTTTGTCAGCATGGCGCTAGGCCGCAACGAACCCGATGCAGCAAGGCGCAGCGTCGGCAACGCCGTCGTGCTGGTCACGGCCGGAAGCCTTGTTCTGACTGTGCTGTATTTGGGTTTTGCGGACGGCATTCTTGCGATGTTCGGCGGTACGTTCAACGCGGAGACCTTCCGCCTTGCAAAGGAATATTTCTTTTACATCGCGCTGGGCATTCCGTTTTATATGTTTGGCCAGACCATGAATCCCATCATCCGTGCGGACGGAAGCCCGACGTTTGCCATGATCTCCACTTTGGCGGGCGCAGTCGCCAATATCATCCTCGACCCGGTATTTATCTTTTGTTTCAAGTGGGGCATGCTGGGCGCGGCTGCCGCAACGGTCATCGGGCAGATCGTGACGGCCGTGTTTGCAGTCTGGTATCTGCTGCACATGAAGCGCATCAAGCCCGCATCCGCCGACTTTGCATTGCACGGGGGCGTTTGCACTCGAACGCTGACGCTGGGCGTCACCAGTTTTCTCTCCCAGATCAGTCTTGTGGCTGCAATGGCGGCGATCAATAACATGCTGCGCAAATACGGCGCTTTGGACGTCGTTTTCGGGCAGGCGCAGTATGCGCAGATCCCGATGGCGGTCGTCGGTATTGTCATGAAATTTTTCCAGATCGTGATCTCCGTCGTCGTCGGCATGGCCGCAGGCTGCATCCCCATCGTCGGCTACAACATGGGCGCAGGAAAAACGCTCCGTGTCCGAGCGCTGTTTACAAAGCTGCTGACGGCTGAAGCGCTGGTGGGCGCGCTGGCGCTTATTTTGGCGGAGGACTTCCCCCGGCAGCTCATCGCGATTTTCGGTGCGGCCAACGAGAGCGTCTACTATACCGACTTTGCAGTCAAAGCGTTCCGCATCTATCTCTGCATGATGGTTCCCGCCTGCATCAATAAGGCCTGCTTCATTTATTTGCAGGCAGCCGGCAGAGCGCTTGCCTCCACGCTGCTGTCCATGTTCCGAGAGGTGGTGTTCGGCGTGGGGTTTGCGCTGCTGCTGCCCTTGTTCTTCGGTCTGGACGGCGTGCTGTATTCCATGCCGGTTTCGGACGTTCTGACCTTTTGCATCTCAACGGCGATCATTGTGAAGACCTACCGGGAATTGCGTGAAGAAGGCACTCCGATCGTGAAACAGACCGCGTGAACGCCCCGTTCAGTTCTCCGCCGTCTTTTCCCGCTGCTCGGACTTATCCGCCTGCGCTCCCGGCTTATGCCCCAATGCCGGCAGACGCGGGATGCGCACATTCATGTTATGCATATAGAGCGCGCCGAGCTGTTTGAGCGTTTCCAACAGGAAGGCCGTCGTTTCCTCGTCGAGCCCTTTGATCGCGGCAAGCACGGCGGGCGCCTCACGCAGCCACGCTGCGGACAGCTCCTTTGTTGTGGTCGCGCCCGTGGACTCGAGCACGGAGAACAGTGCGTCCACAAACAGAGCGCGCTTTTCGTCCGAGAGCGTGCAGATCCAATCGTGCAGCGTTTCGTTCACCAGACTGGCGCTGTCCGTCAATTGTTCCGCCATGTGAAAATCGGAACCGTCGATCTCCCACGAAAACGGATCGTGCTGCATGAGTCCAAAGCGGTTGCTCACGACCACGCGATATACCTCCTGATGTTCGAGCAGCATCCCGATCACCGAGGACTGCGGCAGCGTTTTGTACACGCGTCCGCAGACGGCCCTGTAGCCGTCGGACTGCAGCATCCCCTCGCGGAACCCCGGTCCGTCGTGGCTGTATGCGGCAAGCAGCCGCGCCTGCACGCCGCTCTCCGCGCACATGGCGGCATAAACGGCGAGGTTCCCGCCCTTGGAATGGCCGCCGACGCGCAGCCGGGCCGCCGGGAAACGGGCAGCCATGCGGGAAAGATACCTTGCGCTCTCCTGCTGCGATGGCACGGTGAGAAACGCCATGTTCACGTCTTCTTTCCAGCCGACGAGCGTTGAGTCCGTGCCGCGATACGCCAAATACAGGCTTCCGTCCGGAAGCATGCAGGTCATGGCAAAAAACTGCTGCGCCTGCTCCGGCACGAACCGGCTCTCGACCGCGCAGATCCTGATCTCTCTGAAGCGCGGGCTCGCAGCAAGCGCCGCAAAGAGCGCGCGGTTGTCCGGCTCGTCGCGGACGCCGGTGAACAGGTCGTGAAACAGCTCCGCTTTGTTCAGCTCGGCGATCGTGACCGGGTTCGCGCAGTCGAACAGCCCTTTGGGGAGCCGCTCAAATTTCTCATAGGAAAGCTGCGCCAGCACAAGGCTGTCCACCTCGGAAAACGGGAGTTCCAAAAATGTGCGCAGTTCTGTTCCGGCATACGCTATCATGTTCTGCATCGATCCTACCTCCGTTTGCCGCGATCCCGCGCGGCGCGGTGTTCTTTTTCGATCCGCCATTGCGTCCGACATGCCCGGACCTCCTGCCGGAGCCCCGCCTCAAGATCCATCGGCGCGTAGCCGAAATCCCGCGACGCCGCCGCGTGCACATAGGCGCGGGGTTCAACGAGCCGCTGCACCTTTTCCCTGAGATCGAGCTTTGCAAACGTCAAAAGATACAGCGCCCAAGCCCCTGCATAGGCAAGGAAGAACGGCACCGTGACAAATCTTGTGTGTTTGCCCAGTTCGTCCGCAAGGATGCGCAGCAGATCGATCAGGTCGATCGGGTATGCGCCCGACAGGTCGTAGTTATTCCCCCGTGTCGTTTCCGGGTTTGCGAGCACATCGTAATACGCTCTTCCGAGATCCTGCCTGTGCACCGGCTGCAAGGCAAAGCGGCCGCCCGACACGACGGGAAACAGCGGGAGCCTGTCCGTCATGCGGATGAACACCGCGATGTTGCCATCGTCCGGCCCGCCATAGATCATCGTCGGCCGCAGGATCGTCAGCGCAATCCCCGTGCCTTCGAGCATGGCGGCGATCTCCCGCTCTGCCTGCCGGTATTCTTCGCCCGCGCGCTTGTATTTTGAATAGATGCCGGTCGTGTGGACAAGGATCAACCATTTCACGCCGGCCTTTCGCGCCTGACGCACGAGCGGCACCGACTTTTGAATGCCCGCAATGTGCAGCACGGTATCCATGCCCTGCAGGGCGCGGGCAAGATCCGCTTCCCTGTCGAGGTCGCCCCGGCATACCTCCAGCGCCAGGCCGCTCTGCTCGATCGCCCGCGTATCGCTCGTTTCGCGCACCAGCGCGCGATAGTCGTTCCCCTGCAGACCGCGCCTGCAAAGCTCGGCAAGAAAACACCGTCCCGTCTTTCCCGTCAGACCCGTGACCAGAACCCGCATGACGTTCGCCCGCTGTGCGTCCTTTCATTTTTTCGCTATTATACCATCTCCCGCCCTGCGCGGCAAAGCCCCCTCGCCTGTTTTCCTTTTTTCGGGACAGAGCGCGTCCCGCTGTGGTATACTGTGAAAAGCGAGTTACGGAAGGAGACCGACTATGCAGCTCATGGAGGGGATGCGCCGTCTGACCGACGAAAAGCGCATCATTACGGGGATCTCCGTCGCCTACGGAAACGGCGGCGCGGCGGAATTCTGCCACTACGGCCGTCTTGCGGAATGCGTGCTCACCGAGCGCGGAATGCAGCCCGCAGAACGCCCCGTGAACGCAGACTCGCTGTTCGATCTTGCATCCGTCACCAAGCTGTTCACTGCGATCTCCGTATTGCAGCTTGCCGAGCGCGGCAAACTCCGGCTGACGGACACGGTCGGCCAATTTGACAAGCGCTTTTCCGGCATTTCCGATGTACGCATCGGCGATCTGCTCGCCTTTCAAACGGCGATCGCGACCGAGCAGCGCGTTGACGCCGAGCCCGATGCGCAGCATGCGCTGCAAGCGCTCTTTACCATGCATGTCGTGCCGCGCCCGGAACGCCGCTTCTATACGGATATGGGCGCGATGGTGCTCAAATACGTCATCGAAGGCGCCGCCGGCTGCGACTACTACACCTATCTGCGCGAGAACGTACTTCTCCCGCTCGACATGCAGAGCACCTTCGCCTCCGTCCCCGCCCGGTGGCTCCCGAACACCGCCTGCTATAACTATGAGCGCCGCATCCTGCCGGACGGCAGCTACTATCTCGATACGGACTGCCCCACCGGCGTTGTTCATGACCCGAAAGCGCGGCGCATCAGCCGCGACGGCGCCGATCTTTGCGGACACGCGGGGCTGTTTTCCACCGCGCAGGACATGGCAAAGCTCGCGCAGGGGCTGATCCGCGGCGAGATCCTGTCCCGCAGCAGCCTCGTTGAGATGGGCAAAAACCGCACGGGACGCCGTCTGCCCGACGGCGCGTACACGCACTATCTCGGATATCTCTGCTACGCGAAGCACCCGCTTCAGACCTACAGCGAGGTACCGTCATGCTTTGCCGACGGCACGATCGCGGTCAACGGCTTTGCAGGAACGCATCTGTCGCTCGATCCGTCGCAGGATCGGTTCATGGTTCTGCTTTCCAACCGCATCCACAACCGCGTGACCGTCGTGACCGGCCGTCCCGATCCCACAACCGTCATCGAATCCGTGCAATGGAACGACGGCAATCCCTATGTCGCGTCGCAGAACTATGTCTATTACCGCGACGAACACCTGAAAGACCCGATCGGCGCAATTTTGGCGGCGCGCTTCTGACCGTCTGCCCGCCCTTCTTTGTGCCGCAGCGCCCAAAATGCAAACAATGCCCCTGCACGATCCGCAGCGGGCATTGTCTTTGTTTGTTTTGGCGCATCCTGCGCGTTATTCTGCTCCGCCGTCCGCGGGTTTGTTCTCCGCTCCCCCGCCCTTTTCGGCGTGTTCGCCTTCCTCGTCGCGGCTCAGCACATAGGCGACCGTGAATCCGACAGCAAGGCACAGCGCGGCCATGAGATAGCCCGGCAGGCTGACTGCGCCGTAATCGACCGTAATCTTACACAACACCGCGGCGGGCGATGCCGCCATCAAACCGATCAGCGTGTAATACGTCGTTGACGGATGCTTTTGGATCAGCCGCTGAATCGCCTTCGAGGTCAGCGCGATGCCCAGCACCGCACCGATCAGATACGGCACGAACACCAGCACGTTTTCCGCGATTTGCTGCCCGTTTGCGGTCACGATCGCGGTAGAGAGCGTTTTGACGCGCCCTGTGATCTCATAATAGTATCCGAGGATCAGCATGAGCGCGCTGCCGCTCACGCCCGGAACGATCATCGTCGAAGCCGAGAGGAACCCCAGGATCAACGCGAACACGCAGTGCCACACGGACGGCGCAAGCGAAAGGTCGAGGTTCGCCCTTGCGCTCAGAATGAGCATGAGCGCCATGACGGCCACCGCGCCGAAAAAGCCCAGTCCGTTGCTCAGCGTGATGCGCTTTCCGCGCACCTGCCGCCAGAGCATCGGAATGCCGCCGAGGATCAGGCCGATAAATGCCATCGCGGTCTGCAGCGGGAAGTTTGCAAGCGCCGCCGCAAGCAGGAACGAAAACAATACGATGCCCGCAAGCACGCCGATGCCGAACGGGAGCAGGACGGGCAGCGTCCCCTTCCGCTCATCGCGCGTGCCGGAGATCAGGGCGAGCAGCGCCGGATACAGCCCCATAGACATGACCATGGAACCGCCGCTCACGCCGGGGATCATGATCGCCATGCCGACGAGTATGCCCTTCACAATGTTGAGAAGATGCTTCATGCGTTTCTTGTTCGCCCTTTTTCGGGCGATCTTCCTTTCCGATGCGTCACGCTCCGCGCATCGCATTCTGCCGACGCGCGATGCGCAGCGACGCGTTGGTCAGCCAAGCAGCTTCAGCTTCGACGCATCCATATGCTCGCGCAGGATCGCTCGGATCGTCGCCGCCTCCGCAGCCGGGTCTTTCATCTGCTTTTTCGGGATGACGTAAGCATTCGTGTTCGAGACAAAGAACAGGAACAGATTCCCGAGCTCCTGCACAGTGCCGATGTTTGCCCAGGGCAGATCCATCGTGCCGCGCTCGGACGTTGCATGCAGTCCGACGCTGTCGATCAGCACGTCCTGATGGAACGGCTGCATCAGGTTCTTTTTATACATCGTGCGGATGCGCACATAGATCATGATCACATTGAACAGATACAGCGCAACGCCGCCGACCGCGGCCATCGGGAGCGCCTGCAGCAGTCCGTCCCCGAAATTTGCCGCACGACCGGCACTAAAGCGCATGAACCCGTTCAGCAGCAGGATGATCACAAACACGAGGACGCAGGCAAAAATCGAGCGTTTCTGCGTGACCGAATAGTTATAGTGAAAGTTTTCCTTCTGACCGATGCTAAAGTGGCCGCGATATTCCATGACATGCTCCTTCGCTCATAATGATGTGTCTATTGCTATTGTACACAAATTTCTCGGGAAAGTAAAGCGGATAGCCCGCATCCGCAGCGACGGCGCAGCGAGAGCGGGGCGATGTAAATCCGCTGCTGTGGCAGGCGGAGAGCCGCGGAGAGCGCGCGGGCGAGATCGACGACAGGATTTCCCGCATCAACGGAGAAACCGTCTCAGAGCTTGAAATACGGCGCGAAAATCAAAACCGAGACGCATATATGAGCACGCTGCCATATGCGACCGATCAGGGCGTGCGGAACAAAGCCGGCCGCATCACGCTGCCGGCCATGCTTGCGGACACGACGGACGCGAAAAGGCGCTGGGCGGAGGCAAACGAAATCGAAGTGCCGGAGGGCTTTCGCGGGCTTCCGATGCGCTTTGAAACGGAGCAGCAGGCGGCGCGCAGCGCCTCCACCATGATCCGTGACGTGGGAAAAGCAAGGGATTATTACTGGTCGCTGCTGGAGGAGGCAAAGGGGAAGGAAACGGCCGGGCAGGATCGAATCGCACAGGCGAAAAGGGGCGACACGAGCAACCTATATCGGGGCGCATATACAGAGAACGGAGAACTGCTGGTTGACACGATCACGGAAGACGAATACAAAATCTGCACAGACAGATACAACTCGGGAAGGCCCGATACAAGGAAGTATTGCGGGAAGCGAACCTCGCAAATGCAGAGGAGTTTTTCGAGCGCGGACACTTGAGCAAATTGAATTCCGTGGTCGTCGGGAAGACACGATACATGTACATGAATTTCAGCGATCAAAACGTTGGCGATGGAGTGAACATGATCGTGACGGACACGGCGAGGGTCGGAACAAAAACAGAAGCGATTTTGTTACAGGAGGTTGAAGATCTTAATGGAAGAGGAAGAAGTAGAGAAGCATCTGCAGATCGTCCCTATGATGCGGGCGATGGGCGTACCATACTGGATCAGGCTGGACGCAATCAGAAAGATAGGAGTTTCGGACGAGAGAATCGATCGATTCTGGGAGTATCTGAAAGCGAATCCCACGGCGACGCCAGAGGAGGTCGCAGAGGAAATGGACCGGCTGGAACGAACGATTCCTCTGACGCCGGAAGAAGCGCAGATCATCCGAGAGATGGAAGAGGAGAACATGCAGTAAGCAAAGGTCATGCAGCAACAAATGAAAGCACCGATACCGGTGCTTTTTCTTTGCGTGAAACCCCGTGGGGTATCCGTGAATCGCGCCGCACGTTCCCGGAGCGGGAGGCACGGCCGGCGTTGGATCGAGCGCGGGAGATTTTGGGAAGCACGCAGGAGCGGTACGAGGACGGACGGAAGATCCCGAGCGGAAAGGAGGTTGCGCAGCTTCTTGCGGGAGGGCTGCATGCAAACCGCAGCTGGGGCCTGAAGGACGTGGTGCGGAACATCGACGCATTCGCCGGGAAGAACACGGAGGTGCGGAATCGTCTCGAGGAGATGATCGAGCGCCCGTTCAATGAGGCGGGCGGCGCGTATGCGCGAAACCTCAAGGCACGGACGACGGCATTCGTAGAGACGATGAAGGCGCTCGACATTCGAACGGAACAGGACAGTGCGGCGGTGCAGCGCTGGGGCGAGGGCGTCCGGCAGAACCAATACGGCGAGCTCGTGGAGTATACGCTGGCGGATCTGCAGCGAGAGTGCCCGGACAACTGGCGGAACGTGCAGCGAGCGGCAGAGGTATGCCGCGGGATCTATGAAGGGTATGTGGACGAGCTGAACGCCATGCTCGAACAGATCTATCCGAACGTGATCGAGCATGCGGAGACGGATACAAAAAGCGTCCTGCCGAAGCAGGACGCTTGATGTCGGAATCAAACTTATTTGATCTCGCAGGTTGCGCCAACCTCTTTGAAAGCAGCAGCGACTTTCTCTGCGTCTTCCTTGGAGATGCCTTCCTTGACAGCCTTGGGGGCGTTGTCGACGACTTCCTTGGCTTCCTTGAGGCCGAGGCCGGTCTGCTCGCGGACGACCTTGATGACCTTGATCTTCTCGGAGCCGACGTCCTTCAGGATGACGTCGAACTCGGTCTTCTCTTCCGCTGCTTCTGCGGCGGCGGCGGGGCCTGCAACTGCGACTGCGGTCGCCGCTGCGGAAACGCCAAACTCCTCTTCGAGCGCCTTCACGAGCTCAGCAAGCTCGAGAACGGACATTGCTTTGATATCAGCAATCAGTTGTTCCTTATCCATGATGAAATCCTCCTGTAAAAATTTGAAAATTGGTGTCGTTGTGGTGCGTTACTCCGCAGCTTCCTCGGTCGCTTCGCCGCCGCCAAGCTTCTTGGCGATCTGGTCGAGTACGATTGCGAGGCCGGAGATCGGCGACATCATGCTGCCAAGCAGACGAGCGATGAGCACGTCGCGGCTGGGCAGATCGGCGATCGCGTTGACGTTCGCTGCATCCATGAACTCGCCCTCGATGATACCGCCCTTGATCTCGCCCTTCTTCGCTTTCTTTGCGAACTCTTTCAGGACTTTCGCGGGGGTCACCGCATCCTCGTAACCGAACGCGAAAGCGTTCGTGCCGTGCAGCAGGTCCTCAAAGTGGAGATCCACGTTGGCAGCCTCGCATGCGCGCTTGAAGATGTGGTTCTTGAGAACCAGATACTGGACGCCGTTCTTGCGCATCTCCGCACGCAGCGCAGTCACTTCCGCGACGGTCAGTCCACGGTAGTCAAACAGCACGACGGAGGTTGCCTTCTCGAGCTTTTCCTTGATCTCAGCCACCTGAGCGGCCTTCATCTCGATGTTCTTTGCATTTGCCATAGTTGTTGTTTCACCTCCTCGGTTCAAACTGAAAAACGCTTCCCGCCGCGAGACAGGAAGCGCATATGTTTTGAATGCATCAAACCATGCTTGCCTCGGCAGGATTTACACGCTCTCGCGCTACCGGCTGTCTCGGGCGATATTCATTTGCCACGGATGAGTATATCACGCACCCGTGGCGCTTGTCAACGGTTTTCCTTAGAACTTCATGGCGTTGAACTTCACGCCAGGGCCCATCGTCGAGGAAACGACGAGGCTCTTGATGTAGGTACCCTTCGCGGCCGCCGGCTTTGCCTTGATGATGGCGTCCATCAGGGTGTTCAGGTTCTCCTCAAGCTTTTCAACGCCGAAAGACGCTTTGCCGATCGGGCAGTGGCAGATGGAGGTCTTGTCCACGCGGTACTCGACCTTACCGGCTTTGATGTCCGCGATCGCCTTTGCGACGTCCATCGTGACCGTGCCGCTCTTCGGGTTCGGCATGAGGCCCTTCGGTCCGAGGATACGGCCGATGCGGCCGACGACGCCCATCATGTCCGGGGTCGCGACGCAAACGTCGAAATCGAACCAGTTCTCGGTCTGGATCTTCTTCACGAGATCCTCGTCGCCGACGTAATCCGCACCTGCCTCCTGCGCTTCGCGTGCCTTGTCGGCCTTTGCGAAAACGAGAACGCGGACGGTCTTGCCCGTGCCGTGCGGCAGAACCACGGCGCCGCGGACCTGCTGGTCTGCATGGCGCGGGTCAACGCCCAGACGGATGGAGGCTTCGATGGTCTCATCGAACTTGGCCTTCGCGGTGCTGACGACCGCCTCAAGGCCCTCGTGCACATCGTACTGCTTCAGCGTGTCGATGCTCTTCTTGCTGTCGATATACTTCTTACCGTGCTTCATCGTCGCTCCTCCTTACTCGCCGACGACAACGCCCATGCTGCGGGCGGTGCCTGCGACCATGCTCATTGCGGCCTCAACGCTCGCTGCATTGAGATCGGGCATCTTGAGCTCTGCGATTTCCTTCACCTGAGCCTTCGTGATGGTTGCGACCTTGATCTTGTTCGGCGTGCCGGACGCGGACTCGATGTTGCACGCCTTCTTGATCAGTACGGCGGCCGGAGGCGTCTTCGTGATGAAGGAGAAGGTGTGATCCTGATAGACGGTGATGACGACGGGGATGATGAGTCCCGCCTGCTTGTTGGTCTTTTCATTGAACTCTTTGCAGAAGCCCATGATGTTCAGACCGTGCTGGCCGAGCGCGGGGCCGACCGGCGGCGCGGGCGTTGCCTTGCCCGCAGGAATTTGCAGCTTTACATAGCCGACGATTTTCTTTGCCATTGCAGTTCCCTCCTAAGTATTTTGTGGTGCGGACGGGGTGCCTCCCCCTCCCACATCTATTTTTTGCGCAGCAGTCTGCGCGAAAAACAGCCTGTGTTTTTCTCTTGTTCGTACCATCGACGGACGACCGTCAGATCTTTTGCACCTGGACGAAATCCAGCTCGACCGGCGTTTCTCTGCCGAACATGGACACCGTGAGCTTGACCTTCTGCCGTTCGGGATCGAGCTGCTCGACCCGACCGATGAAGTTCTCAAGCGGGCCGGACACGACGCGGACGCTCTCGCCCACCTCGATATTCAGCACGATCGGGATCCGCTCGACGCCCATGGCCGTCACTTCCTCATCGGACAGCGGCACGGGCTTGCTTCCCGGTCCCACAAATCCGGTCACGCCGCGCGTGTTCCGCACGACGTACCAGGCGCGCGGGTTCATGACCCACTCGATGCTCTTTCCGCCGTCCTCGCGGGGCTTTTCCACGACGTCGACCAGCATCTTGACCATGACGTAGCCCGGGAATACCTTGCGCTGCGTCACCTTTTTCTTCCCGCTCGGGAGGATCTCGATGGCCTCCTCCGTGGGATACTTGACCTCGAGTACGGTGTCCTGCATGCCAAGGTTCTCGATGGATTTTTCAAGGTCTTCCTTGACCTTGTTCTCATACCCGGAATAGGTATGGACGACAAACCATCTGGCTTCCTGGCTCATGGCGTCACCCGATCTTGATGCTCTCAAGCGCACCCATGCCGGAACCGAACGCAAGATCCAGCACATAGATCACGACCGCCATCACGATCACGAACACGAACACAGCGACCGTGTGCGAGAGCAGCTCCTTGCCGGTCAGCCAGGTGAGCTTCTTGACCTCGCCGAACATCTCGCGGAAATAGCGGATGAGGCTGAAGCGGTTTTCCTTCTTGGCCTTCTTGTCGGCGGTCTTTTTATCGACGGCCTTCTTGTCGGCAGCCTTCATTTCCTTTGCCATGATTCCTCTTCCTTTACGGCTTTGTTACTTGGATTCGCGATGGAGCGTGTGCTTGCGGCAGAACCGGCAATACTTCATGAACTCGACGCGATCGGGATCGTTCTTCTTGTTCTTGAAGGTGTTGTAATTTCTCTGCTTGCACTCGGTGCAGGCCAACGTGATCTTAACGCGCATGACGATACCCCTCCTATTAGGTTCACATATCAAAAATGAGCCCCTTTGGGGGCACCTTGAATAAGATACCACAAGCCCGGGGCCATGTCAATGAAAATCTTCTTATTTTTCCGAAAAATCGGGCGTTTGTCCGCGTTGCCGCGCAGATACGGCTCAACCGCCCGCAACGACGAGCCGACGCAGCAGCAGGCTCGGGCTTGCGACATAATCCGCGCCCGCATAGGGAAACCTGAGATCGCTGCCGACGGCCTGCGTATCCTGCAGAAGCGTGAGGAAATTCCCCGCGACCGTGATCTCGGAAACGGGGCGCACGATCCTGCCGTCCTCGACGAGAAAGCCCTCCGCTTTCAGCGAAAAATCGCCGGAGACGGGGTGCAGCCCCGCGTGCAGGCCCTCGAGCGAGGTAATGACGAGTCCGTTCTTCAGCCGCTTGACGAGCGCGCTGTACGGGGACTTGCCCGGCACGACATAGAGCACCGTGGGGCCGATGCCGACGGGCGATGCCGCGGACGCACGCCTTGCGTTGCCCGTGCTTTTGACGCCCGCCTTTCTTGCGGTCTTAAGGTTGTGCAGAAGCGTTTTCAGCACGCCGTTCTCGACGACGTCCTTTCTGCGGCAGGGCGTTCCCTCGCCGTCGAACGCGCGCGGCGACACCGGATGGAACGGGTCGTCCACGATGCTGATCTTCTCGCTGCCGACGGTCTGCCCCTCCCTGCCCGCGAGCAGCGAGCAGCCCTTTTGCGCTTCGTCCGCGGAGAACACGGGCATAAACGCGCGCAGCAGATCGGAAGCGGCGGTGTTTTTGAGCAGGATGCGGTACTCGCCGGACGGCACGGTAGACGCGCCGAACTTTTCGAGACCCTCGCGCACGGCGGCCTTTGCGCATGCGCCGAGCTTTGCGGCTTCCGCGCCTACGCGCACGGCATAGCCCGTTTTGAGCGTGCCGTTTTTCCCGAGGATCGTCTCGACCGCGCAGTAGCCTTCGGAGACGTCCCGCACGGCGGCAAGGCCGCGCGTGTTGTGCAGTTCAATGTGACCCGTGCCGCGGCCGACTTCGCATACCGCGGTTCGCTTGACCGAGGGATCGGCCGTCAGCGCGGCTTTTTCGAGTCGGAGCGTCTTTTGGATCATCTCCTCCTCGCTGAGCCCTTCAAAGGGATTCGGCGCAGGCGTGACCGTTTCATAGGTGCAGCGTCCCTGCATGGGATGCTCGTCCGTTGTTTCAATGATCTTCGCGTTGTCCATGGCGCGGCGCACGAGCTGTTCCGGATCGTCCAGCGCCTCGGTATACGCATAGCCGTCGCTGCCTTCATATTGAACGCGGAGGCTCAAGCCCGCCTGGCGGCTGACCTCATAGCGGTCGATCTCGCCGTCCTGCGCGTTCATCGAAAGGGAATCGCCGGAAACGTAGTATGTTTCGGCCGCATCGCAGCCCTGCTCGAGCGCATAGGCAAACGCCCTACTGCGGTATTCTTCCAGTTTCATTCGATCGCACCTCCCTTGCCGCCGACGGTGATCTCGGATACGCGGATACGCGGCTGTCCCACATTCGTCGGGATCGAGCCGGAAAGCGAACCGCACATGCCCTGTCCCATCCACATTCTGCGTCCGACGCGGTCGATCTTTTTCAGAATCTCCGACCCCTTGCCGATGAGCGTCGCGCCGCGCACCGGGCAATGGATCCTGCCGTCGCGGACAAAGTAGCCCTCGGACACGGCGAAGTTGAATTCGCCCGTTACGGGGTTCACGCTGCCGCCGCCCATACGCTTTGCATAGAGACCGCGATCCATCTGGCGGATCATCTCCTCCTCATCGTCCGTTCCCGGACAAATGAAGGTGTTCGTCATGCGCGACGTGGGCGCGAGCATATAATTCTGCCTGCGGGACGAGCCGGTCACGGGCATTCCCATGATGCGTCCGCCGAGCCTGTCGATAAGATAGCCGCGCAGGATCCCGTTTTCGATGAGCAGATTGCGCCGGGTCGGCGTCCCCTCATCGTCAACGGACAGCGTCCCCCACTCGCCCGCGAGCGTGCCGTCGTCGACCGCGGACACGCAGTCCGCCGCGATCTTTTCGCCGATCTTTCCGCTGAATACGGAGTTGCCGCGCGCAACGCTCGTCGCTTCGAGGCTGTGACCGCAGGCTTCGTGGAAGATGACGCCGCCGAAGCCGCCGTCGATCACCGCCGGGATGCGCCCCGCAGGGCATTCCGGTGCATGGAGCATTGTGACGGCAGTGTTTGCCGCGTCCCTTGCAGCGGCAATGACGTCGATGCGCTCCGCATATGCTTCAAAGCCCGTGCCGCAGCCGGGGCCTTCAAAGCCGGTCTGCGCTTCGCCGTCCTTCATGGCGACCGCCATGACGCCGACGCGGGTGCGCGGCCGTTCGTCCCGCACGAACACGCCCTCGGAGTTGCAGATGAGCACGCGCTGCGTCACATCCAGATAATTCGAGCGCACCTGGGTGATCTCCATGGAAACGTCCCGCGCGGCCTTCGTCGCCTCGCGCAGGAGCTTTGCACGCGCGCTGTTTTCCACGCCGGAGAACGGCTGTTTTGCGGGCAGCGCGAACTGTTCCATGGAAAAGCTCGCCGTCTTGCCGTCCGGCGTGCCGGGCAGAGCGGCCGCTGCGGCGCGCGCCGTCGCCATGAGGCTTTCCGGGCTGGTGTCCGCCGTATACGCATAGGCGCTCCGCGTTCCCTTCAGAACGCGCACGCCCGCGCCGCGAAGGCGGGTATAGCCCGCGTTCTCCACCTTGCCGTCCACCATTACGACGGTATTGCTCTCGGTATCCTCCAAAAACAGTTCGGAAAAATCCGCGCCGTGCTTCAGCGCTTCCTGCAAGACCGCATTTGCGATTCTCGGTTCGATCAAGACGGGTCTCCTCCTGTATCTCAAAAAACGACGGCGTGTGTTTCCGAAAAAACACCGGCCGCTACGATTCAGTATACCATTCTTCCTATGGATTTGTACAGTCACTTTGCCGCTTTTTCCCCTGCCGCACCTTGTCAGCGCCGATCGAAACCAGTATACTATCCCGCATGAAACATTGTTTAGAACAGACACAACAGCAATCCGTGCCGCCGCTCTGGACACGCGATTTTACGATCATCACGCTCGGCACGGTGGTATCCATGTTCGGCAGCGCCGTCTCCGGCTTTGCCATCGGCCTTCTCGTGCTCGATTACACGAGCTCTGTATTCCTGTACGCGCTGTTTATGGTGTGCTACAGCCTGCCGCGCATCGTACTTCCGCTGCTCGCGGGGCCGTACCTCGACCGTTTTTCGAGAAAGCGGGTCATCTATTCGCTGGATTTTCTTTCGAGCGCGATCTTTCTCGGGCTGTATTTCCTGTTGAGCCGCGGATATTTTAACTATACGGTCTTTTTGCTGGTGGCCATGTTCATCGGCGGCATCGACAGCGTGTACACCGTGGCCTACGACAGCTTTTATCCGACGCTCATCAGCCGCGGAAACTATCAGCGCGCGTACTCGGTCTCCAGCCTCATCTATCCGCTCGCCAGCACGATCATGGTGCCGATCGCGGGCGTTTGTTACAAAACTATCGGCCTTGCCCCGCTGTTTCTGTTCAACGCGCTGAGCTTTCTCATCGCCGCGATCTTTGAAACGCAGATCCGCGCGGCCGAAACGCACACCGCATCGCATGCGCAAGAGCATTTCAGCTTCCGGCGCTTCCGTTCCGATCTCTCGGACGGGCTTTCTTACCTGAAAAAAGAACGCGGGCTCGGGACGATCACGGTGTATTTTTTCCTGACCATGCTGTGCAGCAGCGTCTGCTCCACGGTCACGCTGCCGTATTTCAAAACGCTCGGCACGCAGGGCGTCGAAATGTACTCCGTCGTCATGAGCGTAGCCACCGCCGGGCGTATCATCGGCGGGGCGCTGCAATATCGCTTCCGCTATCCGCCTGCGAAGAAATACCTCATCGCGGTGTTTGTATATATCAGCATCTGCGTGTTCGACGGCAGTTATCTATTTCTGCCGTTTGCCGGTATGCTCGTGCTGAACTTTCTCACCGGCGTATTCGGCGTGACGAGCTACAACATCCGCATCTCCAGCACGCAGAACTACGTTCAGGAGGAAATGCGCGGACGCTTCAACGGTGTGTTTCAGATGCTCAACATTCTCGGCAGCATCCTGGGGCAGCTCATCGCAGGCGTTCTTGGCGGTGTCCTGCCCATGCGCGGGCTCGTCGCAGGCGCGATGGTGCTGAACATCCTGGGCGTGCTCCTGATCCTGCTGCCGCGCAGCGAAGAGGTCAAGCGCATCTACAACGTGGACATTTGAATCCGTGCAGCGGCGATTTTTGCTGAAAATTTGCAATTCGCACCGCACGCACGGTAGATTTTTCAGAGAAAACGTGGGATAATATACCATGTTGATCGTATTGTAATTGGAGGTACCAAATCATGTTTGATCCGAGAATCCAGAAATTGGCGCACAATCTTGTGAACTACTCCTGCAATCTGCAAAAAGGGGAAAACATCCTCATCGAGTCCATCGGCGGCAACGAGGATCTGACCCGCGCACTCATCAAAGAGGTGTACAGCGTCGGCGGCAACCCCTTTCTTTGGATGAACGACAAAGCCATGGATCGTGAGCTGCTGCTGCACTGCAACGAGGCGCAGCTCAAGCTCCGCGCCGAGATCGACGGCGCGCTCATGTCGAAGATGCAGGCGTACATCGGCGTGCGCGGCGGCAGCAACGCTTCCGAAATGTCCGACGTCCCCGCGGAGAACATGAACGCATATATGAGCTATTACTGGACGCCCGTCCACGGCAGCATCCGCGTGCCGAAAACGAAGTGGGTCATCCTTCGCTATCCGTCCCCGTCCATGGCGCAAATGGCGAACATGAGCACCGAGGCGTTCGAGGATTACTATTTCAATGTGTGCTGCCTGGACTACGGCAAAATGGATCGTGCCATGGACAGCCTCAAGTCGCTCATGGAAAAGACCGACCGCGTGCATATCGTCGGCCCCGGCACGGATCTTTCCTTCTCGATCAAGGGTCTGCCCGCCATCAAGTGCGCAGGCACCTGCAACATCCCGGACGGCGAGGTCTACACCGCGCCCGTGCGCAAGAGCGTCAACGGCGTGATCTCCTACAACACGCCCTCGCTGGAAGGCGGCTTCACCTATACGGACATCCGCTTTGAGTTCAAGGACGGCAAGATCGTAAACGCGACCGCGAACGATACCAAGCGCATCAACGACCAGCTCAACATTGACGAGGGTGCGCGCTACGTCGGCGAGTTCGCTATCGGCGTGAACCCCTACGTCACCTGGCCGATGAAGGATACGCTGTTTGACGAGAAGATTGCGGGCAGCTTCCACTTCACGCCCGGCTCCTGCTACGACGAGTGCGACAACGGCAACAAGTCGAGCCAGCATTGGGATCTCGTGCTCATCCAGACCCCGGAATACGGCGGCGGCGAGATCTACTTTGACGACGTGCTCATCCGCAAGGACGGCCGCTTCGTTCTGCCGGAGCTGGACTGCCTGAACCCCGAGAACCTGAAATAAGCAGGCATTGCTTCTCTTCTTTTCTTTTTAGAAGAAAAGAAGCAAAAGAAAATCATTTTCGGGACAGCTGCTCTTCCCCGCTTCTGCGGGTATCACAAACGCACTGCACAAAACGGACGGTTCCTATGCGAACCGTCCGTTTTTCATATAATACGCCCGACATGCGGCGGAACGTCTTTTCTCCGAAGGCTGCCCCGCCGTTGTCTTTCGTTTCATTTCTTCAAGGAAAGCAACGTTTCCCCTTCTTTTCTTTTTATGCAGTCTCTTGAGCGGCAGCGTATCGCCCGCCGGAAACGAGATAGGATGTCCGTGCTCCATCGGGCGTGCCGCAGCCGCGTTCCCATTTCGACACCGCCTTATCGCTGACGCAGAGCTTTTCCGCAAGCGTGCGCCGGGTGAAGCCCTGCTCTGTTCGGAGCGTGCGGATGAGCGCCCCCGTTTTGATCTGACCCATTCATATCCCTCCAAGCGTTTCTCCGACTGTCATTGCAGCCGGCAGGGCGCGGCTTTGCAGGAAACGCTCCGTAGAACGCTCAATCCGCGTGATGCGCCCCGCTGTGCGGATGCGCGTGCGCTTCCTCGTTCAGAAAGTGCGTGTGCGGATGCGAATGCTCGAAGGTATGCGTGTGCGTCGAGCCGTCGTGCGTGTGTACGACGGTGTGCGTATGGGTGTGTGCGTGGCAGAGACGAAGCGCGTCGAGCGTTGCGAACGCCGCGCCGATCGCCATGACGAGGAGCGCGGGAATATAGAGATGCGGCAGCGCCTCTTTCAGCAGCAGGAAGGAGAGCAGCGCGCCGAGAAACGGATTCACCGAATAATACGCGCTCGTGCGAGCCGCGCCGAGATCGCGCTGCGCCCGTACATAGAAGAATATGCTGAGGCCGTAAGAGAAAAAGCCGAGAAGGAGCGCCGCGCCGATCGCGCCGGCAGCCGGAAAGCGTTCCCCGAGCGCGAATGCCGTTGCGCAGGAGCCGAGGCCGGAAAAAATGCCCTTCAGAATGACGATCTCATAAGCGTCCTTGCCGGAGAGCTTTCTCGTACAGTTGTTTTCGAGCCCCCAACAGGCGCAGGCCGCGAGCACGAGCAGTGACGCTGGCGAAAAGGACAATCGTTCCGTGCCGCCGAGCGACAGCAGCAGACACGCGGCGGTCAGGCACAGAACGGAAAGCCACATGAGCGGTGAAATACGTTCGTGAAACAGCAGCAGCGCAATGAGCGCGGTCGCGACAATCTCAAAATTTCCGATAAGCGAGACTGCGGCGGCGGGCGTGCTGCGAAGTCCCAGCAGCAGAAGAATGGGCGCGGCAATGTCGAGCACGATCATGCCGAGCGTATACGGCAGATCGCTCCGATCAAGACGCGCCGCGCGCTCCCTGCGGGTAACGCGGGAAAGCGGCAGCATTCCGAGGCCCGCGCCGAGATACAAAAAGCCGGCAAGATACACCGGCTCCGTTGTTCTGAGCAAAACTTTGGACAAAGGGATGCTGACCGCATACAGGATCGCTGCGGCAAGCGCAGAGAGGATCGGAAACAGCTTCTTCCGCATATGCACCTTCCATCGGCCGGTCCGCTCCCGGCGTGTGCGGATCGGTCACGCTTCTTCTTCGCGCAGATCAAGCGCGCGGGCGTAGGCGTCCTTTTTCTTTACGCCGAGCCGTTCAACGGCAAGCGCGGCGGCGTCCTTGACAGAAAATCCGTCCTCGAGCGCGCGCAAAAGCAGCGCGTCGAGCGCATCCGTTTCGACCGGGGCATGCTCCTCCTGCGCGGCAAGCACGCAGATCACGCATTCGCCCTTCGGCTCCGTGTCGGAGAACCGCGCAGCAAGCTCGGACAGCGTGCCGCGTTCCACGGATTCAAACTTCTTCGTCAGTTCGCGCAGCAGCGCCGCGGGGCGGTCGCCGAGCGCGTCACGCAGCGCCGCAAATGTCGCGCCGACACGGTGCGGGCTTTCATAAAGAATGGCGAGCTGGCCGCAGGCGGCGATCCGTTCCAGATAGGCCCTGCGCCCCTTGGAATCCCGCGGCAGAAAACCGTAAAACGAAAAAGTACGACAGGGCAGTCCCGACAGCACGGCGGCAGTCAGCACGGCAGATGCGCCGGGCAGCACCGTGTAGGGCAGACCCGCCGCGATGCAGGCGGAAACGAGCGCTGCGCCCGGGTCGGAAATGCCCGGCATGCCGGCGTCCGAAACATAGGCGACAGAACGTCCTGCGCGCAGATGGGAGACGACCTCCTCCGCGCGTTCGCGTTCGTTGTGCTCATGGCAGGAAACGAGCGTCTTTTTGATGTCCAGGTGGTTGAGCAGCTGCAAGGTGCGCCGGGTGTCCTCGCAGTACACAACATCCGCCGCCCGGAGCGTTTCGACCGCGCGGTAGGTGATGTCCGACAGATTCCCGATGGGGGTGGCGATGAGCGTCAGCATAGGCCGTCGCTCCAGCGAAGATTCTCGCCCGTCAGGCGGATGAGTTGTGCGGTGCTCCTGTCGGTCAGACGCGAAGTCACGCGTTCGCCGTAGCGCTCCTGCAAGGCGGCGACGGACAGATTGGTCACAACAATGGTGTTCCTGTTCCGAAGCGTCCGTTCGTTGATGAGGTTGAACAGCGCCTCCTCCGAGACGTTCGGAATGACCGGTTCGCTCCCAAGATCGTCGATCACGAGCAGGGGAACGTCCAGAAAGGCCGCCTGTCTGCGCGATCTGTCCTGGATCGCAAGCAGCATGTCCTGAACAAAGGTATACGCCGTGACGCGCCGTGCGGCGATCCCGCGGCCGAGCGCCCGGTAGGCCACGGCGTTCGCAAGATACGACTTGCCGAGTCCCGGCATCCCGAGCAGCAGCACGTTTCTGCGTTCCGGCGTCGGCAGCGCGTCCGCGTAGGCCATGCACCAGTTCTTCGCGTTGACGCTGCGCTTTTTCTGTCCTTCATCGCGATAGATCTCCGTCGAAAAGCGCTCGAACGTTTCTCGATCGTTGACGCCGACGCCGGAATCGAGCTTTGCCGCAAGCAGCAGGCGGCAGCCGCAGGGACGGCGGGACGCGCCGCCGACATAGCCCGTGTCGCGGCATACTTCGCAGCGGTAGTGCAGCGAAAGCGTATCTGCGGGGAGCCCCGCCTGCGCGAGCAGTTCCCGTTCACGCGCATCGAGACGCGAAAACCGCTCCGCAGCCTCGTCCGCGCCGAGACGCTTTGCGGCAGCGGATGCAAAAACGTCCTTGCGCTCCTGCTCGAGCGCAGCAAGCTCCGGCGCGCGCCGGTAAGCGGTTTCGGTACGCTGCGCCTGCGCCCGCCGTTCCGCGCGGCGGATCCCGTCATAGATGCGTTCGATTTCTGTGTTCACGCGGTTTTACTCCTCGCCGATGTCCTGATTGAGATCGAGAAACAGGCGCTCGAAATCCTCGTCGCTGATGGTGTGCATGGCATAGTCTTTCTTTGCGCCGCGGTACGTCCGTCCGGCCGATCTTGCCTGTTTTTCGCGTTCGGACTGACAGGCTTCCGCTTCGGCCACGGTGCGGATCCCCTTGTCGTGCCAGTCGTTCAGCAGCAGCTTCATGCGTCCGAACGGCTCGTTGGCGCCGCGGCTCAGGTCGGCGGCATACAGCAGCAGCTCGCGCGGCATCCCGTATTCCGACAGATACAGGTCGATCTGCGCGCGCTGGGTCTGCGTTGCGGGCTCGACCTTGCCCGCGCGCTCGAACAGCAGCTTTGCAAAGGCGCGCTCCTGCGCGGTCTTGGCATCGTCTGTCGCGATGTCCTCCGCGCCGGTCAGACGCTTCTCCCTGAGAGAATCGAGCAGCTCGTCAAGATAGGTAAAATTCGGGCTTGCGGACACCGTGAGCCGCGGCAGCGCTGCAAGGATCGCGTCCTCGGTAAAGCCCCATTCGGTCGTCCACTTGTCATAGAGCGCCATTTCCGCCTGCGTGGGACGACGCTTTTTGTTCCATTGCCGGAGGATCACGGTCGCACCGTGACGGCGCAGGGAATAGTTTTCGATCGCGGCGCGCGCGGCTTCAAAGGTACGCACGCCCTCCTCCGCCCAGCTCTCCGCAACGGCGCTCATGTAATTGATGCTCACGCGGCGGCCCTTCTGCTCCATGCAGTAGCCGACAAGCTCGAGCACTGCGCCCTCCTCAAGTCCGTAGACCTCGATCCAGTCGTAGACATGCTTGAGCTCGCGCATACCGAATTGGCGCGGCGCGGTGAGCGAGTTGAGCCTTGCGACAAGGCTGCCGTACTTTGTCGGAATGGCGGCGTCCATCCCGGACTCCTGTACGGAAAGATACTCGACCGTGAGCGGCTTTTCCGATACGATGCGTACAAGCCCCTGCGACTGCCAATAGCTGAACGCCCCCGTGAGCGCCTCCTGCGTAACGCCGAGCGCATCCGCCATGGAGCCGTCCATGCCGGGGTGGCAGCACTGCATGAGCCCGTACAGATACGCCTTGAGTTCCAAAGCGCCGGCCGCGGGCAGAAAATCGGCAATAAAGCTGTTATCGACGGGCGTTTGCTCACGCTTGGCCGCGTCGGGAGAAAAACGACAGGTCATAGGATACGCTCCGTGGAAAGAAAACTCCCGCGTCAGATGCGGAAGAAGTCGAATATATGCTCGTTGAACCAGCGGTACCCGAGGTCAAAGCTCGGAATAACGTCGAGATCCATGAGAATGCCCGCAAGCAGCCAGAGGAACACCAGAAACAGCACCGCCGCAACGATCGCGGCGATCGTGCCGCCCGTACTCGCGCGTTTTTTCTTTTTCGGCATTTGCAAAAGCTCCGGCTGTGCCGCATCCTTGGCGCGCGCCTGCGGCACGGTTCCCTGCATCGTTTCTGTGGGGACGGCGGGCTGCACCGCAGGCTCTTCGGAGCCCGCTTCGCCCGCATCCCGCTCCTGCTCCGCATCCATGCGGCGGCGGATACGCTCCATGGTGCCGCTCGTATCCGGCTCTTCGGCGAGCGCGCACTGCGCTTTCAACGTATCCTCGGACAGGTCGCCGTCCGCGATGCGGCGAATGCGGATCTCCTCATCGGCGATCGCGGAAACGCGCGCAGGAATATCGATATCTTCGTCCTCATGCAGCAGCTCGCGATAGAGTGAAAGAAAGACCTGCCGCACGATCCCGCGGCTCTTTTCTGCGTCGTTGAAGCGCCGCTGTGCCAGCGCATAGACCTCGCGGCTGTAGGTCTCATAGATCTCCCGGAACGCTTCGCGGTCGCCCGCATGGGCACGCTGCTGCAGCTCTGACTGTATCATAAAAGAATGCATCCTTTCGTGTCTGATTTTATCCATTTTAGCATGAATGCCCGCAAAAGAAAATACGATAAAGGGAATCTTTCTGCCGCCCGGACGCGGGCGGGAAAGGAGGAAGCCGTGTACCGGGTCTGCTGGAAAAAGGTCGTTGCCCTTGCCGTGACGATCGGGCTTTGCGTGCTGATGATCCGGGGCTGCCTGTATGCAAGAAGGCCGCCGGAGCAGGAATCGCAGCAGGAACAGCAGGAAAGCCTGCTGCCGCCGGATACGGATCTGATCATATCCGTATGCGACCGCCGCACGGGCGAGATCAGCGAGCGTCCGCTGGAGGAGTACCTCGTGGGCGTGGTGGCGGCGGAGATGCCTGCGTCCTTCGAGGCGGAAGCGCTCGCGGCGCAGGCTGTGGCGGCGCGCACCTATACGATCCGAAAGCTGCTGCGCGGCGGCTGCAAAGCGACCGGCGCAGACGTCTGCACGGGAAGCAACTGCTGTCAGGCCTTTGCCTCAACGGAGCGGCAGCAGGCACGCTGGACAAACACCTATGCCAGCAACCACGCCCGTGTGGAAGCCGCGGTGCGCGCGACCGCAGGCGAGATCCTGCTCTATGAGAGCGAGCCGATCGACGCGCTCTACCACAGCGCCTCCGGCGGCTACACGGAGGATTCGGAAAATGTGTTCGCAGCGGCGGAGCCGTACTTGCGCGCCGTGGAAAGCGGCCTCGAAACGGGAACTTCGCGGCTCAGCGGCACGGTGCGGCTTTCCTACCGGGAATTTTGCGACAAGGTGAACAAGGCATACGCAGATGCAAAGCTCAAGCCGGACCGGCTCAGCGAGCAGATTGCCGTGATATCGCGCACGGAGAGCGGCAGGGTCAAAAAAATACGCCTGGGCGGCGTACAGATCACAGGCAAGCAGTTTCGGTATCTCATCGGGCTGGACAGCGCCATGTTTACCGTAACGCTCACGGGAAAGACGGTACGGCTCGATACCAAGGGCTTCGGGCACGGCGTCGGGCTCAGTCAGACGGGTGCGAACGGCATGGCGGAGGCTGGCGCGGACTACAGGGAGATCCTGCTGCACTACTACACGGGTGTTACGATCGCGGACTGGCGGACGGTCGCGCGCCTGCAAGACGCTTTGCAAGAAGCATTGCCAGAAACCCCGTGAGCGCGCCCGCGGGAATGGAGATGAGCCCCATATAGGGAAAATAAGCGAGCATGGCGCGGCCCACGGTCAAAAGCCCCACGAGCGTCTGCCCGACATGGAACAGGAACGCGCCCGCGACGCTCTGGCCGACGGGGCTCAGGCGGCCCGCCCTGACGAGCGGAAGCAACAGCGCCATGACGGCAAACGACAGCAGCGTTCCCGCGGCGGCATAGAAAAAGCCGGACACCGCGCCCGAGAGCAGCGGAAACAGCAGCACGCGCAAAGCGGACACGATAAAAGCGTCGCGCCGGGAAAACCGGAGCATGGTATACAGTGTCACAAGGTTTGCAAGTCCGAGCTTGACCGGGATGCCCGGAACGAGCGGCGGCAGGAGCGACTCAAGGTATTGCAGTGCGAGCGCCATGGCGGACAGCAGTGCGGCCGTACAGAGGCGCTTAACGTCAGCGTGTGACTGCATCGAGCGGCGCCTCCTTTCCGTCCGAGATCCGAACGGTCAGTTCATGCGGCAGGCACACGATCGGCTTTGCCGCAGTCGCAATACCGGCGGAAAGGCACAGTCCGTCCTTACATGAGGCGGCGATCATACGCACCTCGCCGTCCTTGATCTCAATGGTATTGCCGCCGTCCGGGGTCGTGACAACGGCGTCGTCGAACAGCCCGCCTTCATACAGCACCTCGCCGCGCTGCGATACGGTCACGACCGCATGTTTCGGCGCCGGTTGAAGCAGGAAGGCGAGCGGAAGCAGCGACAGCAGCGCCGCAAGGCCGATCATAAGAAAGTCCAGACGTTTCATAGTGGGATCATTGTACCACAGCGGGCGCGGATTGAACAGAATACGGAGCGGGAACGTCCCCTTCTTTTCTTTTTAGAAGAAAAGCAGCAAAAGAAAATCATTTGCGGGGCAGTTGCTCTTCGTGCTTCTGCCGGTTTCGCGGGTGCGCGGCACAAAACGGACGACTCACATACGAGCCGTCCGTTTTTCGTAGTACGAATGAAGCGGGATATGCGGGAAATGCCTTGCCGCCCTACGCACCCCGTCTCGCAATGTCTTTTGTTTCTGCCCTTCAAGAAAAACGAAGCCCTTCTTTGTCGGAAGAAAAGCAGCAAAAGAACATCATTTTCGGGACAGCCGCTCTTCGTGCTTCTGCTAATTTCGCGGGTGCGCGGCACAAAACGGGCGGCTCACATACGAGCCGTCCGTTTTTCGTAGTACGAATGAAGCCGGGATACGCTGGAAACGCCTTGCCGACCCACGCACCCCGTCTCGCAATGTCTTTTGTTTCTGTCCTTCAAGAAAAGAAATCGTATCCCCCTTGCTCTGCGTCCGCAAACGCCCGCACGACCTCTAAAAGATCGCCCGGGAGCCGTGCCTCCGCCTGCGTCCTGAGCGCGCGCATACCGTCCGTCGGTCCGTTTTTTCCGTAATACGCCCAAGCAATGCCGCCTGTGATCGCGCCGACCGTGTCGCTGTCGCCGCCGATGGAGACCGCGTTTCGGATCGCATCCTCAAAGTCCTCCGACTCCAAAAAACACTCGATCGCCTGCGGCACCGTTCCCTGGCAGCTTTCATCAAAGCCGTAGTATCGTCGGATCTCTTCGACCGATTCGTTGAGCGGGTAATAGTTCTCCTCGATATAGCGGCGGATCGCCGGCTTGTCCGCACCCGTGCGTGCAAGATAGACCGCCGCAGCCGTGGCCTTTGCGCCCTTGACGCCCTCCGGATGATCGTGCGTGACCGCAGCGGAGCTTTCCGCAAGGGACAGCGCCTCGTCCAACGAACCCGCCGCGATGCCGCAGGGAGAAACGCGCATGGCTGCGCCGTTGCCGTAGCTCCCGTAGGGCTTTGGATCCCTTTCCCGCAGCCAGCGGGAGAAGCGCGCACCGTATCCGCCCTTCGGCGCGGGATAGCGTCTGCCGAACGACTGCATTTCCTGCACCACAGCCGCCCCGAACGGCAGTCCCTCCCGCTTGTGTTTCAAAAGCGCGCTTGCGACGGCGACGGTCATGATGCTGTCGTCCGTGATCCCGCTCTCCGCCGTGAACAGGGGAAACGCCTTCGTCCTGACGTTATGGAACTCGTACACCGAGCCGATCATGTCTCCGAGGATCGCGCCGTACATGCTTGCCGTCACCGCCTTTTTGCATCGTTTCGCATGCGGTCTCAGCGGATCGCCGTGACCGTGTAATCTCTGTCCTCCACGGCTTTTTTGAGCGCCGCGTCGTCCACCGCCGCTGTCAGCGTGACCACCGCCGTACCCGTCTCATGGCTGACCTTTGCTTCCGCAACGCCGGGGACCGCCTCGAGCGCCTTCTTTACGGCCGCCTCGCAGTGTCCGCACATCATGCCCCGGATCTCCATCGTTCTCTCCATTGTTGTTTCCTCCTTGATTCGCTGTTGCTTCCTTTTATGAGAAACGTGTTTATGATCGTGTCTTGCGTCCCGGAGCTTGAACAGGTTCAGCCGGAGCGCGTTCGTCACGACGCAAAAGCTCGACAGGCTCATGGCCGCCGCACCGAACATGGGGTTCAGCGTCAGCCCGAGCGGGATGAATACGCCCGCCGCGAGCGGGATGCCGATCGTATTGTAGATAAATGCCCAGAACAGGTTCTCGCGGATATTCCGAAGCGTCGCGCGGCTCAGGCGGATAGCCGCCGGAACATCGAGCAGACGGCTCTGCATGAGCACCACGTCCGCCGCGTCGATCGCCACATCCGTCCCTGCGCCGATCGCGATGCCGATGTTCGCGCGGGTCAGCGCGGGCGCGTCGTTGATGCCGTCGCCGACCATCGCGACCCTGCCCGTTTCCGACAGCTTTCGGATCACACGCTCCTTGCCGTCCGGCAGTACGCCCGCGATGACCTCGTCCATGCCCGCTTCCGCGCCGATCGCTTTTGCGGTGCGCTCGTTGTCGCCCGTCAGCATCACAACGCGGAGTCCCATGCTCCGCAGCTGTTTTACCGCCGCGCGGCTATCCTCCCGAATCACGTCCGCAACGGCGATCACGCCGAGAAATCGTTCGCCGAGGGCAAAGAACAGCGGTGTTTTTCCCGCTGCTGCAAGCGCGGCCGCGGCGGTTTTCTGCGCGACCGGAAGGCCTGCGCGGCTGCCAAGAAACGCCTCGTTCCCGCCCAGCAGCGGCACGCCGTCCAGTTCTGCGGAGAGACCGTTTCCCGGCAGCGCCCGGAACGCCCGCACCGGCCGCGGCGCAGCGCCCTGTGCCTTTGCATATGCCAGGATCGCGCGCGACAGCGGGTGTTCGCTGTGCTGTTCAAGCGACAGCGCCGTTTCGAGCAATTCCCGCTCCGAAACGCCGTCCGCCGGCAGGACGTCCGTGACCACGGGTTCTCCCGCCGTAACCGTGCCGGTCTTATCGAGCACAACGGTGTCGATACGCCCCGTTTCCTCAAGCGCGGCCGCGGTCTTAAATAGGATCCCGTTCCTTGCGCCGAGTCCGCTGCCCACCATGATGGCCACCGGCGTTGCAAGCCCCAGCGCGCAGGGACAGCTGATAACGAGTACGGAAATACCCCGCGCAAGCGCATAGCCCGTATCGTGCCCGAGCAGCAGCCAAACGAGCGTCGTGACGGTCGCGACCGCGATCACGACCGGTACGAACACGCCGGATACGCGGTCGGCGATCTTCGCGATGGGCGCTTTTGTCGCCGCCGCATCGCTCACCATGCGGATGATCTGCGCGAGCGTCGTATCCTCACCGACCCGGGTCGCACGGCATTTCAAAAAGCCTGACTGATTCACCGTTGCGGCGGAGACGGTATCTCCCGGCGCTTTGTCCGCGGGAATGCTCTCGCCGGTGAGCGCAGATTCGTTGACCGCGCTTTCGCCCTCCGTTACAACGCCGTCCACCGGAATGCTTTCGCCGGGCCGCACGACAAAGGTATCGTCCTTCTGCACCTCGCCGACCGGCACGGTATGCTCTTCGCCGCCGCGCAGCACGACCGCCGTCTTTGGCGCAAGCCGCATCAGCCCCTTCAGCGCGTCCGTGGTCTTGCCCTTTGCGCGCGCTTCGAGCATCTTGCCGACGGTGATGAGCGTCAAGATCATGGCGGCGGATTCAAAATAGAACTCCATCATGTAATGCGCGACCGCTTCCGCGTCTCCCCGCACCTCCGCGCCGGTCATGGCAAAGAGGGCGTAGGTGCTGTATACAAACGCAGCGCTTGCGCCGAGCGCAACGAGCGTATCCATGTTCGGCGCGCGGCGCCACAGGCTCTTGAATCCGCTGACAAAGAAGTTTTGATTGACGACCATGACCGCGGCCGCAAGCAGCAGCTCCGCAAGACCCATCGCGATGTGGTTCCCCGCAAAGAATGCAGGCAGCGGCCAGCCCCACATCATGTGTCCCATGGAAATATACATGAGCGCGAGCAGGAATCCGATCGACAGAAGCAGTCTGCGTTTGAGACGCGGCGTATCGTGATCCTCGATCGCCGCCTCCGCCTCGCGCTTCGACTGCGCGGCAATGCTCCCGCCCTTTTCGCTTGCGCCGTACCCCGCACGTTCCACCGCGGCAATCACGGCATCGGGCGCGGCGTCGCCTTCCACGCCCATAGAGTTTGTCAGCAGACTCACGGCGCAGGACGTAACGCCCGGCACAGCCGAAACCGCCTTTTCGACCCGTGCAGAGCAGGCGGCGCAGCTCATGCCGGTCACATTGTATTGTTTTTTCATATCACTCGCACTCCCTGCGGTCAACATACCGCCCTATTTCATAAGCTTTTGCAGCGTCGCGACAAGCTCCTCAACGGTTTCGTCCCTGCCCGCGCGCAGATCGTCCGCAACGCAGGTGCGGATATGGTTTTGCAGCAGCTCGCGATTGAACGCATTGACCGCGGCGTTGACTGCGGCGGACTGCGTGAGGATGTCAACGCAATAGGCGCCGCTCTCTACCATGCCGCGGATGCCGCGGATCTGACCCTCGATGCGGTTCAGCCTGTGGATCAGGCTTGTATACTCCTGCTCCGAGCGCTCCTTTTTTCGTTCCGTACAACAGACCCGTTCTTTCATATCGATTCTGCGCTCCCCTTTCGTCGTCTAAATAATATACCCCCCAGGGGTATTTGTCAAGTCTGTCCGAAACGCACGGTTTAGTTTGGCGCAGACGCCCGCCGCGTATGCCGCGAATGCGGAAGAACGCCCGGCAAGGGCGTTTGCTTTACAAGACGGGCCGCGTCTGCATCCATTCGTCCGAAAGCCGGCCGGCCGTGGTTTCCTCCGAAATAGAAGATATGCGAACCGCCCAAAATCCCCATAAATCAAGGAGTTTCGGGCGGTTTTACTGTTGATTTGTAGCTTATTTGTCGCTTAAATCCACAAAACGATAATGAACGTTCCTTTAAGTTACCCCATTGCAGCAGCCATATCAAAAAACGAAATTTGCG